>Ga0070670_100002741_pt1 | contig 14548 bp, 14 predicted proteins | sample KBSS63metaG_FD_64665 | JGI IMG/M metagenome (GOLD analysis project Ga0070670, IMG submission 64665) | Switchgrass rhizosphere microbial communities from Kellogg Biological Station, Michigan, USA - KBS S6-3 metaG | ecosystem: Host-associated > Plants > Roots > Rhizosphere > Soil ... | reverse complement strand
GCCAAAACAGGGTCGCGCCCGTATAGGCGCGCGCTTGCCCACCCATGGTCATCCCTGGAGGCGTGGCGGGGCAAGGAAAACCTAGAAGGAACAAGCGAAATGAGCGAACAGCTGACGCTGCCCGCCGAAGCGCGCGATCGGGCTGGCAAGGGAGCCTCCCGTGCACTGCGCCGCGATGGACGGGTCCCCGCCGTGGTTTACGGCGAGAAGAAGGAGCCTCTCTCGATCCACGTCGAAGAGAAGCTGCTGACCAAGATGCTCCACTCGGGGCACTTCATGAATAGCATCGTCATGATCGACGTTGCCGGCAAGGCGACTCGTACGCTGCCCAAGGCCGTCGACTTCCACCCGGTTTCGAGCCGGCCGATCCATGTCGATTTCCTGCGCATTGGCGAGCACAGCAAGGTCACCGTCGCGGTGCCGGTGCGCTTCGACAATGAGGAAGCCTCGCCGGGCCTGAAGCGCGGTGGCGTTCTCAACGTCGTCCAGCACGAGCTCGAGCTGGTCTGCGACGCAGCCCACATCCCGGAAGAGATCCACATTCCGCTCGATGGCCTCGACATCGGCGATTCGATCCACATCAGCGACGTCAAGCTGCCCGAGGGCACCAAGGCGGCGATCGACGACCGCGACTTCACCGTCGCTACCATCGTCGCTCCGTCGGCGATGAAGGCTGAGGAAGAAGAAGCCGCGGCTGAGGGCGAAGTCCCGACCGTCGGCGAGGAAGAAGCCGAAGGCGAAGGCGAAGCTGGAGCCGAGGGCGGCGAAGAAGCCTAGGCTTCCTGCCACGTCAATCAAACAAGGACGCCCATCTCGCTTGCGGGGTGGGCGTTTTTGCTGGCAGGACGCGCGCCATGCAGATTTGGGCAGGCCTCGGCAATCCGGGCGCGCAATATGCGCTCCACCGCCACAATGTCGGTTTCATGGCCGTGGATGCCATTGCCGAGGTGCATGGCTTCGGTCCCTGGCAAAAGAAGTTCCGGTCCCTCGCCAGCGAAGGCCGGATTGGCCGCCACAAGATCCTGCTGCTTAAGCCGCAAACCTATATGAACGACAGCGGTGACGCGGTTCAGCAGGCGCTCAAATTCTATAAGCTCGACGAAGCAGCGCTGACCGCAATGCACGACGAACTCGATCTGGCGCCGTTCAAGGTGAAGGTGCGCATTGGCGGAGGCCTTGCGGGCCACAATGGCCTGCGCTCGATCAATGCCTCGCTCGGCCCGGATTTTCGCCGGGTGCGGATCGGCATCGGCCATCCCGGCCACAAGGACCGGGTTACGCCGCACGTGCTCGGCAATTACGCCAAGAGCGAGATGGAGCCGCTGTCCGACCTGCTTGGCGCAATCGCCGCCGAGGCCGAGTGGCTGGCCGACAGCGACGACGTCCGCTTCATGAGCGAAGTGGCGCGGCGGCTGCAGCAGCCGGACTGACTGCTATCTCTCTTCGCCGAATACCCTTTTTCTTGCCTCTCGAAGCATCGCTTGGAACCGCTTGTCGTCTCGAAGCTGATCCAGGTTCCGATCGACGCTGGCTAATGTGATCAAGGTCGAGCCTGCCTCCGCCAAAGCCGGGGCAAGCATCTCGAGGGCTGCTTCCGGGTCCTTGAAATATGCGAGCAGCGTCCAGGCAAGATTGTAGCGCATGTACATATTGTCGGGATCGAGCAGTAATCCCCGGTCGATCCACTCTTTGGCGCGCTCAAGATTGCCCACGGCGGCAAAGCTTAGAGCTCCGTAGGCGATCGCCGCTCCATTGTCCGGGTTGCGCTTCAGGACTTCCTTGACCTGGTCGATCAGTCTTTCGGCGGATTCGCGGGCGCGTTCCCAATCGCCCTGAGCCAGATAGCAAGCTGACAACATCCCCCTGCTGTGGAAATCGCTTTCGGCAATTGCGCTGGCCTTTTCCAAATGGCGCGTAGCTTCAACGACCTTGCCGTGGCGATAATAGACCCGCGCCGCTTCCTTGTTGGCTTCCCATGAATCTGGATTAAGCCTGAGCGCTGTTTCTATCTCGTCCCGGGATTGTTGATCCTTGCCAGCCATCGCAAAGTGCCAGGCTCGCGGCAGATGAGCTTCGGCAATATTTGGATCTATGGCCAGCGCCCGGTTGGCGGCTTCAAGGCCGTCGTCCAGCGCTTCGTTGCCCATGTAAGCATAGCGCAGGTTGGCTTGGGCCAATGCCATCAAAGCCCATGCCTGGGCATATCGCGGATCGAGTTCTACGGCTCGCTGGCAGATGCGAATAACCCGGTGCTCACGGCCGCTTGCGCCGAAATCGCCGTCGATCCACGACTGTCGCGCCATGAGGAACAGGTCGTAGGCATCCGGGCTGGTGGTTCCCCGAGATTCGATTGCCCTTTTTTCCGAAGGCAGAAGCTTGAGCCTCAGCGCATCGACAATTGCCTTCGATATTTCGTCCTGAATGGCGAAAATGTCATCGAGGTCGCGATCATAGCGCTCTGCCCATAAATGGTCGCCCGAAGTGCCGTCGATAAGCTGCGCCGTAATCCTGACTCGCCCACCGGCCTTGCGGACGCTGCCTTCGAGCACGTGACTCACGCCAAGGCGATTTGCCAGCTCGCAAACGTCGACTGATTGACCCTTGAACTGAAAGGCGGTGTTGCGCGCCGTAACGGCGAGGGTCGAAACCTTCGACAGGTCGGTGGTGATGTCTTCGCTGATGCCGTCGCTGAAATATTCCTGCTCGGCTTCACCGCTCATGTTCTGGAATGGCAAGACGCAAATGGCCAAGCGGTTGACGACTGGCCGGGGCCCGGTCGGAGCAGGGTCAAGCGGGGCCAAGGCGGCGACGCTCTGCTCTATCTTGCGCCAGCCGGATGCTTGCCCGTCCCCGCTCCAATTCGACAAGTCAGCACACTGGATCTGGTTGAACGGCAACGGCGGAATCGTCCCATCGAGACTTGCCTGCACCAGGGTTCCGGCCTGGCGAGCATAGTCGGCCTCGGCTCGAACCCATTGTGATTGGCAGGCTTCCGACGACCAAAGGACGACGACTGCACGCGCCGAACGCAGCTTTTCCTCGATGACGTCGCCATAGGCGCGATGTGCGGGGAGTTGTTCGTCCCGCCACACCTCGTAGCCAAGCGAAGAGAGTGCACTGGCCACCTGCTCAGCGACTTGAGCGCTTGGCCGGCAATAAGATACGAACACGCCGGACATTGTGACGTCCCTGCTGCTTCAGGAGGGGGTTAGTGAATTGTCGCCTGAAAGAACAAGAAATTCGTGCGACCGGCAACAATGTGCCGATGCTTGCGAGCTTGAAAATTATTTCTTTCCCGGCGCGGGCGGCCGGCGCCGGAAATGGCCGTTGAACGCTACCGTGATGCGGTCCTCGTCGCTGGCGTTGGGGTGCACCCAATGAACCAGGTGGGCTGGGAAAATCAGCGCCTGGCCCGGCTGCGGACGGACCGTGATCTTCTGGGCGGTGATCGGCGCCTCGATAAACCCGCCGCTCGGCATCGGCTTGTGCGGCGAAAGGAACTCGATCGCGCCCCCCTGCCCCTCGGCGTCGGCCGGCACCCTCACATAATAAACTCCGGACCAGAAGCTGCCGATATGATCGTGCGGGGCATTGTAGCCGCCGCGCGGATTGACGTTGATCCAGCCATCGGCAAGCAAGTCGACACCGTTGAAGTCGGTGTGTGGCGCGTAATGTTTCGTCGATTGCGCCAGGATTCGTAGAATCAGCTTCGCAAGGGTGGATTGCGCCGGCTCCTTGCGCTCGAACAGGTCTCGTTCGGAATGCCAGCCTCGGCGATTGCTCTTGGTCATCCCGCCTTCGGCGGCCTGGCGCTGGGCAATTTCCTTCAGGAGCGCGCGATTGAGCTTGTCGGCATCGGCCACATCAAAGCGCAGCAGGGGCGTCGGGAAAAGGTCGTCCGCGGATTGGAGCTTGAACGCCAATTTGATCCCCCCTGCGCTTGCAGTGGCGATTCAAAGCCTCTCGCGAGGTCAAGCGCAAGAGGCTAAGCCGCTTTGCATGGCCGTCCGCACCCTCTTCGCCACCCGCCTTTACCAGGCCATGATCGGCCAGGACGACCTGCTCGGCGAGTTGGCGCATTCGATCCGGACGCTCGCCATGGACGATGAGGCCGGCCGGCGCTGGAGCCGCGACAAGGGCTATCGCGGCTACACCAGCTATGCCTCATTGAACGACCTGCCGCGGCGCGACCCCGCATTTGACGACCTGCGCAAATTGCTGGTCCGCCATGCGGCAGGCTTCGCGGCCGACCTTGCCTTCGATCTCGGGCGCAAGCCGAAGCTCGACAGCCTGTGGGTCAATTTGTTGCAGCCCGGCGGTCATCACGCCGGTCACATCCACCCTCATTCGATCCTCTCGGGCACCCTCTATGTCGAAGCCCCGAAGGGCAGCGGCGTGATCCGGTTCGAGGATCCCCGGCTGCCGCAGATGATGGCGGCGCCGGTCCGGGGCGACGATGCGCCGGAGGATCTGTGCCCGTTCGTCACGGTCGACCCCGAGCCCGGCCTGTTGCTGATGTGGGAAAGCTGGCTGCGGCACGAGGTGCTGCCGGGCAAGGGCAAGGCCGACCGGCTCAGCATCAGCTTCAATTTCGCGTGATGTGCGGTTCGGTCGCTAATTAATGTACCCTAGGCACTTACAACGACCGAGAGCGCCGCTGCGTAACGACGCACGTCCTCTATCTTCCCGGTACTGACGCGCGACCATTGCTTCCATTTGCCGTAGGCGCCGCGGACAATGATCCCGCGATCGGCCATACGGGCCTTGACGGCATTCGCGTCAGGCACCCGAACAAACACGAAGTTCGCCTGACTTGGAAGCACGTCTAGTCCGGCCTTTCGGGCGGCATCCAGGATCAAACCTCTGGCCTCGAGGATGCGGTTCTTCGAGAAGGTCATGAATGCATCGTCGTTTAGCGACGCGATTGCGGCCGCCAAGGCGGCCGTGCCAAGATCGATGGTCATGATGTTACCGTTGATCCTCTCGGCATTAGCGGGTGTGGAAAGCGCATAGCCAATTCGGAGTCCTGCGAGCCCGTAGATTTTCGAAAAGGTCCGAGTGACAATTACGTTCCGGTCCGCTTTCACCAGGTCGATCAAAGAGTTCGCCTCTGGTTGATCGGTGAGCTCGTTATATGCCTCGTCTACCAGCAGAACCGTGTCTTTCGGTAACTTCGATGAGAATGCACGAAGGGCCGATGGATCGACCAGCATGGCGGTCGGGTTATTGGGGTTGCACAGATATACCATCGACGCCTTGTTTGCCGCAGCAGCGGCCGCCATCGCATCGAGGTCGATGTTCATGTCCGGCCGCAACGGCACCCGGATTAGGCGGCCGCCATGTCGCGCCGCGACCTGCAATGGTTCGTCAAAGAACAGCTCAGGGCAGATGATCGGGCCGCTCCGGCTCCATTCGAGCGCAGCTGCGCTCAGCACCTCAGTCGAGCCGTTGCCGATCACAGCATGACCAGGGTTGAGGCCGACGCGCTGAGCGACCATCGCGCGCAGCCGATCAGTTGCGTCGTCGGCATAATAGCAGCCCTTTGACGCCGCGGCGGCCATCGCCTGAATCGCTCGTGGAGAGGGCCCGTAGGGATTCTCATTGTACGTCAGCCAGGCGGTCCCGGGGGCCGGACCAAACAAAGATTGCTGCTGCCTCGATTCCGCCAGAACCGGAGCGCCGCCGAGCGCCAGTGCCGTCCCCGCGGATGCTGCTCCAATCAGCGATCGTCTCGACAGGCCGTTAGTCATGGCATTCCCCCTCACGACTAGTGTTGCGAGGGCGCTTTTAGTCTGCGCCAAGGCGACTCACCAGCGCGCTTCTTGGCAGCGCCACCAACAAACGGCTAAAGGCGGCGCACACAATCTCCCTTCAGGATGACCAATGGGCTTTAAATGCGGCATCGTCGGCCTGCCGAACGTCGGCAAGTCGACCCTTTTCAACGCGCTGACCGAGACGCAGGCCGCGCAGGCGGCCAATTATCCGTTCTGCACGATCGAGCCGAACGTCGGCCAGGTCGCGGTCCCCGATCCGCGCCTCGACAAGCTGGCGGCCATCGCCGGCTCGGCCAAGATCATCCCGACCCAGCTGGCGTTCGTCGACATTGCCGGGCTGGTGAAGGGCGCGTCCAAGGGCGAAGGGCTCGGCAACCAGTTCCTCGGCAACATTCGCGAAGTCGATGCGATCGTGCATGTCCTGCGCTGCTTCGAGAACGACGACATCCAGCATGTCTCCAACAAGGTCGATCCGATCGCGGATGCCGAAGTGGTCGAGACGGAGCTGCTGCTGTCCGACCTCGAGAGCCTCGAAAAGCGCGTCCCCAACCTGGTCAAGCGCGGCCAGCAGGGCGACAAGGAATCGAAAATTGCCGCCTCCGTGCTCAGCCAGGCGCTCGACCTGCTGCGGGAGGGCAAGCCGGCGCGCCTGACCAAGCCGAAGGACGATGAGGAGGCGCGGGTTTTCGCACAAGCGCAACTGCTGACTGCCAAGCCGGTGCTCTACGTCTGCAACGTCAACGAGGATGAGGCTGCCGGAGGCAACGAGCAGTCACAAAAGGTGTTCGACAAGGCCCACGCCGAAGGTGCCGAAGCGGTTGTGGTATCAGCCGCGATCGAAGCCGACCTCGTCTCCATGGACATGGATGAACGGCTGGCTTTCCTAGAGGAGATGGGGCTGCACGAGACCGGCCTGGCCCGCGTCATCCGCGCCGGTTACGAACTGCTGCATCTCATCACTTTCTTCACGGTCGGCCCCAAGGAAGCGCGCGCCTGGACGGTGGAGAAAGGCGGCAAGGCGCCCCAGGCCGCGGGCGAAATCCATTCGGACTTCGAGCGCGGCTTCATCCGTGCCGAAACCATCGCCTATGACGATTATATTGCGCTAAATGGCGAGGCCGGCGCGCGGGACGCCGGCAAGCTGCGCCAGGAAGGCAAGGAATATGTGGTGAAGGACGGCGACGTCCTCCACTTCAAGTTCAACGTCTAGGGTTCCCATCAAAGCATTACTTTGATGGGGTCCGTCTAGCGCATCGCTTCGCGGAACAGCCCGACGCTAAGGATGCCGGTAACGACAACCGCGACCCAGCTGACGCCTTGGCCAATCTCATGGGTGCCGACAGTCACCTGGAAGTGGGTCATGATCCGATAGACGTGGACCAGCGCGATCAACCCGAAGATGATCGCCGCAACAAGCGTGAACGGCCGACCTTTCATGACCCCCTCCTCGCTAGAATTTGGCTCCCGCTCGAATACCGATCGTCCGCGGGCGACCAGGAACGATCACGGTCCGCGTACAACTTCCGCAGTTCACTCCCCGCGACAATTCATCGCGGCTATCGAACAAATTGGTGACGAACGCCTCAAGGCTCCACGTCGGCCAGTCAAGCCCGCCAAATACGTCAAATACGGTCGACGCCTGGATGCGGCCGAGGTAGCTGTTGGGATCGACCAGGGCAAAAGTTCCGGACTGCAACTGCAGCGACCGCAACGAGGCCCGCGCCGAGCCCTTGTAGGCAACGCCACCCTGGACGTGCGCCTTTACGTCGTCAAAGGCGGGCCAGCTGTAGCGAGCCGTCGCTGACCCCTTGAACTTCGGAGTAACCGGAAGTCTGGTCCCGCTCGGCACCGAGTTGAAGCTATCGCTGCAATCGTCGGTCGTGTCGGAGAAGTCGCCGCACACATTCCCCTTGGTCTTGGCGTCGGTGTAGGCGGCCGCGGCGGTGAGCGACAGTCCGCCGTTGACGTAATTGACGTCGGTTTCGATGCCGTTGATCCGTGCGTCCTTGCCGTTGTGGATTTCCGTAAAGCTGTTCTGGCCGAGGAAGCTGAACTGGAACTTGTTCCACTTCTGGTGATAGATCGCGCCATTCCACCGCAACCGGCCGAAGCTCGTCTTCCACCCGATCTCGTAATTGCTGAGGAAGTCGGCGTCGTACGGCGGAACATCCCCGCGGCGGTTGATGCCGCCCGGCCGGAAGCCGCGCGACCAGGTCGCGTAGAACATCAGCCCGTCTTTAGGCCGCCAAGTTGCATTGAGGCGGTGAATGAAGCCGCTATCCTTGACGCGTTTCGGCACGAGCTTGCCGTCCTTGAAGTCGGCAAGGTTGGTACAGGGGCTTCCGGACACTTCGGGCGGTAACAAGGTCCGGTCGCTGGCGTAGGTGTCGGTATCGCGGTCGTAGAGACGCTCTCCGCTTACAGTCCAGCATTGCGCGACGCCGGTTCGGTTGCTTCCCGCCGCGTTGCGCGGAAATGCCGAGAACGGTCCGTCGCCACCGTCTGCAGGATTGCGGCCGAAGCCGAAGAAGCCAATCAAACTGTTGTCGAATTTATACCATCGCCCTCCGGCCGTGAGCGTGATTTGCGGGTTTATGTCGTAAGTCGCCTCGCCGAAGGCGGCGTAATCCTTGTCGACCCGCTTCTGCTGGGTCAGCCACAAAGTCCCCGGGAATCCGTTGACCGAAACGAAATCGGCAAGTCCATCGACCTTATAGTCTTGGTGGATAAGGTTCGATTGCCGCTGATAGAATAGGCCGGCAATGACCCGGAACGGCTGGTCAGCTGGCGACGCGAAGCGCAATTCCTGACTCATTTTCTTGAAATGGTCGGTGCCGATGATGAACTGCTGTGGATTGATTGTCCGGTTGCCGGCTGAGTCGAGGTAATAGAAGACGCCGAGACCGCGACCGTAGGCGCCGCCATAATAGTCCGAGTACAGGAAATCATAAGCGTCGGCATAATCAGCATAATCGCTAAGGGTGTACGTCTTGCGATCCATGTAGGCGCCGGCATAGGTCACATCGAAATTGGCGATCTTGCCCTCGATGGTGAGCGCGGCCTGCCAAAACTTATCCTTTCGGACGTCTTCGCGGAATCGGTCGATCTTGAACTCACCGAGGTCGGGATCGAAGAAGAAAATGCCGTTGGCCTTCATCTTTTGATACATGACGGTCGGCGTTGCGGTCCAATTGTCGTTTAGGTCCACCTTCAGGGCAGCGCGGGCCCCGTAGGTAGTCAAATCGTTGAAATTCTTTTCCTCAAGCCCGTCATTCGTGACGGTGAGCGACGGCACGTCTTGGGGGGGATCGTAGGCCGGGCGGTCGTCGACGAACGCGTAATAGGTCCGCTCGCCGTGGATATTGTCGATGAAGCCGGCATCGCGTTGCCAGAATGCGGCGCTACGGAAGGCGATATTGTCCGTGACCGGCAGGTTGATCATGCCTTCCAGCTTGCCGCCCCAGTCGCCGTGAGCGACCTTGTTGATTTCGCCGTCGACCCGGCCGGTGGTAATGCCAAGTTCAGGCTTGTTGGTGATGATGCGGATGGTGCCGGCTTCGCTCGAGGCGCCGTAAAGCGTGCCTTGCGGCCCGGCCAAGCTCTCGATGCGCGCAATGTCGTAGATGTGGACGTCGAGCGTGCCGCCGATCGTCGTGATCGGCTGCTCGTCAAGGTAGGAACCAACCGACGGCAGCGATCCAGAGTGGTTGCCGTCGCCGCCGGTCGCAACACCGCGCATATAGACCACCGTGACGCCTGGTTGGGCGGTTTGGAAGCTCACCGACGGTAACTGCTTGGTATAATCTTCGAAGTTGGAGATGTTCAGCTGGTCAAGCTTCTTGGTGCCGATCGCCTGGACGCTGATCGGCACGTTCTGAAGATTTTCTTCGCGCTTGGTCGCGGTGACCACGATGACATCGCTGTCGTCGGAGGCTGCTTCCGTCGTCGAAGGAGCTGGCTGGGCAACGGGCCCCGGTGCAGCCCCGGTATCCTGAGCAAGTGCCGGTTGAATAAAGGCGGTGCTGGCAAGCAGACCAAGGGTCAGCGCGCGGCCAAACCCAAGTGAGGACGTCGTCCGATCAGTCATCAATGCCCCCTAGTGACTTATGTGACCGAATAGCGTCAGAGGGCTTTTGACTTGTCAACGGATATCCGTTGCGCATGCGCACCAAATCGACGGATTAGCTGCCTAGCGTTGCAAAAACGACGCGGGAACGTCCGGATAACAATCAAGCACGTCGCCAAGCGCCTCCTTGAGCGGGCCGAGGTAAGGTTCGTACGGCCGCCACTCTTCGGTCGCCTCGCGATAGATGGGCTGACGCACCTGCTCGGAGCTCGCAGTGCGCACGGCACGCTCTGTATTGTAGAATTCGAGGCAGTCCGACTCGAACTCGAGCCCGCAATAGTCGAGCAGCGAGCGCACCTCCGCCTCAGTGTCGTCGACCATCCGCTCGTAAAACACGCGGTGCACCTTTCCCGGAAGCACCGCATCGATATGTGCCATTAGGCGAACATAATCGGTATAATAGCGCCCGACGTCGTCCAAGCTGTAGGTGAACGGCTGCCCGCGGGCAAAATGCTGGCGGAAATTGGAAAAGCAGCAACCGAGCGGATGCCGACGTGCATCGATGATCTTTGCGTTGGGCAGGATCAGCTGAATGAAGGGAACGTGCACCCAGTTGTTCGGCAGCTTGTCGATGAATAGCGGTCGTTCGGTGCGGCGCTGCACTCCGGCGCGCTTCAGATACTCCTCACCAAGTTCGCGCCTTTCCCTCTCGGTCAGCTCGAGCGTGCCTTTCGGATAGACTCCGGCCTTTCTGGCAAGCGCCGGAATGTCCGGCAGCTCAGATGTTCCCTCCACCTGGCTATGGCTCGCCAGAATCTGCTCAACCAGTGTCGAGCCGGCACGCGGCAAACCGACAATGAAGATCGGATCGGGCGCGTCGCAGCCGCCTGCCCGCTCGTCGAACGCGGCTTTGGTGAACTTCTCGACGCAGCGATCGACCGTGCTGCTGAGCCGGTCGGCTTCATAGGGCTGTTGCTTGAGGCGGATCGCATTGCCCGACGCGTAATGGCGGAACGCGTCGTCCGGCCTTCCCGCGTCGTGCATTGCCTTGCCGAGAGCAAACTCGAGGTGAAGCCGGTCGTCATCATCCAGCTCGGAGCGGTCAAGCGCAGCCTCCATAGCCGCCCTGTCGGCGTCGTCGAACCGCACGGTCTTGAGGTTAGCGAGGCTCCACCAGGCTTCGCCGAGCGCCGGCCTAAGGGCGATCGACCGGCGATAGGCGGCAACTCCGTCTGCTTGCCGCCCGATTGTCTTCAACATATGGCCATAGCTCAGCAGCACGCGGGGCTGCCGCGGCGACCGCTTGAGGACATCCTCATACAATTGGATTGCCTGCTCGAAATCGCCCAGTCGACCAAGCGTCGCAGCCTTAAGGTTCCAATGCCCTGGGTCGTCAGGTTCGGCGGCAAATACGTCATCGAGGAGTTCCAGTGCCTCAGCCGGCCGCCCCATCCGGCCGAGTACCAGCGCCAAATTTGCCCTGGCAGCGGTAAAGCCCGGTGCCAGCTCGATCGCTCGCCGCAGCAGATGCTCGGAATCGCGCCAGCGCCCGATCCGCGCGGCGAGCTCTCCAAGCATGCGGATCGCCGCGACATCGAACGGGTCTTCCTTGAGATGCGGCTTCAACAATCGCTCGGCGACATCGAGGCGGTTTTCGTTCATCGCCATCGCCGCCTCGATCAGGCGCGGATGCCAACGATGAGTACCAAGGTTCGTCACCACCTATCCCTAGACCGACGCCTTGTGTCCCGCCAAGCGGGGCGCACAAAGTTTCATTTTGCCACTTTCTTTGGGCGGACAAAGCGGCGATTAGGGGGCGCATGATCTACTTCGAGGATTGTGAAGTCGGCGCTGAGACGCTGTTCGGCCATTATGACGTGACCCGCGAGGAAGTGCTCGAGTTCGCGCGCAAATATGACCCGCAGCCATTCCACCTGAGCGACGAGGCAGCGGCCAAGACCCATTTCGGCCGGCTCGCCGCGTCCGGCTGGCATACCTGCGCCATGACCATGGCGGTGATTGCCCGCCACGTGGTCGATACCGAGCAGGCCGGGCTCGGATCGCCCGGAATCGACGAGCTGCGCTGGCTGAAGCCGGTCTATCCGGGAGACCGGCTGACCGTTCGCGGCAAGGTGATCGAGAGCATTCCGTCACGTTCGAAGCCGACGATTGGCGTCATCCGCAGCGAAAACACCGTCACCAACCAGGATGACGCCCCGGTGATGCGGTTCATTTCGATCGTTATGATGCAGCGGCGGCCTGAACCCGCCTAAGTCCTATTCCTCGCTACCGGCGGCCCTGCCCCGGCCGTTGCTCCGGCTGCCACGATCGGCGCGCACCTCGGAACGATGCTGTTCGCGGGTCGATTGGCGCTCCACTCGAGCCGAATCCCGCTGGACCTGGACCGCTTCGTGCGCCGCCTGGCGCTCCGTTCGAGCCGTATCGCGTTGAGTTTGGATGGTTTCACGAGCCACTCGATCCTGGCGCAAGATGCGATCGGTGCGGATGACGCGGTCCCGCCGGCCGTCGACGCCGGTCGCCTGGCCAGTCTCACCCTCCGAAGTTACCGGCCGGCCAAGCTGGCGTTCATTACGGTTGTTCTGCACGGTCGACCGGTCGCGCGTGAAATCACGCCAATTGTCCCGAATGACAACCGGCTGGCTGGTGGTGCCGCTCGCCACGGCACGGTCGCGCCGGGCCTGCCAATAGCGGCGCTGGGCGTCGGTCCAATGGTGCCTGTGGTGATGATGGTCGTACACATAATAGCCGGTGCCGGGGTAGTAGAAGCCGTCATTCCAACCCCAATAAGGGGCATAGGCCAGGTTGTAGCCGGGATAGCCGTATCCGCCATATCCATAGCCGGCGTCATAGCCGTAGCCGTAACCGCCATAATAGGGGTCGTAGTAGCCGGCGTTGCCGACGCCCATCGAGACGCCGCTATAGCCATAGGGCGATGTGCAGGCCGATAGGCCTACAAGGGCTGCAGCGGCCAGGGCGGCCGTACGAAGGGGGTACGCGAACATGTGTTTCTCCGAAATCCACTGGAGTCGGAAAATCCATTGCTCCTCACCGATTGAACCGGCTGTGAACCGATCACGTCGCCTCGGCGACTTAATGTCCTTCGAAAGCGAACAGGCTTCTTGTGTCGATACCGGCCTCTGCCAGCGCGTTGCCGCCGCCAAGGTCCGGCAGATCGATGACGAAGCGCGCGCCGGCGATCTCGCCCCCGGCCCGCTTGATCAGCCGGCCAGCGGCCAGCGCAGTCCCGCCCGTGGCGAGCAGGTCGTCGACAATCAGCACTTTCGCGCCCGGCGCGCAGGCGTCGACATGCATCGCCAGCCGGTCGCTGCCATATTCGAGCGCATAATCCTCGGCGATGGTCGCCCCGGGCAGCTTGCCGTCCTTGCGGATCAGGAGAAGGCCGGCGCCAAGTTTCACCGCCAGAGCGCCGCCGATTGCGAAGCCGCGCGCCTCGATTGCCGCGACCAGGTCGATCGGCCCTCCGACCGTGTCGGCAAGCGCGTCGATCGTGCGGGCAAAGCCGCCGCTGTCGAGCAGCAGCGTCGTGATGTCTCGAAACTTGATGCCAGGCTTGGGAAAGTCAGGGATGGTGCGGACCAGCGCCCTCAAGTCATGTTGGACGCTGGTCATGGTAACCTCGCTTACTCGTCGATCCCGGCCTTCTTGCTGGCCCGGGTCCGCCTAACCTTGTTGGCCGGATCCAATGGCCCCACCGGCGCCACCTTGCGCTTCGCCTCGGCCCAGATGTTCTGGTAGCTCAGATAAGCCAGGATCGTCGCGACGATCAGGAAGGCGAGCACCGCGAAGCCGCTCTTGTGGCGGCCCTGCAAGTTCGGCTCCGCCGTCCACATCAGGAACGCGGCGACGTCCCGCGCCATCTGGTCGACCGTCGGCTTGGGGTTGCCCGGAGCGTAGGTCACCTGGCCCTCGCTGGTCAGCGGCGGCGGCATGGCGATGTTCAGATTGGCGAAATAGGGGTTGTAGTGGAGGCTCGGCGGGGTCTTCGATCCCGGGAATTTCTTCACCAGTTCGGCCGGCTGGTTCGCATAGCCGGTGAGGATCGAATAAATATATTGCGAGCCGCCGTGACGGGCCTTCGCCATCAGCGACAGGTCGGGCGGGAGCGCATTGTTGTTGGCCGCGCGCGCCGCCGTCTCATTGGCGTAAGGCGACGGGAAGTAATCGGAAGGAACCGCCTTGCGGGTCGCCGGCTCGCCGGTTTCCGGGTTCACGGATGGAACCTCGACCTGCCACTGGTTGGCGATCGCCTTCACTTCGGCCTCTTCATAGCCAAGCTGGCTAAGGTCGCGGAACGACACCCGGGTCAGGCTGTGGCAGCCCGAGCAGACTTCCTTGTAGACCTGGAAACCGCGCTGCAGCTGCTGCTTGTCGAACTTGCCCAGCGGACCGTCGAAGGAGAACGCAACCTCCTTCGGATGGCGATGGAACTCATGCTCGGCGGTCGGCGCGGGCGGCGACTGGAGGTTGGTCTTCAGGGTGGTGCCGAAGGCCCACAGTACGGCGAGAACGAATGCTGCGCCAACGACACGGGCAATCCAACGGATCATGAAACCTTACCCCCTTAATTCGCTGGAGCCGTCGTGCCGTGCAGCACGCTTTCCGAAATCGAATTCGGCAGCGGCAGCGGGGTCTCATATTTGGAGACCAGCGGCAGGATGATCAGGAA
>Ga0070670_100002736_pt1 | contig 14563 bp, 16 predicted proteins | sample KBSS63metaG_FD_64665 | JGI IMG/M metagenome (GOLD analysis project Ga0070670, IMG submission 64665) | Switchgrass rhizosphere microbial communities from Kellogg Biological Station, Michigan, USA - KBS S6-3 metaG | ecosystem: Host-associated > Plants > Roots > Rhizosphere > Soil ... | reverse complement strand
ATTGAGACGGGCTAACAATCGTTACTTCACAGATCTGAGCAAAGAATAATCCACGATGTCGTTGACGGTCATTGGTTTGGAGATATCGCCTCTAGCATAGGCGGCATCCAAATACTTCTTCAAAGCGTTTTCGGGCATGAACAGATCATCCAACATCACGCCAATGATGTCGTCGTAGGCTTCCTCCGCCACACCTAGATCTACATTGAAGCTTTTTTGAATATACGGGATGAGGCCTCTCTTGTCCTGACGGATCATGCGCGACGATTCGATCATCGCTTTGAGCGCGCTTCTTATACGCTCGGGATGAGTTTGGAGCCTTTGAGTTGTGGTCACCAAACCGTTGAACGGCGAGGAGTCGATCACGTCACCGCTCCGCATAAGAATCTTAAACCCCTTGCGCGCCATCACGCCGGTGAAAGGCGGGCTCAAAACCGCCCCGTCGACGAGACCCCGTTCGAGCGGCAACATGTTTAAGGCCGTGCTTCCGGTCTGTATCCAGGTAACTTTTTTGGAGTCGGCGCCGCCCTTGTCGAGCATCATAACGCCGTTTAGATGACTCTCGGACCCGATGCGCGAGACCGATATCTTTTTTCCCTCAAGCGACTTCGCGTTCGGCAGCTTGCTCAAGAGTGAGAAAAGTGGCGCGCGATAGACGACGCCGACGCCTTTCAATGGCATGCCCTTGCTGATTGCTTCGATAGCGGGACCGATGCTGGTAATAAAGTCCAAGTCACCAGATGTCAGACCTGCAAGCTGCAGATTGCTCCTGATCTGGATGATCTCCATATCCAGGCCGTTCTTTTCAAACAGCCCTTTATCCTTGGCGTAGTAGAAAGGCATCAAAACAACATTCCTTGTCGAGATTCCGAGCCGAACTTTTTCCAGCGGCCAGGCATGCTCCGGTGACAGGCCCACGAAACAGAAAATAAGCACCAATAGATGCTTCCATTTCAACTTAATCGGCATTTGGAGTCTCCATACGGCGCACGTGCGCTTATTCAGTTGGCCACATGTCGAGAACGACGTCGATGCGGTTTCCTTGAGGGTCGAGAATATAATTCTCGGCGTGGCGTCCCGGCGCGCTTTCGCCCTGGTAAACTTTCGTGATCGCCTGTATAGGTTCGTGTGACGGGACGAGGAAGCCGAAGTGCCAGATGCCGCTCGGTTTATCGCTGATGGCATTGATCGCGATGTGCATGTACCCATCTGTCATGTAAACGCTGCTTTTCGTCCCCCGCGGGTTTCTCCGTACTACTTTCAAGCCAAAGGTTTTCTCGTAGAAGGAGCTTAGCTCGTCAGGATTATCCGATCTGATGGCAATGTGTCTCACCTGCATTCTCTCTGGCATATTGTCCTCCTGTACTAAGTGAATTTTGTCGTCAATCAATTGACAATAAAACCGTTAACCTGTCAATCGAGAAATATTTACCTGGCCTTAGCTGAGGGATTACGAGCTGACATGCGGGATGCGTTGCATTGGTTACGGAATTAATTGCTGCGGCTTCCGAATGCAGTGACTCGATAGGAACATCTCGTGTCTAGTGAGCACACCGGAGATTTTCTACTGGGATGGACTGCTGCCGGTGCTACAACATTTCCGGGCAAAGAGCCGTTCTCCCGGCGTGCGCGGATTCAAAAGAAGGAACAAGGTGATTGTTCCTGCTGGGCGTCGGAACTGGACGATCGAGGTTCCTGGTTCCGCGCACCCGGATTTCTCAGCTTTTGTTCTACGCTGGACCGGGGATTCCGCTATCCGATCGAATTCGATTTCCGAGACGAGACTCACCAATCCGCGTATCACGTTGGTTTATGCGCGTCGGAGCGTCACTTATGATGCGGCGGCAGCGCACAACGTCTGGCATATACCTGCTCCAGCAGCGTCGCTTCTTAGCGGGCTTTTGGTCTGGGATGCTGCCGATAAAACGCCCCGTGCTGATGACCACCAGCCGGGGCGGGCAGTAAATTGAGTGCATTCACGGTGATTGAGAATCACTTGACACAAGCGCAGCGCGGAACGGATGATATTAAATCAGCGGTTATTTCAATTCGATATCCGCTGCGCAGAATGCTCGCGATGGGCAACCAAGTTCAAAAACGGAGATTCAGTACCAGTGCTGCATGGTCTGAGATACCACCCGCTCGCTCGATGTCAGAGTACTCGCACGATACGAGCCGCTGGCGAAGTTGCTCGGACAGGAACGCATGGTCGATCCGAAAGCCGTTCCCGTCAGCGCCGCGACGCCGACTGTACCACGAGAACGCGCTCTGGTGCGGGTGGAGTAACCGCCATGCTTCGACGAACCCCTCCTCTGCCATGGCGGCGAAGTGCTCGGAGCAACTAAAGCTCCTTCCCTCCGGTTCCGCATCGCCGATCCGGTCGCCGGTGTTCCAATCGCCGACGAATAGAAATGGGGAGCCCCGCCGGGTTGCAGCTTCCTTCAGCACGGCGCGCCAGTATGCGTCCTTTGGCTTTACGTCATTCCCCGGATGGGAACATATACGGCGGCCAAGGCCAGGCCGTAGTCTGGAACCTCCACTTCTACCCATCTATCCGGTGGCACCGAGCCGGGCGGGCGGTACACGGTGAACGGTCTGCGCGAGACAACAGCGATGCCGTTGCGTCGTGGCGCTGGGTTAGATGTTATAGCGGGCCGTGTACATTTTGGCGTTTGTAACTAAGATGGGAATCACGGGATAGGCGCACTTATTCGTGAAAGTGGCAGCGGGAAGGGTACGGGTAACACTACGAAATTCGTTAAGGTCTCTTGCAAACGCGTCGGTCGCTCCGATAAGTAACGCTGCATCCTTCTCTAGCATACGCTGAGTGCCCGATGTTGCTGACCCAACGATGCAAAATTCACAGGAGGGAGACCGGGGCCAGACATTCCAATTCTCACAGTAAACTTGCATACGTCCGGCGACGTCGTTGTACTGCGCGACGCGAAGGCCGCGAAATTCGTCCGCATCGCCCGTCGAGCGGTCACCTCCAAGCGGAAGTAGGAATGTAAAAATCTCGTGGCGAGTTTTCTTGCACTCAATCGTGTGCACGAACGGTTTGCTAATCGCTACTATATCGAGAAAGCTGCTCTCTCCATCGAGGCCGCGCCATGCATACTCAGACGCATGTATTGAACACCCTGTTGAACGGATGACTTGAGCAACAGCAGTTTGAAACGGAAACCCGCTTCCTTTCAGCGCAGTCAGTGCAGCAGGAGGAAAATCTTGCTTCTGATCAGTCTCAGGGGCAAATGCCATTACCGAATCTGCTCGTTATACATTTGAATTAGCCTTGAGAGCGCCATCACTGCTTTGCATTGAACAGTGGTCGCGCATTCTCCAAATCCTGAACTAAGCGCTCACATAGTTTCACGATCTCGCGGCTGGTCTCTATGATGGGGCGTGATTTTCCTGCAAACTCGGTCGAGTGCTCTTTAAAGTTGTCCCAAGCAGTTCCGACTGCAATCATATTTCTTCATCGCCCAGTCTGATTCCTGTCCTAATGGCAGAGACCGCCCCCGTGCAATCTCTCTCTGCGATAGCGAGCAGTTCTTTCGCCTGGCTCTCCGTGCAAAAGACGTTTACTTGCGAACCAAGTGACACGTATCCGCTCTCGTTGTCCTTTCCCCGTGGCTTGAACAGCTCCGGCAGCGTCTCGGAAGCGTGGTCCAGCAAACAATCAAAGCTGGGTTGGCTCAATTCGAGCGTAATCATCCGATTGTCTCCCTGAGTTCAGCCGCTTATATCCCGAGCACCGCCACGGCCACAACAGAAAAAAGAGGCGGGCGAGCCTCTCTAACGTAACGTCCAAAGCTGCCCTTTGTGTCATAACGATGGGAAAACAATAGAAGCTGCTTTCGGGATTCAAACAAAGTTCAAGAAAAATTCCTGAAAATGAGCGATGATCTACGAAATAACCGAAACAGCCGAAAAGTCGGAGCGTTCAGAAAGACAAACAAAAACGGCGACTTATTTCTAAGCCGACGTTTTCTCGACTACAGTCGTTGTAGCACTTACATTGTTTTGAGTCCGGCGCGTCTACCATCAGCACAGAACCGCAGCAACAGGATCACCAACCAGGCCTGAGAGTTCGACCCGGCTGGATTACAACATAATCCGTTTGGGATAATGTCTCGGGACGCGGCCCGTTAGCCGGATTTTGCGTTCTACTTTGCTATTACTTTGCCAGAACTATATGTCACTATGTGTTCGAATCGGTAAAATCAGCCGCTGAAAGCAGCGTTAAACGCTCGAATAGATACATATAGCGACCGATAGTGTCATACAGTCCCGCCCCGGCAAGAGGGCTGAAAATTCTCGTGCCGCGTTCATTTGGTGACCTAATAAATTGGCTGTTAATTTCGGAAAGGAAAATCGCTGTCTTATCGCGATTATGCTTTGCGTGTTTCCGAAACTTGCCAATTCCCGATTAGTGAGTCACGACAAACGGAACGAAAGGGTGCACAGAGGTTGTTAAACACTGTAACCGTGCCTCCACCAGCCGTTTAAAGGTTCGCTTCGTAACAGTCCGCTAATCCAGTCTTAAGCCTCGTGGCCTTGACGCAGGGTTTAGCTGAGCCGCGGATTGCGGCCCCAACCCTTCTTAGCTCAGTAATCCCGATGTGGTGTTTTTCGAGTTGCCCAGTTATGCGGTCAACACGCATCGGCAAAGTTTAATCGGTGAGACGGAATATCTCGGGGCAAGGCGTTCGAATGCAGCACTATTTTTGGCGATCAGCCAAAAAACATTGCTCAACGTGATGGGACCACACGGCAGCTTCGTCTGGTCGAAGTGTTCGAGGTGGAATCGCAGGCGAACAAGGGTCGATTTTTAGATCAAACCTTACCCTGCGAGCGGAGGTTCTCAATTCGTTGTTTTACGATCTCGCCCAGATCCGCGTTCGACAAACCGTCCGGCACCTGGATCGACTCGGCCCCGAGCTGCGTGAGTTTTTCATTTAGGCCATGCAGACTCGAGCGAATCCGCTCATAATCCTGCAGATATTGCCGGCAGGCCAGAATGTTGTCGTCGATCTCTTCCAGGCATTTTGTTAGCCTGCGACTTTCCTGCGTGAACGTTTGACGCAGGTGATCGACGTTAGCCTGGATAATTTGCTCTTCCACCGGTCTTATCTGTTTGGCGATCTCATTTTTCATATCCTGGAGCGCTTGCAAAAGCCGCTCGTAAGACTGTTCTTCCCGCATAAGATCCTCCGGCAATTGAATTCGCGATTCGCCCGTGGACACATAATGTTGCGCGAGAGACTCCGATACTCGTTTTTTCACCAGTGTCAGGGCTACCTGCGTATCGCGAATCTTCTCGTCGACACGTGAGTCATCGGCAAGCAGCTTAACCAGCTTTTCCAGCGGGTTCGTTACGAAATTCACTTTTTACTCCTGGCGCTGCGAAAATCTTTCGGGCGAAATGGTGACTCCTATTTATCCACTCCCAATTAAAACTGCAAGCAAATATAAAGTTAAGTGGGCAAAAAAATGCAGAGAAAAACGCGCGAGGCGAGACGGGAATTTACAAAGCGTGCGCGCCGCGGATATAAGCGCGTTGGAAGGAAACTAATTCTTGCGCGGGTTTGGATTATCGCGCAGCTCTCGCTTCCAACCGAGCGTTCGCGCTTTCGCAGCGATATGTTCGGCCTCGGCGATAAGGCCCTTTTGTTGATAGAACATCGAGAGGCTGGTGTAAGCCAATTCGTCGTCGGGCGTGACGGCGATCAGTCGCTTGCCCAAATCGATGGCTTCATCGAGCTTCCCCAGGTGGGCATAGGTCATCGCTAATGCATGGAGTGCGTCGCCATAATCGGGATCTTCTTCCAGAGCACGTTGATAAGCCGCGACGGCGTCGCTCAACCTGTCTTGGGCGAACAGCTCCATCCCTTGGTTAAAAAGATCTTCCTTACTCACGGCTCAATTGGGTTTTTGCGCTCGACCAAGGTCCCATGAAGGCTTTGATGCAGAAATTTTTTCTGTCGAGCGACATTGCTGCAGCAGCACTCTTTTAAGCATCGCTGGATTTACCGGCTTTTTAAAGATCACCCCCTGCAATCCCTGTAAACAGCTCCGCTTGATGATGTGGTCTTTGTCATAGTTGAATGCCGTCATTAAGATCACGGGAAGGTTGGGTGTGTGCCGCTTGACCGCCTGATACAGCTCGTACCCGTCCATGTCCGGCATCACAACATCGGTCAGAACCACGTCGAATTTTTGTCGGCGCAGCCACTCGAGCGCAAACACGCCCGAGGCGGCGATCTCGACGCAGCAGCGCTCCGCCGCTAGGAGATCGCGCAAGGAGTCGCAGATTCCGGCGTCATCATCGACCACCAAAACCCTGAGGCCGCTCAGCGGATAGCGTTCGTCAGGTTTCGGTCGTTCGCACGACTCGGCCGAGTTGTCTACATGAAGATCCGTCATCATTTTGCCGTTCAGGTATTCGCAGGTACCGTATTCGCCTTCATCTGCCATTTGACTGATGCGGCCGGTGATGTCTTGTATTTTTCTGACCTGCGAGGCCACGGACTCGAGCCGATCCGACTCGACCAGATAATCCTCGTCGCTTGCGACGCGCCCGACGTATTGTCGTAGCAGTTCGATTTGATTCACAAGAACTTCGAGAGAGTTATTGACTTCATGGGATAGGCCGATAGCGATTTCGCACATGGTCACCAGCTGATCACGCCGCCGAATCTCCCGAAGATCTTTGGCAAAACCGATGGAGCCAATTTCATCGCCCTTATCGTCGTAGGTAATCGATGCCGAGATCGCCACCGGGATCTGCTCGCCCTTTTTGGTTTTGAAGACGGTTTCGAAATTGCTCACCCGCCCTCGACAAGCGCGCATGGCCGTCATCACTCTACGTGCCTCGGCGAGACTAGGATAAATTTCAACGACGTTTTTCCCCAACACTTCTTCGTCGCTGAAGCCGAGATTTTGCCGCGCGCCGTCATTATAAAAAGTAATCGTCCCTTGGTTATCGACGGAAATGATAATGTCAGGGCAACTCTCGACGAGTTTTTGGAAGTATTGTCCGGGCAGCGACATACGCGCAGGGTATCTTGTATGATACGGTGAACAACGATATCAATGCAAGAGCGAAACGGCAATCTTTCGCTCGTCGCGCAGTGCTCGTTCCAGCAGCTCACGATTAGTGGCACCGACTCACGACACCCGACAATTAAATTGGCTTTTGGCCTGGGCCGTTGTCTTCTGCGACATCGGCACCTCGGTCTACTACGTTCCCGGAATCCTCTACGGCCATGTCCGGGACGCGACGCCTTTTTTTGTTTTGCTCACCACCGGTGGCTTCATTCTTCTGTCGCTCAAGTACATTGAAATTTCCTGGCGTAATCCCGAAGGCGGCGGTGTCGTCACGATCACGACCAAGGCATTTGGTCCGATGTGGGGATGTCTGGGCGGCATGCTGATTACCGTGGATTATTTTCTCACCACTGCAATTTCAGCCGTTTCAGGATTTCACTACATCGGCAGCGCTTTTGCGGCGCTGGACAGCCACGTCGTTCTGCTTTCCTGCGCGGGCGTAATGGTGCTCGCAGCGCTCAATATCATCGGCATTCGCGAGAGCGCAGCGGTCGCTCTCGTCATGGCATGCGCTTCATTCATCGTAAACCTTCTTGTGATCGGCACCGCGATGCTCAACATGAATCCCTCCGAGTGGCATACGGTTCTTGCCCGGCTTGGAACCGGACCCCAGATTTCTTTTTATGAACTGTTGGTCGGCTTCGCCTCGGCTTGGCTCGCTTTTTCCGGATTGGAAAGCATCAGTCAGCTGAGTCCGGCAATGCGTTTTCCGCTCCGCAAGACCACCCGGCGAGCGATGCTCGCGGTGATCCTCACGATGGTCGTGACGGCGCCGATATTGACCGCGCTCTCGATCGGCCTGTTGCCTCAGCAAATCAAAACCACTGAAAACGAGCGCTTTATCTCGGAGCTTGGCATGCTCGTCGGCGGTTTGGGTCTCAAGCTCGCCGTGGTGCTCACTGCCTCGAGCCTGCTTTTATTTGCATCCAACACCGCAATCATCGGCTCCTATCATGTCTTTCTCGCGCTGGTAAAGGGCGGATTTCTGCCAAAAATCATCGCCGCGCGCAACGGCACCTTCAATACGCCGCAGATTGCGATTGCGATCGCGACGCTCGTTCCTGTCCTGGTCATTTTTCTGAGCCACGGTGAAATGAAGGTGCTGGGGGATATGTATGCCTTCGGTTTGCTCGGCGCGTTCGTTTTTTCCTCTTTGAGCTTGGATTCGATTCGATGGCGGCTGGGTCGGCGCGATCCCGCCTTTTGGATCGGGGTTTTTACGACTGCAATGGTCGTCGTCGCCTGGGCAGTGAATCTGGTGGAAAAGCAGCTGGCGACTTATTTCGGCGGCGCGGTAACCGCGATCGGCATGATTACCGCTATTGGTGTGCGCCGCGCCTGGTTTCTCGATCTCGCCGTTCGAGTGCCGTTCATCCAGCGTCTCCAAGAACGGGCCTATCGCGCATCCGAGGGTTTGGTCGAGGAGGAGCTCAAAGGTTTGGTCACTCTTGCCGAGGCTGTGGAAGTGAAACCACTCTATTCATCGTCTACCTTGCTGGCGATACGCGACGAATCGCCGCGACTGATTCAGGAGGGTCTCACGCGTGCGAAAGGGCGCGGCGAATCGGCAATCTACTGTATCTATGTAGAGGAATGGCCAGGTTTGTTCGCTGGCGAGACACCCCATGCGCCCAACGAGGAAGGGATTCGCACATTGCGCGCCGCACTCCAGGCGGGACGGCAAAACAACACAGAGGTGATCCCCATCTGGGCGGTTTCGCACAACGCTGCTCAGGCGATCGCCAATGCTGCCAAGGCGCTAGGCGTGGACGGGGTGATGATTGGAGCTTCGCGCCGCTCGGCCTTTTATCACATGCTGCGCGGCCGCGTCGTCCGTGGATTGATGAAAAAGCTGCCACGTGATTGTCATTTGATGATTTACAACTGAGGGCGCTACCGCATGCCCAGATTTTTCAGGAATCCAGATTTGGATAAAGCTTCGACAAAAGAGTTGTCGTAAAAGTCCTTTGGATCGGCGTTCTTGGCAGTGGGGAATTCCTTTTCGTCCAGGTATTCGAATTGCTTCTTGATCGCTTCCGGACGCACTGCCAAATTCATTGCCCAGTACGGCGCAAACGCATCATACGTTCCATCGATCGTCGGAGCGTCTTCGATTTTGGCGTATTTGCCAATGGCTTTTTTGGCAACACCAGGGTCTTTGTGTGACAGAGCAACACCTTCGGCAATCGCTTTGAGAAATGCGTAGACCGTGTTGGGATTGTTCTTGAGATATTTTTCTGTCGTGCCGTATGCGACCTGGAACGCAGGAATGTTGAGCTTCCCGATATCAACCAGCAGGTTCAGCCCCGATTCTTTTGCTTTCAATGTATTCGGCGCCGAGAGCGTACCGGCGGCCGTCTTTCCTCCCAGAACCGCGCTCAGAATTGCGGGCACGGTTTGCACGTAAAGGATTTGTACGTCCCGATCCGGAACCAAGCCGTTCTTTTTCAGCGCCTCGCGAGTGGCGGTATCAAGGGCTGCCCGCGGCGTGCTCGCCGCGATGGTTTTGCCTTTCAATTCTTGAATGGACTTCAATTCCTTAGCGCCCCAGATCTGGAAAACCAGCTGCTGCATCGTTCCGCCGAAATATTTCACTTGACCGCCACGCAAGCGCGCATTGATTAGATCGGGACCATCGGTATAAAAATCCACTTCCTCCGAAATCACCGCTTGGGCGGAAACTTGCGGCGTAAGGAGTTGTAGCTTTGCGTTTAAACCGTGGTTTTTGAACAAACCAGCTTCGTACGCGACCCAGATGGGCGTGAACGCGCCGCTCGGCTGCGCATAGCTCACGACAACATCGGATTTTTCCGGTTTGCCACCGATCTCGGCAGCAAACGCGGGAGGCATCGTAAAGATCCATACAATCCCGAAAAAAACCATTCTCCAGGGCGTCATGCCTTTCCTTTCCGGCTCAGGTTAGAAACAATAGTTTTACCGTAAGACTCTGTTTTCGGAACTCGCCGACACATTTTCTGAAGTTCTTAAATCCGCGAGCCTCAGTTCTGGCGCCGATGTGCCATTCCACTCGTTCTCAGTGAGGCGATATGCGATATCGATCAATTCACCCGGCGCGCCGGGGAGCTCGTCGGGGACACCAAACATAACGCTGCTGATGGCGCGACCGGCTTGTCGGAGGCGATAACGAACGCCACTTGAAAAGGTTCTGCGCTCGCAAATTTCTGCTCCACTTGTCATAAACAACGGCTCCGGATTGCCGATGCCGAAAGGCTTGAGCACGTTCAACCCCCTCAATAGTCCAAGATCAATTTCGGCAAATTGCAGCTCTGCATCGATTTCCAGAAGCGGCAGCAAATCTTCAGGCATGAGCGCTTGTCGGGCAAATTTCTCGAACTCATCGGCAAAGCGCTCCAGCTTCGCAGCCTTGATCGACAGTCCACCGGCATACTCGTGCCCGCCGAATTTTTCTAAATGTTCTGCGCAATGTTGAAAACCCTGCACCAGGTGAAATCCGCGGATGCTGCGCGCCGACCCTTTGCCCTGATCGCCTTCAAAACCGATCACGACCGTCGGGCGGCAGTATTTTTCCACGATGCGCGACGCAACAATGCCGAGCACACCCGGATGCCAGCCATCGCCGGCGAGCACCAGCGAATGACAGTTGCCGCCGTCCATCACCGCAGCGGCGCGGGTAAGAGCTTGTTCAAGCACAGCCGCTTCCACCGCTCGGCGTTCGCTATTGTGAGCCTCGAGTTCCTGCGCAATCCGCGCTGCGATTTCGCTAGATTCCGTCGTCAATAATTCGACCACTTTGATGCCGTAATCCACCCGGCCCGCAGCGTTGATGCGAGGGCCCAATCGAAAGCCGACCTGTCCAGCGCTTACATCGCCGTCCGGAATGCCTGCGACTTTCTTCAGTGCGACGACTCCCGGGCGGCTCGAGGAACTCAACTCTTGAAGCCCTCTTCGCAGCAGCGTCCGATTGACGCCTCTGAGCGGGACCATATCGGCGATCGTTCCGAGCGTGACAATATCGAGATAAGGTCGAATGTCGAGGGCGCCGTTCGGAAACCACCCGCCTTCGCGTAATTTGGCGCGCAACGCGATCACGACGTAGAAGGCCAGCCCCGCGGCACAGAGACCTTTGTCGGGAAAAGGACAATCCTTACGGTGCGGGTTGACCACCGCCAAAGCCCGTGGCAGTTTCGGCGGCGGTTGGTGATGATCAATGACGATGATCTCGAGTCCGAACTCGCGAGCCGCTTCGATTTCTATGGCATTGGAGATGCCGCAATCCACCGTCACGATCAGCCCGACACCGCGCTCTTTCAGGCGCCGTAACCCCGCGGTATTGAGCCCATACCCCTCTTCGATCCGATGCGGCACGTAATAGATCGGTTGAGCGCCGACGGCGCGCAGAAAGCACACCAACAAAGAAGCGCCGGTGGTACCATCGACGTCATAGTCCCCCCATATGCCGATTTGCTCTTTGTCCTCGACGGCTCTCACCAAGCGTGCAACCGCTGGCTCCATATCGATCATATCGAACGGCGACGGCAAATCCTCGCGTAAACTCGATGACAGGTAACGCTTGGCCGATTGGCCGTCTGGATAACCGCGCAAAATCAGAATGCGCGCGAGCAGCGGAGGGACTTTGAGCTCTTCAGAGTGTCGAGCGACGGCTAGCGGATCGGCTTCTCTAACAAGCCAGCGTTTGCGCGGAGCGGGCGGCATCGACTCGAGAGAATAACCCAACCAGCTTGACCTTATTTTTTCACGGACGAAACCTTTAGAGTGCTCGGCGATTTTCTGATCAACCGTTTCTCCCAAAATAACACTACTGGACTAGCGATAAAAATCGTCGAATACACGCCTGAGAAAAAGCCCACCAAGAGCGCGAACGCAAACGGACGAATGACACCGCCGCCCAAAACAAAAAGGGCCAACAACACGAGAATAGCGGTCCCGGTGGTGATAATGGTCCGACTCAGGGTTTCGTTGATACTCGTGTTAATGATGGTTTCGAGAGATTCTCGCTTGATCTTGCGCATGTTTTCCCTGACGCGGTCGCAGATAATCACGGTGTCATTCACGGAAAATCCGACCACGGTGAGCAGGGCTGCGATAATGGTTAAATCAAACTCGTAATTGGCAACGATCAATGCGCCGATCGTGACCAGAACGTCATGGATCAGCGCGATCACCGCGCCCAAGCCGAAGCGAAGGTCAAAACGGAGCCAGATATAAATTCCCATCATGATGGTGGCCGCAATGACGGACCAGGCGCCCTTCTGTCGAAGTTCGCTGCCGACCTTCGGCCCCACCGACTCAATTCGACGAACTTCGAAGGTGCCGCTGCCAAACTGCTTTGTGAGCCCTTCCTTGATCTGTTCGCTGAGCTCTCCAAGTTGCGCCGAAGTTTTTTGTAGCCGCACGAGGAATTCGTTGGAGCCCTGTTGGCCAAAGTCCTGGATCACCGTGTCTCCTGCACCGAGGTCGCCCAACGCGTTGCGAATTTCACCGATAGTTACCGGCTTAGAAAACTTCAATTGCGCTACGGTTCCGCCAGCGAAATCGACACCCAGCAAGGGCCCTCTTGTAAAAAGAAGGATCAAGACAAATAGATTTACCACGGATGAAATCGCCACAGCGATATAGCGGTAGCGGGTGAACGGTATCGTTACGCCGGGTTTAATGAGTTCCATAATGTCCTTTTAGATGCTAATCCGTTTCAACTTCCCGGTCATCGCCCGATAGTCGTAGTAGATTCGTGTCATATACACGGCTGTCACCACGGTCGTGAGAATACCGATGCAAAGCGTGACCGCAAAGCCTTTGATCGGACCGGTGCCGAACTGGAAAAGAATTACCCCGGAAAGGAAAGTCGTGACGTTGGTGTCGATAATTGCCGGCATGGCATGCTGAAAGCCCGCTTCGATCGCCGACCGCGGCGCGCGACCGGCGCGCAATTCCTCGCGAATACGTTCGTTGATCAAGACGTTAGCATCGACGGCCATACCCGCGATCAGCACGATTCCGGCAATCCCCGGCAGCGTCAGCACCGCTTTCAAAGCAGCGAGAATCGCCAGCAGAAACAGAATATGAAACACCAGAGCCAGATCCGCAATCGCTCCGGCGCCGCGGTAATATAGGATCATGAAAATGATAACCAAGCTGCTGCCGACGACAAAAGAAATCACGCCCTCACGTATCGAATCGTTCCCCAACGACGGTCCGACGGTTCTCTCTTCGAGTATTTCGACCGGGGCTGGTAGTGCGCCGGCGCGCAACACAATCGAGAGATCGCGAGCTTCTTTGAGATCAAAATTACCGGTAATCGAAGCACGACCTCCGCCGATCCTTTCCTGAATCACCGGAGCCGAGTAAACACGATTATCCAGCACTATGGCGAGCCGTCTTTTCACGTTGGCAGCGGTGATCTGCTCAAACAAACGTGCCCCCGCGCCGTTCAAAATGAGCTCCACCGACGCGCCTTGCAGCTGCTGCGCCGGACGAACGCGAGCATCTTGAATGTATTCACCAGTCATTAAGGGGCGCGACTCCACGACGTACGCTTGCTTTTCAGTTCCGATACCATCGCCTCTTCCCGCATGACCGTAAAGCACCTGCCGTCCGGGCGGTGGACCGTTTTTTATCGCCTCTTCGACATTCGCCGTGTCATCCACTAGCTTGAATTCCAACAAAGCAGTTTTACCGATAATATCCTTCGCACGCTCGGGGTCCTGAATCCCAGGAAGCTGAATCAGAATATTTTCCTGCCCTTCTCGTTGGATGATCGGTTCGCTCACGCCGAACTGGTCGATCCGGTTGCGAATCGTCTCCAGCGACTGGTCCACGGCGTAATCGCGCAACGAGCGGATTTCTTCCTTACTCAACGTCAAAAAATAATCGCTCTTGCCGCCGGTCGTCTGTGGCGATTTTGCCTCGACGAGGTACGCGAAGTCGCTCTTTAGGACACCGCGTAACCGTTCCGTGTTTGCCGAGGGAACTGCGATGTGCAGCAACGTGCCTTCCCGGTCGACGGAAGCGCCAGAAACACCTTTTTCGCGCAACACATTACTTAGATCTGTGCGCACCCGTTCGATGTTGTTTTCGATGGCCTTATCTACTTTGACGCCAAGAACGAGATGGCTTCCCCCTTGAAGATCGAGTCCGAGGTTTATTCGATCAGTCGGCAAGAAGCTGGTCCACCACGCAGGCAGCGGGCTCACAAACGTGGGCACCAGGTAAATAATCGCCGCGACGATCGCTATTCCAAATATAATCGCGCGGGTCAGGACACTTTGCCGCATCCGCTAATCCTTTCCTTCCTTCCCGGCGCTTTTCTCCCCGGTAACAACTGCGCTGATCTGTGGTCGATGGACGCGAATTCTCACGTTTGGCGCCACCTCCAATGTCACAACTGTTTCCTTTAAGTCGACCACCTTACCGTAAATTCCCCCGGAGGTCATCACCTCGTCGTTCTTTTTCA
>Ga0070670_100002734_pt1 | contig 14564 bp, 11 predicted proteins | sample KBSS63metaG_FD_64665 | JGI IMG/M metagenome (GOLD analysis project Ga0070670, IMG submission 64665) | Switchgrass rhizosphere microbial communities from Kellogg Biological Station, Michigan, USA - KBS S6-3 metaG | ecosystem: Host-associated > Plants > Roots > Rhizosphere > Soil ... | reverse complement strand
TGCTCCCACGAATGTCGCTCCAAAAAATAAGCAGCGCAACGCTGATGTTCGGCGGCCACGCCGGTGCGGCCAATTTCGCTGCGCAGCCGGCGGCGTAAGAAGTTTTGAAAGAGCGGATGCAGGCGATACTCTTCGCCGCTGCGATCGCTGGCGACGCTAATGAAAACGTTGCGGCGAACCAGGTTCGGCAGCAACCGCGAACAGTTCGTGCCCTCGTAAAGCGCGGTACAAACGTCAAGCTCGATACGATCCAGAAGTGAAACTTGCAAAAGCAGCCGGCGCACGTCCTCAGTTTCGTCAGAAAACACTTCTTCCGCGAAGTAGTCAAAAATATCGCGCTCCGATTGCCGCAGTACTTCGACTAGATCAGGAACATCAGCCTGGCCCTCACGGCTGGTGATCACTTGCCGGTGCGCCACCTGCCGGACCAGTTGCAGCGCGGTAATCCAGCCGTGCGTGCGTTCGCGATATTCCGCCAGTTGTTCCGCGGTAAGTTCCAGGTCGAAAACTTTGCGAAAGAGCTCCTGAGTTTCGTTGTCGGTAAACAACAAATCGGAGCGATCGATATTGGAAAGCGGCGAATGGGTTCTGAGTCGTCCCAGGGCGAGCGGCGGCACTTCGCGGGAAACAATGATCACGTGCAGCACGTCAGGCAGGTAAGCGAGCAGTCGATCGAGCACCGCGTGAACGGCCGTCTCCTGACCGAGGTGGTGGTAATCGTCAAGCACCAGAATCAGTTGCTGCTCAACCCGCTCGAGGACTTCGTTCAAAAACACATCCACCGCGCGCTCGGGATGTTGGGCCAGCTCGCCAGTCGCCTCCTGCAGATAGGAAAACAGCGCCTTACCAAATTCGGGCACCTGCTGTTTAATGCCAAAGGCGAGGTAGCCAAGGAAGACAGACGGATCGGCGTCGGTGTGATCGAGTTGATACCAAACGAACTGCCTTTTGTGAGTTCTTAAAAAATCCGCGACGAGCGTGGTCTTTCCTGAACCGGCATTGGCGGTGACGAGCGTGAGGGGATAACTAAGATTAGCGAGCAGTCGATCGGTCAAGCGAGCACGAGACAATAATTCCGGCGCTGGACGCGGCGGCAACAACTTCGTGCGCAGAAAGAAACTGGGACGCAACTCCTGAAGATTGTTTCGGGTGGAAGGATTGTCGGGTTGACCGGATCGATTCGCGGGCGCCATAAGCTTCTGCCTCTGCGCTCTGGATAGGTTGCGGGGCAGATTAGCATGAAACAGAATCACGCCACCATTAAGAGCGACTTGAGCTGTAGGGTTCGGCAAGGTCATTGAATTGCAGGAGCCCGACCGTCAGGGAGGGCCTTTTGTCTCCCTCTTCCGTTGGGAGAGGGCTGGGGAGAGGGAGCTAACGACCGAAACTTCTCCCCATCGCTTTGGTTTAGTGACAGGCAGTTATTCCTTGCTAACAAACATTTCCGAGCGACGAACAGGCGGGCAACTGCTAGACCCTCTCCCCAACCCTCTCCCAACGGGAGAGGGAGTAAAGACGTCCCCAACCCTCTCCTCAAGGCGCGGGAGTAAAGCCTCTCATCTCGCTCTGATACTTGTGCGGCTTAAGAAAGCTGCCGATTCGCACAACGACGCGGCGCGGCCGTGCGTGTGGTCCAAAGCGATGCTCGCCTGATCGCTGCTCAGACCGTAGCTTTCGAAAAGCGCCACCGCTTCAGCGCGCGTAAACGCCAGCGTCTCCTCGTCCATCACCACCAGAGATTGTTTCGAGCGCATTCGCCACAGCGGAGCCGGCGGCAGGTTTCGACTGGTAATGAGCAGGTGAACGTCTGAAGGCAACAGCGGCAGCAACCGGTAAAAAAACGGCACCAGCCAATCCGCATCGGAGACCAGATGCAGATCCTCGATCACCACCAAAAGCGGACGGGCTTTCGATTCGACCAGTTCATAAACAAAGGCATCGGCCAGCCAGGTCATCTGCTGGGCGCCCAGCAGCCCTGAAAGCGACGTCAGCGAAGTTGATCCAAACTGCGGACGGCATGCCCGAATGCTCGTGATTAGATAGTTAAAGAAAACCGCGGGATCTGCATCAGGGGCGTCAATTTTGTACCAGGCGACGGCCCGGCCGCACTTCCGCGCAAAATCCAAAGCCAAAAAAGTCTTGCCGGTGCCGGCCCGGCCGCTGAGGACCGTTGACGTGCCGGCGGCGACGCTTTGATTGAGCATATCGAGCAGGCGCGTGCGCCCCAAACCCGGCGCCCAGGCCGGCGGCGCGATCTTGTCGCTGATAAGCTGGAACTTCGCGATGTTGAGTTCGTGAGTGGAGTCAATTAGAAGCATGGTGTTGTTTGAGCGAGCCGAGTCTTTTGCCCTCAAATTGCCCTTCATTTTCACGGCAAAACAGCGGTTTCTTGTTGACTGCCGGGCGCCGTCGCAGGGCTGAGAATGTTTTATTGCAATCGGCTTGAGAAATTCTTGAGGTTTTAAACAGGGTTACGGAGAAGCTATCCCAGAATGGCGGGCTTTGGATTTTTGGACACTGGGTGTAGGGGCGGACCTATGTGTCCGCCCCCACCGTCGGGCGGACAGGTCCGCCCCTACAAGTGACGCTCGCGGTCAGAAGCGCAGCGAGAGGCAGCTTAGCCCGCCGTCAAGCTTTTGGAATTCGCTCATCCGGAGGGCGATAGTCTCGAAGCCGAGGCCCTGCAAAGGTTGTTCGAAGCGGGGAAAACCTGCAGCTACCAGCAGGTAATCATTAACCCGAAGACAATTGGCAGCGTACTCGTCATCACTTCCAACATGCACCAGTTCATAGCCGCGCAAGGCTGAGTCTGTTGCCAGCGCGTCAATGACGACCAGACGGTTGTTGCCCAGATAAGCCAAACCGCTTTTTAAGTGGAGGATTGTGTCGGAGCCGCGAATATCTACAAGCGTCGAGGTGTAACCGAAGGAACTGAGAAGATCCGCAAACTGGCCGGCGCCAGCTTCGTTGGTACGTTCCGAAATCCCGATAAAGAAGTGATCGTCATTCTCGCAGATGTCGCCGCCGTCAACTGTGCCGGGCGGTGCGATCTCGAAAATTTCCAGCCCCAACTGCGTGAGCGTTTGTTTGATGATTCGCTCTTCGCCCCTGCGGCTCGACGCACCGGGACGCGTGATTATTGCTTTGCGCTTTTCGGAGTCATGCGTCTCGTCATTACTGGGGATTATCACGGCCGTATCTTCAACGAAAGTGGAATCCGGAAAGCGCTCGTCCGGCTCGAGACGCGTGAGTGTCAGGCCGCAGTTTCCCAGAGCACGGCAGTAGGCTGCGTGCTGCGAAAGGGCGAGTTGATAATCCGGCCGGCCCAGGTTTGCGCGCGTGAGTCCAGCCACGAAACTTGCGCCCGGCGCGCGAACGATCGCGCGGCTGAGTCTTGGTGTTATTCCAGCCATGTACGAATGTTGCCAGCATTACCTGGAGAAATCCATGCAGTTCAGAGTTCGGGCTTTAGCCTGCAGCAGCTAAAGGCTGAACTCTGAACTGCGGGCTTCACGCAAAAAGCGAAAGCGGCGACGCGTTGTTCACGCCACCGCTTTCCGCTATTCGCAACAATGATCCCGCTCGTCAGTCAGATTGCCCCCCGGTTGCGAAAGAAATGATCAGCATGATCAGACCAAACACCAGAAAGCCGACGCCGGCAATGATCAGGAATGTTTGGTGTGTCACGATTCCAATGATGAGCAGGATAATTCCCAGGATTATCCCGCAAATCCATGCGGCCCGGCCGCGAACTATGACGCTTGGCATATGGCTCCTCCTAGAAGAGAAATTGAAGGTTTGGCTGAGTCGGCTAGTTGCTTCGGAACTAAGAAACAGCTCGTGAGATTCAGCCGTTACAAAACGAAACCGCGAGGCGCGGCGAAAGATATGCTAACTGAGGATTGCGAGTCAATATTTCAGGAGGAAATGAAGTCAGTATTGCTGGAGATGCCACAATCGCAATCAGCGAGAAGATCACGAAGGCCGGTTCTTACAACGGTTCGTTTCGAATTTTTTCGGCGGAAGTAAGAAACTGGAGAACTTCGAGTTTTGATTGGGGCGGCGAGTTGTTGATCCCTCGCCGCCTTCAGGCTATGGATTTCGATGGAATGCGACTATTGCCGCATCCATCTCATTCGGTGGCTCACTCTTGGCCGAGCTCTGCAGTTTCACCATGTTCTGGAGATTGTTGATTAGGCGTTTAGAGGCTTCAGCAAACATTGCTTCGTGGCCTTGCTTCTGCAAATCCTCGCAACTAACAATGGCTTGCCAAAGAAAATTACCCTCTACATCATTAATGTTAACTACCACCACGCCCAAGCACGTCTTGTCAGGGTCAAACTTGAGATTCACTACCGCATCGGGTTTAGTGTCAGTGCTGCGATCTCTAACTCGCCAAAAGGCCGAATCTTTAAGAACTCGAACAAAAGATCGGTGAAGCAGATCGACTTCATTGGCCTCGGTTGGAGAGTTGTCTACGGTCACCTCCACAAAACGTATACTGGCAAGTTTTGGCAAGCCCTTGGGATCCCACGACGCAAAAACTCTCGGCTCGGAGTGCGGGGTTAGGCCAAGAACGATTGTACGCTTGGGTTCCGGCGGGACCAGCGTCTGATGCGGTAAGAGGTCTGCCGGAGGATGCCACGCGCCCGCTTCTTTAGCGCCACCGACGTTCACTGGGCTACGACAGGAGTCTTTCGCGTTACCTGACTCAATCACCGGGACACCTGGCACAGTAACTGTGACATATGCTCTGGGACCGTGAAGTTGCTTGAGCGCTTCCTCTTTTGCATTTCCCTCCCCATCATATGCTTGCGAGTTTTCAGGCTTAGATGATTCAACCTGCTTCCCGCCGCTGCCTTCGCTGGCTAATGCAAAGACATCGCGCCGTAGTCCGCGACTTGTGTTACTCACGGAAGCAAAGACGATGGTAGCAAGTACCAAGATAACAAAGGCGCATGCGGATGCGCCCGGACTAAAACCAAGTTGCGGAAGCAACGTAGGAACGTAGCCTCGCTGGAAGCCGCTTTCGCGCTTGCCTGCCGCGGCTGTTTTCGCCTTGGCCACCAGGCGACGATCCTCGACGCTGTTAAAATCTTCTTCAGCCGCGAATTCGACCATGATGTCGTATCGGCCCATTTCTTCCGGCACAATTACCAGCCTTATCCGTTGCCCATTCGGCAGTTCAGATGTTTGATCTAGTCCGCTCGGAGGCACGATATTCAGCGGTAGATTTCTCAAAACAATCGGTTTCTCGCCTTCATCAGCCGTAACGATTCGCATCACCGCGTCTCGCGGCGACGGAAGGTCGAAGTTGAAGGCCTTAAGCTGCGAGTTTTCTTCAGGACTTACCGTCATCACTAAGTGATTTTCAACCCATACTTGAACTCGTCTTATCGGCGTGCCGCGATCACTCCACTGCTTGAACGCAGCCCCTTGTTCAAGCGCAGCGGCAATTGTTTCGCGTAATCCCCGTTTATCCTTTCCGGACAACCTGACACCGCGCAAGACCGCCAACGCACGCAACACCGCACCTCCGGTCCCCGTGTTGAATGTCAGATACCCGGCTGTCGATGCCGCGCGCCGGTTCTCTAATGGCGCGCGCACAGGTTCATCATGATGGTCGGCGCCTTTTTGTTTCTTTTTGATTTCCATCCGTGCCTCCTAAACAATCTCAATTCGAGCATTTAATAATTGGTTTGGCGTGCCTACGCGCACCTAACTGAACCGATTCTTCTTTTCCCTGCGTAAAAACTTTGAGCTTTTCCATAAGTCGTGATACTCGTTTTCGCGCTGTTACCGCAGTCACTCCAAGTCTTTCAGCCATTTCGGCGCCTGAAAAGCCTTCGAACATATATTCGAACAATGTTTGCTCGGCCTGTGAAAGCTTGTCGTATAACTCCGATATCAGGAGAGCGGCATTCATTGCTTCAGGGGCTGTCGATGAGAGAATGTTGTCGGTTAAGGGTTCATAGTGATGGTCAGTGTTGCAAAGGTCATTGGCCTCGTTTAAAACAACCCGAGCGACATAGGCCTTCTTGTTCAGCTTTGTGGCCCAACTAGCATCAGGTATTGCTTTGACTTTTCTGAAGACTTCCTGAGCAATGTCCTCTTCGTAACCTTGCAAACCTCGTTTCGTTGAAGCGCGCGTCGCGGTTTCCATAAGCCACGGAAGCTCGCTTTGACAAAACTCTTCTGCATCGTTGTAACAGCGTTCGGGACCGCCCACCATTTGAACCTCCTTCGGACTTCAAACAGCCTTTTTCCATCTTTCGTCGGGAGAGTTGGTTTTTCTCCAGGGAAGGTTATCGCAAAAGGATTGTTCCCTGTCCGTCTACAATGGGGGTATTTGTTCCAGGACTTCTTTACCTGCCAACGCCGCACGCAGATTTTTCTGCCCTCATCTAATTAGACTGCTTTAACGGCTAATTTGTGACGCCTGAGGCGAAATGTTTTTCCTGGCGGAGCCAGAGCGGCCGCAGCGACTTTGAGGCTTACGTCTAAGGGCGCCTTACCACCAGCCCACTTTGTGACCTAAGTCGTACAACTCCGAGAGTGTTAGCGTCAATAACTTCTCGGCGATATCAAATACAACGTACGCTCGCACAAGTAACAATTCGATATTTGTGACCGAATGGTCATTGTTGAGTGTGTGCTTTAAGGATTTCATATCTGACACTCCTGGTTTTTGCCTGTCCCCTATGTTAGACACCTGGGAGCTAACAATTGTGACGGAGGAAGCTCTTTAGGGCGCGAACGCGGCTCCTCCTAGAGAGTTGAGGCGAAGGCCCAAGCGGAGATCTCTCTTGCGGGCTCATGAATCGGTCACGGGACTATGCGGCAACGAGCGAGTGAGATCGCTAACGCAGTTGATTCTATGAATCTGTTTTCAGAGATGGTGTTTATTCGTCGTGCAGTTTGCGCGCTTTGACGTCCGTCATAACAATCGTGCCAACCAACGCCACACCCGCGATCGCGGCAATCAGAAAAAAGATCATCGCGAAGCCCGGGTAGCCCAGAATCTTGAATGACGTTTCCACGCGCATCAGCATTGCCGCTCCCACGATCAGCGCGGCCAGCACAAGCCCCATCGCGATGCGGTTAGCAACTTTCTGCAGTCCTTCCAGCACGACCTTTTCGTCAATCGCATTAATGTCAACTTTGAACTCGTTGTTGCCAATCGTGTCGAGAATTTTGTTGACGCGCCCGGGCAGTTTTTCAGCAAACTCCTTGAGTTCAACCATGCCCCCAATCAAATTTCCCGGGGCCATGCTCTGCAATAAGTTACGCTGAAGGATTTCCATGGCCCGCTGGCGAATGATGGTGGTGGGCTCAAAATTCGGATCGAGGGTGAATACGACGCGGTCCAGATTTAGTAATGCTTTCGCCACCATGGTGAATTCGCTGGGAAGCCGAAACCAGCACTCGGCTGAGATTTTGGTTATGTCGAGAGCTATTTGTCCTGAATTAAATCCGCTCAGACTCTTGCCCGCCTGCTCGGAAACCAGCGTGGCTATGCGCCTCGTGAAATCAGCTTTATCAAAACGCTCATTTGGCTCACCCATGCGGATGGTGATTTCGGCAGCCTCGTCGCCGCGGCCTTCGCTGATCGCCAGCAATAGCCGCAACACGTTGTCACGGAATCCGGCAAGCAGATGCGCAACCATGCCGAGGTCCAACAGCGCGATGCGATCGTCGTCCGTCATGACGACGTTGCCGGGATGAGGATCGGCGTGAAAAAAACCGTCGATCAGAATCTGTTTTAGATACGCGCGAAACAGCTCACGAGCCAGGCCTGGCCCATCAATGTCCATCAACCGCAGCGGACTTAGGTCGGTAATTTTCTTCCCGGGGATGTATTCCATCGTGAGGACGCGCGAGGTGGAAAAATCATCAATCGGTTCCGGCACGATGAGCCGGTCAAACTCTCGCAGGTTTTGTCCGAAGGTAACCAGATGGTTCAGTTCGAGTTTGAAATCCAGCTCGCGCAACAGACTGGCGCGCAACCCGTCCAGCATATTTCCAAACTCATAGCGCTTGCCGAGTTCAGTGTGCGAATCGAGAAACTGCGCCATCTCGCTGAGGCTCTCAAGATCTTCGACTATCTGCTCGCGAATGTTTGGGCGCTGCACCTTGACAACCACGGCGCGGCCGTCGCGCATGCGCGCGCGATGCACCTGGGCCAGCGAAGCCGCGGCCAATGGCTCGCGCTCAAATTCGCCGAAGGCCTTGGAGATGCGCACTCCGAGCTCGGTTGAAACTATGCGATCAACTTCCTCATACGAGAACGGCTCGATTTGATCCTGAAGCCGGGCCAGCGCGTCGAGGTACGGCGGCGGCAGAAGATCGGCGCGAGTCGACAGCAGTTGGCCCAGTTTGATGAACGTTGGCCCAAGCCGCTCGAGGTCGGCCGCCAGCTCTTCAGCTTTCGGCGCGCTCTCGAGGTTGTAAGTATCATCAAGGTCGACGTGATCGGACAGGCCGGACTGCTTAACCAGATCAGAGCGACCGTATTTGACCAGCAGCAGGGTGACGTCCTTGTATCGTTTCAGGCGTTCGGGTTTGAACGAGACCATTCAACTGTTCCTTTGGATTCGTGTTTGATTCGGACGGGGGCTATCAGGGGTGGTTGATTGTACTCGAACTCAGGCCGGGGCCGAACAGGGGCGAGGCAAGTGCGCTGGCAGAAACCCGAGCGGGCAGAAGCCCAACCGCCAGGAAGGGCCTAGCTATTGAGCTTTAGAGTCCCTTCCTGACGGTCGGGCTTTTGCAACGCGAGCAGAGAGCAGCGGGAAGGAAACTAATTGCTCGAGATTTTGGGCGACGAACCTGCGCCGGCGAGACCTTTGTCGATCAGTGCGCGCAACGCTTCCAGGCTCATCTCGGTCAGGACCATGCCGTTCACGAAGATTGCCGGCGTGCTGTCAACGCCATACATGTCGCCGTCGTCCATATCGTGCTTAACTTCCGCAGCGTACTTACCGCCATCAAGAGCGGCATCGAAACGCGCGCGGTCGAGTCCCAACTCGCTGGCGTATTTTTTGAGCGAACCAACATCAAGCGCGTCCTGGCGCTTGAACAGGAGCGCGGTGTATTCAAAAAATTTTCCCTGGGCATTGGCGGCGTTGGCTGCTTCCGCGGCCTTGCGCGCGTTCGCGTGCTTAGCGAGTGGGTAATCGCGCACCACCAGCTTCACTTTGTTGCCATAGATCTTTTGCACTTCGTCGAGAATTGGCTGCATAGCAGCGCACGTAGGACATTGGAAATCCGTGAACTCAACAATCGTCACCGCGGCAGCCGGGTTCCCGCGCACCGGATCGTCATCCGTGCTGATCGCCTGGACCGGGATGACCGGTTCCGAAATCAACATGCGAATGTTCGCGCCCGTCCGCAGCCGAGCCGATAACTCACGCTCCAGCCGCTGCTGGTCCTGATCACGCAAGTACGCAGCAATCTGATTGCTAACCGTTGCCAGGTCGCTGGGGATCTTGGCCTTGTTCTCGTTATAGAATTTTGCGACCTCAGCTTCGGTGGGCGTGTGGACCTTCTCGCTGATTTCCTTGCGAATTATTTCTTCGGGAGGGACGTTGCGACGGTTTGCTTCCGCGAGCAACAGCAGATCGTTAATCGTGACATCGAGCGCTTGTTTGGCCAGCTGGTAGTTGTTGAATCGCAGCTTGTAGATGATCGGCTTCAGACGTTCTTCGACTAAGCCCGCCGTGATGGGCCGGCCGCCGACCGTCACGATCACGGACGCCGGCGGTAGACCCGCGGTCGCCGCGCTAACTTTGACCACCGGATACGCCACCAGCAGCCGCTTCAGAAATTCATCGGTTAACTTTGCTTCGCGCTCACCCTTGAGGTAGGCAATCACTTGCTGCCGGGTCGTGGCGGGATCGGCCTCGGCGATTTGAGCGCGATTGTCTTCGATAAACTTGTCGACTTCAGCCGCGGCCGGCTCAGCGATCTTCTTCGTAACTTCCAGGTCGTATAGTTGTTGCGGTGTGGTTCGCCGCTTCGTCGCCTCACTTTCAAGTAACAACGTATTGATTTGCAACTCCAAAACCTGTCGCCGAGCCTCGGCGATGCGCGCATCAAGCGCTTCGACTTCGCTGCGCACCTTGGGATCGATGTCGGCCGTCGTAAGCGTTTGCCCGTTCATGGTCGCCAGCGCAATAGGAGCGGCTGGAGGCGAATAGACAGCTGCAGGTGTCGCTGCCGATTGGGGCGTCGGCTGCGGCTTGGCCGGTTGGGCCACCGCCGGAGCTCGTGCGCCGCGGCGGCGACTTCCCTGCGATAGACCTTCAATGGCGAAAATAAGCAGGATTAGAACAACAGAAAGGGTCTTTAACTTCTTCATTAATTGGCCGTCCGGAGTTGCAGTGGAATGGGTTGGACCGGAGTTAGACAGCAAAAACGACCGGGGACGTTGCCCACTGGAGCGATTGGGAAGACGCGGGATAGAAGACGAAATCGAGAACTCAATGGTAGCGAATGATGCTGCGCCGGCGTTTCTTGGCAGGCTTGCGAGCCGCCAGCAAACTCTTTTGCCGGCCATTGAGTATGAAAGCAAGACCCTGGTGCGTGACACCCAACAAACGAGCAGCACGTGTGACGCTGCCGTCGGAACTTTCCAGGGCGCGCCTGATCAGTTCCGCCTCATAACGAAGCACCTGCTCCTCGAGCGTGCTGTTTGCAGCGAGCTCGGCCGTAGTAATACTTTCCGAATCGGCGGCGGTGCTCGTTTCGCTGGCCAGCAGCGTCCTGGCGGAATTGCCCAGCCGAAACAGAATGGCGGGGTGCTGAGAATGCTTCAGCAAAGACTCGGCTTTTTGATAATAATTTTGTAACTCTGGCCGCGGCAGCTCCGCCGCCATCTCTTCCACGACCGTCAGTGAAGCAAGGCCCGCACTTTCTGCGTCTCCGCTTTGAGCCGCTACACCGACAGCCTCATTCAGCATTGATAGAGCTTCCGCGGGCTGCCCGCGGCGCGCCAGTACCGTCGCGTAGGTAGTTAGCGCAGCGGAAAGGTTCGATTGCTCGTCGCCCTCACGAAAACGATTGACCGCTGATTTGGCTGCGCTCTCCGCCTGGTCAAGACGTCCTTCACCAAGAAATGCGCGCGCGCGTGTGTCCTCGAATTGAGCGCAAAAGCCCTTGTCTTTTAAGCGCCCTGCCATCGTCAGCGCGCGATCCAAATGGCTGTGGGCTTCTTCAAATTTCCCGAGGTGTGCAAAGAGGAAACCAAGATTGTTTTCGACCAGAGCCAGGACGCGTTCGTTTCCAGCTTGTTCAAGTTCGACACTGGCGGCCGTGTACTGCATCAACGCGCGGTCAATGTAATCTTCGCGTTGTTCGGCCAGACCGGTGTTCTTGAGAACGGTGCCAAACTCGTTATGAAATTTGCCCTTCAACGCATGATTCGCGCTGAGCTCGAACAGCGACTCCGAGTCTGACAAAATTCGAAGCGCTTCCTTCGGGCGAGACGACACCTGTTCAACCAGGGCCTTGTTCAGAAGTGCGCGCAACCTCTGGGTGCTATCGAGTTGCCCCAAATCCTCGAGCGCCGCGTCAAAAGTTATTCGCGCTTCATCGAGCGCTCCTTCACGCCAGTAACAGATGCCGAGGTCGACGCGGCTCTCCGCCACTTTTTCTTTGAGGCCTAGTTTTTCAAACAGAGCGCCACTCTCAGAAATAAGGTCTTTGGCGACTTCCTGGGCGCCGGGAATTTGTCCGGCGCTGCCCAGCCAGCCCGACAAAGTACCGACGCGCAAAAGCATTTCCGCCCTTACCGCGCCGTCGAGGCCTTCCAGTTTCGGCCGATCGCCGATGCGCTGCCAGAATTCGCTTAGAATTGACCTGGCGTCCTCATATTTACCTGCCTCTTCAAGCTCCTGAGCCTGCGCCAAAAGCAGTCGCGCCTGTTCGCCTGTAGCTGTTATCACCTTATTAAGTTGGCCTGTTTCCATTTGCGTTATTTTCATGTGAGGCCCATCCTTTTATCGCAGTGCAAGAAACCTTGCAAGAGAATTACGGGGCGGCTATTATGCGCCACGTTGACCTGGCAGTTGGTCCCTTCTTCGCAACTGCGTTACCACCCCAAACAATTGGAGAGACAATGAAAACTCTGAAAGCAACGTGCGCGGCTTTAATGTTCGCGCTTTTACTGAGCATTCCTGCTTATTCTGAACCCGGTGATGGCCACAGCCCAGGTAGTCCAGCGGCGGCTCCAATTGCAAGTCCGACCCCAGTAACTACGGCCGCGACAGCGATACAGGAATCCGCGTTCGAGGACGAACCTGATTTAGTGACATTTGCGGACGTTTTGTGGGCAATAGCTTCGATATATTAAGACGAGGAATCGCCAAACAATCTCAGATTTGAACTGTCGAGACCGAACTAACGCGCACGGCTTAAGTTAGTGTTCGACTTGCGGGTTATGCCCGCTTATTCGCTCCGAACGGGTACGGTCACGGCGCATGCTACCTTCATATTACAGGTGAAGGCAAGAGGCAATTCGCGGAATCGCGGCGAGCCGGTCCCAGAGCTTGCTCAGAATTCCGCTCGGTGCCGTCGCGGTTTGAGGTTTTCGGGTAAAAAGCGTCAATTTTTGTTGGCCGCCACCAGCTTTCTAACCGTTTCCAGCGTGTCGATCTCGGCGGGCTTTTTGTCGGGACGCAATCTGAGGATTCTCGGAAAGCGCAGCGCGTAACCGCTCTTATGCCGTTTTGATTCCTGCACTCGATCGAAAGTGACCTCGATGACGGTGTGTGGCTCTACCAGCCGGACGCGTCCATGCGCGAATTCCTGCACGGTGTGCTCGGTAAACCAAACTGTCATCTCAGCCAGCTCGGCGTCCGTCAGTCCTGAATAAGCCTTGCCGATGTTCAGCAGTTCATCATCGTCGTCGGAACGGCGAACGGCGAAGGTGTAATCGGAAAGCAGGTTTCTTCGCTTGCCGTGTCCGACCTCGACCGCCGTAACCACCACATCCAGCGTGGCGATGGCACGCTTTAGTTTTAGCCACTCGCGACCGCGCCGTCCCGGTTTGTAAAAAGAAGCGGGACTCTTGATCATGAGACCCTCATTGCCGCGCTCACGCGCCTCATCAAATTCGTTATCCAGAGCGGCCACCGCCTCGAATCGCTTCGCCAGGGAGACCCTGATGGTGCCTGCGGCGGGAATTATTTCCTCCAAAATTTTGCGGCGCTCCTCGAGTGGTTCATCGGTCAAAACGCGCCCGGCCGCGTACAAGAGATCGTAGGCCACCAGGATCACCGGAATGTCGCGCAACAATTCCTCGCCGATCGTCTTACGTCCCAGACGCTTTTGCAGCTCACTGAACGGGAGGATTCGATCACCTTGCGCCGGTACAACCTCGCCATCGATCACGGCTTCGACGCCAAGATCTTTTAGGGGTGAAATGAGTTCCGGAAAGCGGTGCGTAATCTCATCCATTGTGCGCGAGTAGATCGCGACGCGACCGTCCTGGATGTGGGCTTGGGCGCGAATGCCGTCAAACTTGTCTTCCACAAAAAATTGTTCGGGCATCGTTCGCGCGATGTCAGCGAGATCCGCGGCGGGGGTCGCCAACATGAATTTGATGGGGTGAAAGAGACGCATGTTGACGCCGGCGAGATCGTTGGCCCTGGCCCGCACGGCTGTTTCGCCGATATCGCCAAGCAACATGTTTACCTGGGCCACCATCGCCAGCGGTTGATCGAAAGCTCTGGCAATCGCATCCTCGACCAGGCCTTCTCGAAGTCCAATCCTTAAGTCGCCGGCCAGTAACTTGATCAGATACTTAGCTTCCAATGGAGTTGCATGACTCAGCACTGTTACCAGCAGTCCGGTCTTATTTTTGATGCCACGAGTTTCACTAAGACGTGCGATGACCGACTCGGTTTCGGCGAGACTCAAAGTTGGTTCGTTATACCTGCGCGCCTGTTGAATTGCTTCGTGCGCGGTTTCGCCTGCGTCTCCAAGACGAACGTAGACGGGCGCCAGCTCCTGTTGAGTTATTCCGGTGGCCTCGCTCAACGCAGTGCTGATAATGCTGCCGCCAACATTCGTGGTGCGCGCGTCGTTCTGCGCAAACTGATGCCCGGCAAAATAGCGCGCGGCCCGGGCGAGGTCTGCGTCAACGAGTGGCTGCAAATACGTGCCAACGAGTGCGGCTTTCTGAAGCTTCTTAGTGGTGGCGGCAACTTGTTCGGCCACCTCGGCAAAGCTTTGAAGTAAAGCGATCTCATTGTCGGCGGCGTTTTTCTGCGAAGTCATAGATGTACGAGCGATGGTAATGACTGGCCGGGGGTTGAACTCAAAGGTTGCGCGACTGGAGAACCCGTGTCAAGGAGGGAAAGTTACGTAACGCAAACTGTTAGTTTGCGTGCCCGTTGAATGCGTTCACCCTCGCAAACTAACAGTTTGCTTTACGATTTCATCATTGAGGCGTGTTACCTTCTGCTTTGTCAGCCCACGAGTTACAATCTCAACTTCAGAAGGCGGTTTGCAAGTAGAAGTCCAGCGAAAGGCGTTTGCAGAAATTGTTTTTACTGATTCTC
>Ga0070670_100002733_pt1 | contig 14566 bp, 9 predicted proteins | sample KBSS63metaG_FD_64665 | JGI IMG/M metagenome (GOLD analysis project Ga0070670, IMG submission 64665) | Switchgrass rhizosphere microbial communities from Kellogg Biological Station, Michigan, USA - KBS S6-3 metaG | ecosystem: Host-associated > Plants > Roots > Rhizosphere > Soil ... | reverse complement strand
CGGCGAGATCGGCGGCAGCGCCGAAGAAGAAGCCGCCGAGTTCATCGCGCAGTACGTGACCAAGCCGGTCGTGGGCTTCATCGCCGGCGCCTCTGCGCCGAAGGGCAAGCGCATGGGCCACGCCGGTGCGATCGCCTCGGGCGGTTCGGGCACCGCCGAAGGCAAGTTCGCGGCGATGGAAGCGGCCGGGGTCAAGACCGTGCGTTCGCCGGGCGACCTGGGTGCGGCGATCGCGTCGCTGGTGAAGTAAGGCGTCAGCGCAGCTGCTGTCCGGAAAGGCCTCGCGCGAGCGAGGCCTTTTTCGTTTCCGAAGGCCTGGTACGCGGGACGGCGGCGGTGTCCGTGGTGGGGCGGGTCGGGTGGGACGGCCCGCGATGCCGCCGGCCAGCTCCTGCGCAATCAAGCGTTTGCGCCATCCCCGCGGTCGCCACTCGTCCCTGCAGTCCCGCCACTGGTCCCCTGGCCTGGCAATGCCGTCCCTGCGTTGCTGACACGGCCCTGGGCAGTGCCCACACTGGCGCCACTTTCTTCGGCAGCGACAGGAGCGGATGCGTGATCAGGCGATGGTGGGCAGCGGTATGCGGGGCGGGCGTGGCGGTGGGCATCGGCGGCATCTGCGCGGCGGCGCCGGGCGACTGGGCCAGTTACGCCGGCGCGCCGGGCGGCGGGCAGTACTCGCCGCTGACCCAGATCACTCCGGACAATGTCGGCCGGCTGCGCATCGCCTGGTCGTTCCGCACCGGCGAACTCGGCGCGGGCCTGCCCGATCCGGAACGGCGTCGCTTCGAGGCCAATCCGCTGGTGCTGGGCGGGCGCATGTATCTCACCACCGGGACCGGCATCGCCTTCGCCCTGGATGCGACCAACGGCCGCGAACTGTGGTCGTTCGACGCCAAGGTCGCGCGCGACAAGCACTACAGCGACCCGGCCTCGCGCGGGGTGAGCTTCTGGCGCGACACACAGGCGACGACAGGCGTGTGCCGCGAGCGCATCGTGTTCGGCACCCTGGATGCGCGGCTGATCGCGCTGGACGCGGCCGATGGGCGCCCGTGCACCGGGTTCGGCCAGGGCGGCAGCATCGATCTCAAGGCCGGCATCGATCTCCAGGACGGCCCGCGCGACAGATGGTCGAACTACGCCGTGACCTCGCCGCCGGTGGTGGCCGGCGACGTGCTGGTGGTCGGCAGTTCGATCGGCGACAACCGTGCGCACACCCTGGAGCAGGGCGTGGTGCGCGGCTACGACGCGCGCAGCGGCCGCGAGCTGTGGCGCTGGGATCCGGTGCCGCGCGAGCCGGCCAAGGCCACCGCCGCCGGCTGGCGGCCGGAGCAGGCGGCCACGGTCGGCGGCGGCAATGCCTGGGCGCCGCTGTCGGTGGATCCGGCGCTGGGCCTGGTGTACGTGCCGACCGGCTCGGCCAGCCCCGACTACTACGGGGGCGAGCGCCTCGGCGACAACCGCGACACCGATTCGCTGGTGGCGCTGGACCTGCACAGCGGCCGCCGGGTGTGGACGCAGCAGTTGGTGCATCACGATCTGTGGGACTACGACCTGGCCTCGCAGCCGGTACTGACCACGGTGCAGACCGCGCAGGGACCGCGCGCGGCTGTGCTGCAGGCGACCAAGACCGGTTTTCTGTTCGCCTTCGACCGTCGCGACGGCACGCCGCTGTTCCCGATCAGCGAGGTGCCGGTGCCGGCGTCCGATGTGCCCGGTGAACGCGTCTCGCCGACCCAGCCGATGCCCGAGCCGGCGCTGCGCCTGGCGCGGCATACGCCGCTGACCGCCGCCGACGCCTGGGGGGCGACGCCGGGCGCGCGCCGCGAATGCGAAGCGCTGATCGCCGGGCTGCGTTCGGAAGGCCTGTTCACGCCACCCAGCGTACGCGGCACGATCGCGCTGCCCGGCTGGGCCGGCGGCGTGAACTGGGGCGGCATCGCGGTGGATCCGCAGCGGCAGTTGGCGATCCTGCCGGTATCGGACCTGCCGATGCAGGTGGCGCTGATCCCGCGCGATCGCTTCAGCGAGGCTGAGCGCGCGCGCCATCCGGACCAGCAGTTCAACGACATGGAAGGCACGCCGTACTACATGCGCCGCGGCATGCTGAGCTCGTCCGGCGGCGTTCCCTGCGTCAAGCCGCCGTGGGGGCGACTGGTGGCGGTGGACCTGCGCACGCGCAAGATCGCCTGGGAACGGCCGCTCGGCACGCTGGAAGAAAGGCTGCCGTGGCTGCCACTGGACGTGGGCACGCCGCTGCTCGGCGGCGCGGTGACCACCGCCAGCGGCCTGACCTTCATCGCCGCGGCCGCCGACTCCCGCCTGCGCGCGCTCGACAGTGCGACCGGCAAGACCCTGTGGGATGCTAAGTTGCCGGCCGGCGGCCAGGCCACCCCGTCGGTGTATGCGGTGGGTGGCAAGCAGTACGTGGTGATCGCCGCGGGTGGACGCGAGGGCATGGGCACGATGGGCGACTACGTGGTGGCCTACACGCTCGATGGCGAGGGCAAGGAAGTGGTGTTCCAGCACGGCGTCGCCGCGCGCATGGCGACGCTGGCCGCGGTCGCGCTGGCGCTGGTCGCGGGCGTGGTGGCGGTGTGGCGGCGCTGGCGCCGGCGGCGCCGTGCACGGGCTGGCAATCGCGGCAACGGCTGACGCGATGCGCGAAATGCCGCTCCTTGTAGGAGCGGCTTCAGCCGCGACGCGCGGTCTGTCGGCGGCCGACTTCGGGGCCAGTCGGGACTGAAGTCCCTCCCACAGTGCACCCAGTCGGCGTTCGGCATGCCGCTCCTTGTAGGAGCGGCTTCAGCCGCGACACGCGGTCTGCCGGCGGCCGACTTCGGAGTCAGTCGGGACGGAAGTCCCTCCCGAAGTGCAGTCAACGGTCATTTCGCGTGCCGCTCCACCGGTGACGCGCACGGCGTGAGTGGGAGAGCCGGATCGTCGGCCGCGGTGCAGCGCTACACTGCGCAGTGTCGCCGTGCGCAGGTAGGCCCGTTGCCGCGGGCGCCGCGCCGCGCGCGGCCGGCGCCCGCGCGATCTCCGCGCCTTCCCCCTCCCGCTCCTGCAAGGTCGTCCATGTCTTCTTCCCTTCGCATCGCCATGGCCCAGTTCGATTTCCCGGTCGGCGCCGTGGCCCAGAACACCGATCGCATCGTCGCGATGATCGAGGAGGCGCGCGACGAGTACGGCGCCGACATCGTGCTGTTCCCGGAACTGGCGGTCAGCGGCTATCCGCCGGAGGATCTGTTGCTGCGCCCGGGCTTCCTCGCCGAGTGCGAACTGGCGCTGCAGCGCATCGCGGTGCGCGTGCGCGGCATCGTCGCGGTGGTCGGCTGGCCGCAGAGCGCCGGCAGCGTGGTCTACAACGCGGCCAGCGTGCTGCGCGACGGGCGCATCGAGGCCACCTACCGCAAGCGCGAACTGCCCAACTACGCGGTGTTCGACGAGCGCCGCTACTTCGACGTCGATCCGGACGGCGGCAGTTGCGTGTTCGAGGTCAAGGGCACGCCGGTCGGCGTGGTGATCTGCGAGGATCTGTGGTTTCCCGAGCCGCTGGCCGATACCGCGCGCCACGGCGCCGAACTGGTGCTGGTGCCCAATGCCTCGCCGTTCGAGCGCGGCAAGCACGCGCAGCGCGATGCGCTGCTGGCCGAACGCGTGCGCGAAACCGGGGTGGCGCTGGCCTATCTCAACGTCGTCGGCGGCCAGGACGCGCTGGTGTTCGATGGCGCCTCGGTGGTCGCCGACGCCGACGGCAGCGTGCATCCGGCCGCGGCCGCGTTCACCGACCAATGGCTGGTGGTGGAGTACGCGACGCGGACCCGCGCCTTCACCCCGCTGCGCTGGATCGACGACGGCGACGAGAGCATGGACGCGCTGGCCTGGCGCGCGGTGGTGCGCGGGCTGCAGGACTACTGCCGCAAGAACCGCTTTTCCAAGGTGTGGCTGGGCCTGTCCGGCGGCATCGATTCGGCGCTGGTGCTGGCGATGGCGGTGGATGCGCTGGGCGCGGACAACGTCACCGCGGTGCGCCTGCCGTCGCGCTACACCGCCGGCCTGTCCAACGATCTGGCCGACGAGCAGTGCCGCGCGCTGGGCGTGAAGCTGGAGACGGTGGCGATCGAGCCGGCATTCGAGGGCCTGCTGCAGGCGCTCGGGCCGCTGTTCGAAGGCACCCAGCCCGACGTCACCGAGGAGAACCTGCAATCGCGCAGCCGTGGCGTGATCCTGATGGCGCTGGCCAACAAATTCGGCGGGCTGCTGCTGACCACCGGCAACAAGAGCGAATACGCCGTCGGCTACGCCACCATCTACGGCGATATGTGCGGCGGCTATGCGCCGCTGAAGGACCTGTACAAGACCGAGGTGTTCGGCCTGGCGAAGTGGCGCAACACGGTCGGTGGCGCGCCGGTGATCCCGCCGGCGGTGATCGCGCGGCCGCCGTCGGCGGAACTGCGCGCCAACCAGACCGACCAGGACTCGTTGCCGCCCTACGACGTGCTCGACGGCATCCTGTACCGCTACGTGGACCAGGAGCAATCGCGCGACGAGATCGTCGCCGCCGGATATGCCGCGGACGTGGTGGACCATGTGGTGCGGTTGGTGCGCATCACCGAATGGAAGCGGCACCAGGCCGCGCCGGGGCCGAAGGTGTCGCGCCGCGCGTTCGGCCGCGAGCGGCGCTATCCGATCACCAATGGATATCAGGGGTAGCAGGGGCTGCGTGGCGTTCTTGGTGGGCGGTGGATCGGCTGAGGAGGGTGTCTGTCGCGGCTGAAGCCGCTCCTACAGAAGCGGCAGAAACGCTGCTACCTCGATAGCGTGCCAGCGCGGCGCGCTATCCGCTCGCCAATCCCCAATCCCGATTCCCCACTCCCGGCTCTTCAGACCGCCTGCAGCAGGCGCAGCCCGAACGCATCGCCCTGCGCGTTCCAGCCATGGCTGACGCGCAGGCCGGCGGCGGCGGCCATCTCGCCGAAGCTCTGGTCGGTGTACTTGTGGCTGTATTCCACCTGCATCGCTTCGCCGGCGGCGAAGTCGAAGTGGCGTCCGCCCACGCTGACCCGCTGCGCGCACTGGCTGACCAGGAACGTCTCGATGCGCTCGCGTTCGCGCGCGTACACCGCGCGATGGCGGAACTGTTCCAGGTCGAAGTCGCTGCCGATCTCGCGGTTGAGGCGGCGCAGCAGGTTCACGGTGAACGCGGCGGTGACGCCGGCGGCATCGTTGTAGGCCGCTTCCAGCACCGACACGTCCTTGACCAGGTCGATGCCGATCAGCGCGCAGCCGTCCTGGCGCATGGTGGCGCGCATCGACGCCAGCAGCTGGATGCCGTCCTCGCGGGTGAAGTTGCCCAGCGTGGAGCCCGGGAAGAACACCAGCGTGCGGCGCGCGCCACGCTGCGGCGCGGGTAGCCCCACCGGTGCGGTGAAGTCGGCGCACACCGGCAGCATCTGGATGTGCGGGAAGCGCTCGGCCAGGCGCGCGGTGCTGGACATCAGCATGTCGCGCGAGATCTCGATCGGGGTGTAGGCCACCGGCGCGCGCAGGCCGTCCAGCAGGAGTTCGGTCTTGCGCCCGCTGCCGCTGCCCAGTTCCACCACGTGCGCGCCCACGCCCACCGCCTGCGCGATCGACGGCATGCGTGCCTCGAGCAATTCCAGCTCGGTGCGGGTCAGGTAGTACTCCGGCTGGCGGGTGATCGCCTCGAACAGACGCGAGCCTTCGGCGTCGTAGAAATACTTGGACGGCAGCTGCTTGGGGCTGCGCGACAGGCCGGCGATCGCGTCGGCGGCGATGTCGCCCGCTTGCGGATGCAGGTCGGTGAGGGCGGCTTCGGTCAATGCACGGGCGGTCGCGGCGTTCATACGGTGTCCTTGGCCAGGCGCACGCCGGCGAATTGCCACCGCGCATCGGAGGGGAAGAAATTGCGATAGCTGGCGCGGATGTGCGCCTGCGGCGTGGCGCAGCTGCCGCCGCGCAACACCCATTGCGCGTTCATGAACTTGCCGTTGTATTCGCCCAGCGCGCCCTCCCACGGGCGAAAGCCGGGGTAGGCCAGGTAGGCGCTGCCGGTCCACTCCCAGACGTCGCCGAACAACTGCTGCAGGCCCGCATCCGCGTGACTCGCGGACCGCGGATGCAGCGCATCGCGCTCGACGAAGTTGCCGGCGATGGCGACGCCGGCGGCGGCCTGTTCCCATTCGGCCTCGGTCGGCAGGCGCGCGCCGGCCCAGCGTGCGTAGGCGTCGGCCTCGAACAGGCTGATGTGGCAGACCGGCGCGTGCGGATCGCGTTCGCGCCAGCCGCCCAGGGTGAATTCGCGTGTGCCGTCGGCGTGCCAGTACAGCGGCCGTTGCCAGTCCTCGGCGCAGCGCTTCGCCCAGCCGTCGCTGAGCCACAGGGCCACGTTGCGGTAACCGCCATCGGCGATGAAGTCGGCGTACTCGGCATTGCTCACCGGGCGGCTGGCCAGCGCATGTGCCGGCACCAGCACGCGGTGCCGCGGCGATTCGTTGTCGTAGGCGAAGATGTCCTGCGCCGGCCAGCCGGGCGCGCCGATCTCGCACACCTGCTCGTCGCGCTGGATCCAGCGCAGCGCGGTGGCCGGCGCGTGCGCCGTGGGGAGGTCCTGGCGATAGGCCGGCGCCAGCGGATTGCTCCAGAACGCATGCTTGATGTCGGTCAGCAGCAGTTCCTGGTGTTGTTGCTCGTGCTGCAGGCCCAGCTCCAGCACCTGCAGTGTCTGCGCCGTCAGGTCGCCGGCCTGCAGCCGCGCCAGCACGCGCGCCTCGACCTCGGCCCGGTAGTCGCGCACCTGCGCCAAGGACGGGCGCGACAGCACGCCGCGGCGCGGCCGTGCATGCATCGGGCCGACGCTCTGGTAGTAGCTGTTGAACAGGTAGTCCCACTGCGGATCGATCGCGCGGTAGCCGGCGTCGGCGGCCAGCACGAAGCGTTCGAAGAACCAGGTGGTGTGCGCGAGGTGCCATTTGGCGGGACTGGCATCGTCCATGCTCTGCACCATCGCGTCTTCCTCGCTCAGTGGCGCGGCGAGCACGTGAGTGCGGTGGCGCACGCTGCGAAAACGCGTCGCCAGCGGCACGCTGGACGCTGCGGGCGAGGGGGATGCCGCCAGAGGGGTCGCTTGCATCGGCCAAGCTTAGGGGAAGGCCGTGAATGTCCCGTCATGCGTGGTGGAACGTCGCGTTACGCTTGCGCCTGCTCCGCGATGGGGAACCTCCCTCTCCCGATCGCGCTAACAGGACCGACCGTACATGGCTACGCCAGACGCATCCCACGCATTCATGTCCGCATCCGCGACCGGCGCCGCCGCGCCGGTCGGCGTGTTCGACCTTGCCGAGGCGGCGCACGCCTTCGTCCTTCCCGAGGGGGTGCGCTATCTGGATACCGCCAGCAAGGGCCCGCGGCTGGCCAGCGTGCTCGCCGCCGGACAGGCCGCGCTGGCCGATGCGATCGCGCCATGGACGCTGTCCTTCGACGCCTGGCGCGCACAGATCGAGGCGCTGCGCGCGCTGGCCGCGGCGACCGTGTTCGCGGGCGACAGCGAAGGCGTGGCGATGGTGCCTTCGGCCGCCTACGGCCTGGCCATCGCGGCGCGACAGGTGCCGCTGGCGCCGGGCGAGGCGGTGCTGCTGCTCGATGGCCAGTTTCCGTCCAATTTGCTCGCCTGGCAGCAGCGCTGCGCCGAGACCGGTGCGCATCTGGCGGTGGCGCGGCGCGCGCCGGGCCAGGATTGGACCGCGGCGGTGCTGGCGACGCTGGAGGCGCAGCCGCGGGTGCGCGTGGCGACCTTGCCGCACGCGTATTGGCGCGACGGCAGCCTGCTGGATCTGGACCGGATCGCGCCACGCTTGCAGGCGATGGGCGCGATGCTGGTGCTGGATCTGAGCCAGAGCCTGGGCGTGCTGCCGGTGCGGCTGGACGCCTGGCGGCCCGATTTCGTGGTCTCGGTCGGACACAAATGGCTGCTCGGGCCGATGGGGCTGGCGTGGCTGTGGGCCTCGCCGCACTGGCGCGCGCATGGAGTGCCGTTCGAGCAGCATTGGCAGGCGCGCGACCCGGGCGCCGACTGGAACTTCCCGGTCGAGGCGCCGCCGCCGTTCCGCGCCGGCGCGCGCCGCTTCGATGCGGGTGGCGTGGCCGATCCGCTGCGCCTGGCGATGGCCAGCGCGGCGCTGCAACAGCTGCAGCACTGGCAACCGGCGCGGATCGCGGCGCGGCTGGGCGCGCTCGGCGCGGCGTTCGATGAGGAACTGCAGGCGCAGGGTGCCGGCGACTGGACGGTGCCCGGGCACGCGCCGCACCTTGGCGCGCTGCGTCCACCCGCAGCGGCGATGCAGGGGGTGCTGCCGTGGCTGCAGCGCGCCAAGGTGATCTGCACGCATCGCCACGGCGCGTTGCGCATCGCGCCGTATCTGCAACTGACGCCGGAGGCGATGCGCGCGCTGGCGCGGGAGATGGTCGCTGTGGCGCGCGGGTAAGTGAAGGCTTTGTTCCTGGAAGAGCTTGCAGCCAGGTTGCTGGGCGTACTGCGGAGTGGCTCCAGCCCCGACAGCGAGTGGACCCGGGACGTGCGCCGCTTCGTTCGTCGCGACTGAAGTCGCTCCCACAGGGGCTTGTAGTGCGCTGCTGGGGTGTATGCAGAGGAGCTTCGATTCCCTACTTTTCCCGGGTTCGGAAGGCATGTTGCTTCGTTCGTCGCGGCTGAAGCCGCTCCTACAGGGCTTGCGGCGAGTCGGGTGGGGGCGCTGTGGGAGGGGCTTCAGCCCCGAGGGGTTCCGACGCTGATCGCCGGCCGGCGCCAAGGTGCACTGCGCGCACGTGCGCTTTCGCTTTTGCCGCGATTGAGCGGCGCCTGGGCGCGCAGGCTTCAGCGCCGCGCCGCCAGGCGCAGGCCGCGCGGGGTCAGCACCCGCTCCAGGATCTCGAACAGGCCCTGCACCAGCAGCGCCAGCGCCGCCGCCGGCACCGCGCCTTCCAGGATCAGGCCCAGGTCGTCCAGGCGGATGCCGGTGAGGATCGGCTGGCCGTAGCCGCCGGCGCCGATCAGCGCGCCCAGGGTGGCGGTGCCGACGTTGATCACCGCCGCGGTCTTGATGCCGGCCAGGATGGTGCGCAGCGCCAGCGGCAGTTCGATCCGCCACAGCCGCGTGCCCGGCGGCAGGCCGATCGCCGCGGCGGTCTCGCGCAGTTCGCGGGCGATGCCGGTCAGGCCGGCATGGGTGTTGCGCACGATCGGCAGCAGGCTGTACAGGAACAGCGCGGCGATCGCCGGTTTGGCGCCGATGCCGAACAGCGGGATCATGAACACGAACACCGCCAGCGACGGCAGCGTCTGCAGCACGCCGGTCAGCGACAGCACCACCTGGCCGAGCCGCGGCCGGTACGCCGCCACGATGCCCAGCGGCAGCGCCGCTAGCAGGGCCAGGCCCAGCGACAGGCCGACCAGCGCCAGGTGTTCGCGGGTGCGTTGCAGCAGGCGTGTCAGTGTGGTGTCCTGCGCCGGTGCGGCGATGCCCAGCCACTGCGCGGCGATCGCGCTTTCGGCGCGCTTGTCCAGTTTCGCCTCGGCATTGAGCCGTTGCATCGTCGCCGCGTCGATGCGCCCGCCCAGGCCTTGCAGCGCCTGCACGAAGCGCGGCGCGCGTTGCGCAAGGTCGGCGCGGTACAGGAACACCGCGGCGTAGCGCGGGAAGTAGTGGCGGTCGTCCTGCAGCACCAGCAGGTCGTGGGCCGGGATCTCGGCGTCGGTGCTGTACAGGTCGGTGAGGTCGATCGCGCCGCTGTCCAGGGCGCGGTAGGCCAGGTCGTGGTCGAGTCCGGTCGGGGTCTGCGGCAGGCGGTAGGCGTCGCGCACGCCAGGCCAGCCGTCGGCGCGCGAGATGAATTCGTTGCTGAGCCCCAGTTTCAGCGACGGATGCGCGGCCAGGTCGGAGAGGCGGGCGATGCCCAGCGCCTGCGCGCGTTGCCGGCGCATGCCGAACGCATAGGTGTTGTCGAAGCCCAGTGGCGCGCTCATCGCCAGCCCGCGCTGCGCCAGCGCGCGTCGCAACGCGGCGTCGTCGGCGTTGGGCATCTGCAGGAGTTCGGCGGCCAGGGTGCCGGTGTATTCGGCATAAGCATCGATCGAACCCTGCTCCAGGGCGCGCCACAGGATGCGGGTGCCGCCGAGCTGGCGCCGGTGTTCGACCTCCACGCCGGCCTGGCGCCCGGCGCCGGCAGCGATCTCGCCGAGCACCACCGCCTCGGTGAAGTTCTTGGAACCGACCACCACCTTCGCCGGCGCCGCGCTGGCCACGCTGGCGAGCAGGGCGAGCATCGCCGCGAACACCAGCAGCGCCGAGGCGCGCAGTCGCCGCGCAATCCAACCGATGCCGCGCAGTAGCTGCGGTCGCCGCCCACGCAGGGGTTCGAGGTGGTCGCATGGCATGGCGCTGTGACGTGCCTGCTGCCGTAGCCCGCACTCCACCGATGCGTGCCTCGGTCGCGACCAGGGCGTCTCGCGGGCGGCCCTCATCGCGCGTCTTCCAATGTCCGTTGCGCGTGCAGGAACTGGCCGACGAAAGGCTCGGCCGGCGCGTCCAGCAAGGTGCGCACGCTGCCTTGTTGCACGATGCGCCCGCCGCGCATCAGCACCAGCGTATCGCCCAGGTAGGCAGCCTCGGCGACGTCGTGGGTCACCAGCACCACGGTCTTGCCGAGCAGGGCGAACAGCTCGCGCATCTGCGTCTGCAGTTCGTGGCGCACGATCGGGTCGAGCGCGCCCAGCGGCTCGTCCAGCAACAGCACCGGCGGGTCCAGCAGCAACGCGCGGATCAGGCCGACGCGTTGGCGCTGGCCACCGGACAGTTCGGCCGGATAGCGCGCCAGCAGCGCGTCCGGCAGGCGGCACAGCGCGGCCAGCTCGCGCAACCGCGCCTCGATGCGCGGCCGCGGCCAGCCCAGGGTGCGCGCGAGCAGCGCGGCGTTGTCGCGCGCGCTCAGGTGCGGGAACAGCCCGCCTTCCTGGATCACGTAGCCGATGCGGCGGCGTTGCGCCAGCAAGGTGGCGCGGCGCAGCGGCTGGTCCTGGAAGCGGACTTCGCCGGCGTCCGGCCACTCCAGCCCGAGCAGCATGCGCAGCACGCTGGACTTGCCGGCGCCGCTGGGGCCGATCAGCGCGGTGGTGCGGCCGGGCGCGATGGTCAGATCGACCCGGTCCAGCGCGAGCGTGTCGCCGTAGCGGCGGGTGACCTGGTGCAGTGCGAACATGCCGCAAGCATAGCCGCAGGCCGCGGCCACGCCGCGCGAAGGCGCCGCGGCCTCAGCGCGCGGCGTCGGTCAGCAGGTCCAAGGTCGGTTTCGGCCGGCGCAGGTCGTACATCAGGCCGAAATGGGCTTCCGCGCCCTGCTGGTCCGGCTGGTCGAGCAGTTCGTAGAGATTGATCTCGGCGACCACGTCGGCGTAATCGCCGCGTAGGGTCTGCAGCAGCTCCGCCACGCTGTCGTAGCAGGCGCCGTCGCCAGGGTGGCCGCCATCGGTGTTGCCGGTGTAAATCTCGGCGCAGTTGAGCTCGTTGACGTACACCTTGGTGCCGTACTTCCGCGCCGCGGCGCGCAACTGCCCCAGGTACAGGTCCATCCAGTAGCCGCGTTCCCCGTGGAAGGCGTAGTAGTGGAAGCTGATGCGGTCGAAGTCGAAGCCCTAGGGCATGCCATCCCTTCCCGAAGGGCCGCGGTTGCGCGCGCCCGTGGCCGCGTCATTGCTCGGGCGTGGACCGACGTCCACTTCCTCGCTCTTCCTTGCCACGGGCACGCGCAACCGCGGCGCGGCATGCTCGGGAAGGGATGGCATGCCCTAGGCTTTGGCCTGGTCCAGGAACCACAGCGAGCCGTTGCGGTCGCCGGGGCAGCGCGCAGTGGCCGAATGGTCGTCGCTGTTGCAGGCGGTGATGTTGATGGTGAACTGCAGGCCGGCGCCGAGCTCGTCGGAGGCCTGCTTCATGCCGCGGTACATCGTGGTCATCGCCGCGATCCGCGCCGGGGCGGCGGCGCGGTCCAGATCCTGCTCGTTGCCGATCTCCCAGACCTTGATGTCGTTGGCATAGCGGCGTGCCAGCGCGTATCCGGTCTCCTGCGACATCGGATACACCATCGGCCGCAGGGCGATGTCGTACTGGCGCGAGAGCTGCACCAGCCGATCGAGCACGGCGAAGTTGCGCGGGTCCACGTCGAAGCGGTAGCTGCGCAGGTTGCGCTGGTCGAGCAGGCGGAACACCGCCTCGCTCTGGCTGAGCGGATAGGCCTGGCGGCCATCGTGGCCGTTGACCCCGTACACGATGGCCGGCGCCGCGGCGGCCGGGAGGGCGGTGCCGACGAGGACGGCGACGAGCAAGCGCAGCAGCGGACGCAGGATGGGCAGGGCATTCCCGGCGGATCGGCACGGAGGAGGCGTGGGATCAGCCTAGGGCGTGTCCCCACTCCCCGAGTATGCCGCGCATGCTCGGGGAGTGGGGACACGCCCTGGCAAGCCAGCGCATCGGGATCGGCGACAATCGAGCGGATTGCGGCATGGATCGCAGTCCCCGACGCCGGGGCAGGGCAGCGCTGGCGTGCTGCTGGATCGGGGCGGCAGGTCCGGGCCGCTGCGTCGGAGCGGCCGGCGCCGCGGCGGGACGCTGCGCTCCGGCGGTCGCCTGGCCATGCTTCGCCACTGGCCGTGGCGGCCTCTTCGGCGGTTGCGGTCGGGTCGCCTCCCCCCACAAACGCGACAGGGGCCTTGCGGCCCCTGTCGGTGTGCATCCGGTCGCGCGATGGATCAGCGCGCCATCTGCGAGTTGGCCTGCCCGGTGGAGGCCGACTTCTCCCCGGCGAACGGGTTGAGCTTGCGGATCATCCACGGGTACTTGGGCCAGTTGCCGCTCAGCCACGGGTGCTGGGGATCGTTGAGTTCCAGCACGCGGCGGGCGTCGTCGGCCAGCGGCTTGTTGCCTAGGTGGGTGTAGGCCTCGGCCAGCACCGCCACCGCGTCGTACTGGTAGGCGCTCTGCGGATAGGTTTCCAGCAGGTAGGTGGCGCGGCCGGCGGCCGAGACCCAGGCATCGCGGCGCAGGTAGTACAGGGCGTTGTCCAGCTCCTGCTGGGCGAACACGTTGCGCAGCGCGATCATGCGCTGGCGCGCATCGGCGGCGTAGCGGCTGTTGGGATAGCGCTCGGCGACGATGTTGAAGTCGGCGTAGGCCTGCTGCGGCGTGGACAGGTCGCGGCGGCTCGGGTCCAGCGACCACACCCGGCGCAGGAACACCGTGTCGCGGTTGCTGTTGGACAGGCCGCGCAGGTAGTACATGTAGGCGATGTTGCGGTGGGTCGGGTAGGTGCGGATGAAGCGGTCGATGCTGGACACCGCGTCGTCGTGCTTGCCGGCCTTGTACTGCGCGTAGGCGCTTTCCATCATCGCCTGCTCGGTGTACTGCCCGTACGGGTACTGCGCGATCAGGCGCTTGAAGCTGCCCTCGGCGCCGGCCCAGTTGCCGCTCTCCATCTGCGAGTGCGCCTTCTGGTACAGCTGCTCCACCGGCATCCCTTCCTCGGGATTCTTGTTCTTCTGGCGGTGGCAACCCGTCGCCACGACGGCCATGACCAGGATCAGGGCGATGAAACGGACGTGCGCGGAGAGCGGGACGGAGCGTCGGATCATGGGTTCGGGCGGGACACGTCAGGAATGCGAAGGGGCGATGATAGCCTAGTGGCCTGTCCGGCGACTGACTATGGCCGCCGCGGCCCTCCCTTTCCGACGTAGCCGTGCCCTTTTCATGCCCAATACCCTCCCGGACTCCCCCGAGGACGCCGCCCCCGACGGCCCGCGCCAGGCGCGGGTGCCCGACCATGCTGCCGGCCGCCGCTTCGACGCGGTGCTGGCCGAGCTGTTTCCCGAATTCTCGCGCTCGCGCCTGGCCGAATGGATCAAGTCCGGCGACGCGCTGCTGGACGGCGCCCCGGCGCGGCCGCGCGACGCCCTGCGCGGCGGCGAGATCGCCAGCCTGCACGCGGTCCTGGACACCCAGACCCACGCCCTGCCCGAGGACATCCCGCTGGAGGTGCTGTACGAGGACGACCAGGTCATCGTGCTGAACAAGCCGGCCGGGCTGGTCGTCCATCCGGGCGCCGGCAACCCCAGCGGCACCCTGGTCAACGCCCTGCTGTACCGCGATCCGTCGCTGGCGGCGCTGCCGCGCGCCGGCATCGTGCACCGCCTGGACAAGGACACCAGCGGCGCGATGGTGGTGGCGCGGACCCTGCCGGCGCACACCTCGCTGGTGGCGCAGCTGTCCGCGCGCGACGTGCACCGCCAGTACCTGGCGGTGGTGGCCGGGCCGCTGGTGTCCGGCGGCACCGCCAACGCGCCGATCGACCGCCACCCGCGCGACCGCCTGCGCATGGCGGTGCGCGAGGACGGCCGCGACGCGGTCACCCACTACCGGCTGCGCGAGCGCTTCCGCGCCCACACCGCGCTGGAATGCCGCCTGGAGACCGGGCGCACCCACCAGATCCGCGTGCACATGGC
>Ga0070670_100002726_pt1 | contig 14597 bp, 26 predicted proteins | sample KBSS63metaG_FD_64665 | JGI IMG/M metagenome (GOLD analysis project Ga0070670, IMG submission 64665) | Switchgrass rhizosphere microbial communities from Kellogg Biological Station, Michigan, USA - KBS S6-3 metaG | ecosystem: Host-associated > Plants > Roots > Rhizosphere > Soil ... | reverse complement strand
TCGATCGAGCCGTCGGTCGTGACGTCGAGGACGAGCTTGTCGTAGTCCGTGCGCTGACCGACGCGCGCGGCCTCGACCTCGTAGGCGACCCGGCGAACGGGCGAGAAGATCGAGTCGATCGGAACGACGCCGATCGTGGTCTCGGGCCCGCGGTTCAGCTCGGCCGGGACGTAGCCGCGGCCACGTCCGATGGTGAGCGTGATCTCCAGCTTGCCCTTGTCCGAGACATGCGCGATCTCGAGCTCCGGGTTGAGGATCTCGAGGTCCGCGGGAGCCTCGATGTCGGAGGCCGTGACGACGCCCGCGCCCTTCTTGGCGATGTACACCTCGATCTCGGGCGACGCGCCGTGCAGGCGGACGATGAGGCTCTTGAGGTTGAGGATGATGTCGGTGACGTCCTCGCGCACGCCGGGGAGCGTCGTGAACTCGTGGGCGACGCCCTCGATCTTCACGGCGGTGACTGCTGCGCCCTCGAGCGAGGAGAGCAGCACCCGGCGGAGCGAGTTCCCGAAGGTGTGCCCGAAGCCGCGGTCGAGCGGCTCGATGGCGAACACGCCGCGATGCTCGTTGGCGTCCTCGTGGACGATCTTCGGGACCTGGAAGTCCATCAGGCTGGTTCGTACTGCCACGTGAGTCCTTTCCTTCGGTGGTGCCGGTAGCGCTGGTGCGATAGAGCGTTGCTGTTACTTCGAGTAGAGCTCGACGATGAGCGACTCCTGCACCGGAGCATCGATCTCGTCGCGCTCGGGCCACTTGAGCACGGTGCCCGTGAGCCCGTCGTGGTCGGCCTGCAGCCAGGGCGCCACGGAAGCGGTGAGATCCGTCGCGTCGCGCACGAGCTGCTCGACCGGGCTGCCCTGCTTCAGCGAGATGACGTCCGAGGGACGCACGCCGTAGCTCGGGATGTTCACCCGGCGACCGTTGACCTGGAAGTGCCCGTGCCGCACGAGCTGCCGCGCCTGCGCGCGGGAGCCGGCGAAGCCGAGCCGGTAGACGACGTTGTCGAGGCGGGTCTCGAGCATCCGCAGGAGGTTCTCGCCTGGGGCCCCGAGGCCCCGCGTCGCCTTCTCGTAGGTCGTGCGGAACTGCTTTTCGAGAAGCCCGTAGTAGCGGCGCGCCTTCTGCTTCTCGCGAAGCTGGAGCAGATACTGGCTCTGCTTGATGCGCCCGCGGCCGTGCTCTCCGGGCGGATAGCTGCGACGCTCGACCGCGCACTTCTCGGTGAGACAGCGCTCGCCCTTCAAGAAGAGCTTGATGCCCTCGCGGCGACACAGACGGCACTTGGGGCCGAGATCGCGGGCCATCAGACGCGCCTCCGCTTGCGCTGTCGCACGCCGTTGTGAGCCTGCGGGGTCACGTCCTTCACGCCGAGGATCTCGAGACCTGCAGCCTGAAGCGAGCGAATCGCCGTCTCACGTCCGGAGCCTGGGCCCTTCACGAAGACCTCGACCTTCTGCAGGCCGTGCTCCATGCCCTTGCGCGCGGCGTTGTCGGCGGTGACCTGCGCAGCGAACGGCGTCGACTTGCGCGAGCCCTTGAACCCGGCCGACCCGGCGGACTCCCACACGATGACGTTGCCCTCCGCGTCGGTGAGCGTGACGATCGTGTTGTTGAAGGACGTCTTGATGTGTGCCTGGCCGATCGCGATGTTCTTGCGGACCTTGCGGCGCGTGCGGCCGCGGGCCGCGGATCTGCGGGGAGGTGCCATCTGCTACTTCGCCTTCTTGCCGCGTCCGACGGTCTTCTTCGGCCCCTTGCGCGTGCGGGCGTTCGTCTTCGTCCGCTGACCGCGCACGGGCAGGCCGCGGCGATGGCGGATCCCACGGTACGAGCCGATCTCGGTCAGGCGCTTGATGGCCTGGCCCCGATCGCGGCGAAGGTCACCCTCGACCTCGACGTCCGAGTCGATGAAGTTGCGGAGCTTCGTGACCTCTTCGTCCGTCAGGTCGCGGATCTTCTGCTCCGGGTCGAGCTCGAGTTCGCGAATGATCTTCCGCGAGGTGGACTTGCCGATCCCGTAGATGTACGTCAGCCCGATCTCGAGCCGCTTCTGCGTCGGGAGGTTGACTCCGGCGATGCGTGCCATGCCGCTGCTACCCCTGCCTTTGCTTGTGCCGGGGATTCGAGCAGATGACGATGGTGCGGCCGTGTCGCTTGATGACACGGCAGCGCTCGCACATGGGCTTGACGGATGGACGGACCTTCATCGCTCCTCGCTTACTTCATTCGAAAGGTGATTCGGCCGCGAGTGAGGTCATAGGGAGAGAGCTCGACCTTGACACGATCGCCGGGGAGAATGCGGATGTAGTGCTTACGCATCTTCCCCGAGATCCGGGCGAGAACGGAATGGCCGTTGTCGAGCTGGACCCGGAACATCGTCGACGGAAGCGCTTCGACGACCTCGCCTTCGATCTCGATCTTCTCTTCCTTGACTGCCACTTCGCGCGCGAACAGACCTTTCGGTTGGAGATTTCGTCTGAGAACAGCGGCACGAACGGGCGTCCGCGCCGCGGCGGGACATCGTAGCAGACGATCTTCGCCTAAACCCGCACGCCTCCTGGAATTCCGACGCGGGGGGTGAGGATTCGCGGGCCCTCGCCCAGGATGGCGACCGTATGCTCGAAGTGGGCCGACATCGACCCGTCGACGGTCCGGATCGTCCAGCCGTCCTCCATGACGTTCACCTCGGACGAACCGGTCGTGATCATCGGCTCGATGGCGATCGTCATCCCCTCGGAGAGGCGCGGTCCGCGGCCGGGCTCGCCGAAGTTCGGGATGTGCGGGTCCTCGTGGTAGTAGCGGCCCACGCCGTGCCCGACAAGGCTGCGGATGACCGAGAAGCCCGCGGCCTCGACGAGCTCCTGAATCGCGTGCGAGACGTCCCCGACGCGGTTTCCGACAACTGCTTCGGCGATTCCGGCTGCGAGCGCGTCCTGCGCGACGTCGAGGAGTCGCTGTGTCTCCGCATCGATCTCCCCCACCCCGAACGTGTAGGCGCTGTCCGCGATGTAGCCGTCGAGCGTCGCCCCCACGTCGATCGTGACGACGTCGCCGTCGTGTACGACGAAGTCGTCGGGGATTCCGTGCACCACGACGTCGTTCGGCGAGATGCAGATCGCCTTCGGATAGCCCTTGTAGCCTTCGGACGTGGGGATGCCGCCGTGCTCGCGGATGAACGTCCCCGCGGCCGCGTCGAGCTCGTCGGTCGTGACTCCGGGCACGAGCAGTCGGCCCACGTGCGCGATCGTCTCGGCGACGAGCGCCCCGGCGCCCGCGATCTTCTCGATCTCGCGGGTGCTCTTGCGGATGATCATCCTGCGGTCACTCCCTCGAGCGCGTCCTGGATCGCGACGAACACGTCGTCCATGGTCTGCTCGCCGTCGACGATCACCTCGATCCCCGCCTGCTGGTAGCGGTCGACCACGAGCTCGGTGAGCTCGTGGTACTGGCGCAGACGATTGGCGATCGCCTCGGGGGAGTCGTCGGCGCGCCCCTCCTTCGAGGCGCGCTCGCGCAGGCGCTCCGTCGCCACCTCGTCGGAGACTTGGAGCAGGATCACCGCGTCGAGAGGTTTGCCGATCTCGTCGAGCATCGAGTCGAGCGCCTCGGCCTGGGGCACCGTTCGCGGGAAGCCGTCGAGGACGAAGCCCTCCTCCTCCGCGAGCCGCTCGCGAATGAGCTCGATCGTGAGGTCGTCCGGCACCAGGTCGCCGCGCTCGAGGATCGGGCCGACCTGCGCGCCGAGCTCGGACCCCGTGGCGACGGCGGCGCGAAACATGTCGCCCGTCGCGATGTGGGGGACGCCGTAGGCTGCGGCGATCCGCTGCGCCTGGGTGCCTTTGCCGGAGCCCTGCGGGCCCAGGATCAAGATCCTCATACGGGGCCTATTTGAGGAAGCCCTCGTAGGAGCGCATCATCATCTGCGACTCCATCTGCCGCATGGTGTCCAGCGCGACGCCGACCACGATCAGCACCGAGGTCCCGCCGAGCGCGCGTGCATTCGCCTGCGAGAAGCCGCCGTAGGCGATGAAGAGGCTCGGCAGGACGGCCACGGCGGCGAGGAACAGCGATCCCGGCAGCGTCAAGCGCGACAGCACGCGGTCGAGGTACTGGGCCGTCGGCGGGCCGGGTCGGATTCCCGGGATGTATCCGCCGTACTTGCGCAGGTTGTCGGCCTGGTCGACGGGATTGAACTGGACCGCGGTGTAGAAGTACGTGAAGATCACGATCAGCCCGCCCTCGATGAAGAGGTACAGCCAGTTGCCGGGCTGGAAGTGCGCGTTCACGAAGTCGCGCGTCGCAGGGAAGTACTGGGCCATCGTCGGTGGGAACGCGAGGATCGCGGCCGCGAAGATGATCGGGATGACGCCCGCCATGTTCACTCGCAGCGGCAGATACGTCGAGCCCCCCGCGGTCATCTTCCTGCCGACCATGCGCTTCGCGTACTGCACGGGGATCCTGCGCTGTCCTTCCTGGACGAAGACGACCGCCGCGCAGATGCCGACGGCGATGAGCGGGAAGAAGAGCTTCTCCATCGGGCCGCCGTTCCACCAGGCGACGATGCCGAGCGGCGCGCTCACGAGGATCGAAGCGAAGATGAGGATCGAGATGCCGTTGCCGATTCCGCGCTTCGTGATCAGCTCGCCGATCCACATGAGGAGCACGGTTCCTGCGGTGAGCGACACGATGATGAGCACGAGCTCGCCGGTTCCGGCGTTCAGGGCGCCCTGGCTCCGGAACAGGAACGCGTATCCCGTAGCCTGCGCGGCCGCGAGAATCACGGTCAGGTAGCGCGTGTACTGCGTGATCTTCGCGTAGCCCGCCTCGCCCTCCCGCTGCAGCTCGCCGAGCCGCGGGATGACGACGGTCATCAGCTGGACGATGATCGACGCCGTGACGTACGGCATGATCCCGAGCGCGAACAGGGAGAACTGCGAGAGCGCGCCTCCCGAGAAGAGGTTCAGCAGGCCGAGGATCGTGCCGCCACGGCCCGAGAAATAGTCCTCGATCGTCTGCGAGTCGACGCCGGGCGCCGGGATCCAGGAGCCGAGCCGGTACGCCGCCAGCATTCCCGCCGTGAAGAGCACCCGCGTGCGGAGCTCCGGAACCCGCCAGGCGTTCGCGAGCCACGAGAACATGCGCTACTCCTCGGTCTCTTCCTCGGTCGTCTCGGGCTGGGTCGCCTCGGGCTCGGTCTCCGCTACGACCTCGTCGGGCTCGTCGACCTCGTGCGCCGGCGCGGAGGCCTTGTGCTTCTTCTTCTTACGCTCGACCGGCTCGCGGAGCCGCGTGACCGTGCCGCCTGCTGCCTCGATCTTCTCGACCGCGGACTTCGAGAACGAGTGGGCGGTGACGGAGAGCTTCTTCGTGAGCTCGCCCTCGCCGAGGATCTTCACGTCGACGGAGAGCTTTGCGACGAGCCCGGCCCCCTTGAGTGCTTCGAGCGTCACCTCGGCGCCCGCGTCGAACCGCTCCTCGAGCGAGCCGACGTTCACCGGCTGGTTGTAGGTCCGGAACGGCCCGATGGGCATCGCGTCCGCAGACGTGTTGCCGCGCAGCTTGCCGGTGCGCATGTCGATGGGCATCTGGCCACCCTCGAAGCCAGCCGGCATCGCGTGCGAGCCCGCGCGCGACTTCTGGCCCTTGATCCCGCGGCCGGAGTAGCGACCCTTCCCGGAGCCCAGGCCGCGGCCCACACGCTTGCGGGCCTTGCGGGCCTGAGCCGGCTTGAGATTGGAGAGGTTCAGCTCGTCGCTCACGTCAGCGCTCCTCGATCGTCACGAGATGGCGGATCTGGCGCAGCTGGCCCTGTAGCTGCGGGGAGTCCTTGTGCTCGGCGCTGCGGCCGATCTTGCCGAGGCCGAGCGCGCGCAGGGTGCCGAGGTGGCGATCGGACTGGCCGATCCCACTGCGCACCTGCGTGATCTTCAGCTGGCTCACTCGGTCGACTCCTCGACCGGCTCTTCCGCGGCCTCGACGGGAGCCTCCTCGACAGCGGCTGGCTCCTCCGCGGTCTCGTCCTCGTCCGCCTTCGCGGAGACGGGCAGCACTTCCGCGATCGTCTTGCCACGCAGCGCCGCGACGTCCTCCGGCCGCACGAGGCTCTGAAGGCCGTTGACCGTCGCTCGGCACATGTTTATCGGATTCGTCGTCCCGAGACTCTTCGCGAGCACGTCGCGGATGCCGGCGAGTTCGAGCACGGCACGCGTGCCTCCGCCGGCGATGACGCCGGTTCCCTCGCTGGCCGGGCGCAGCACGACGCGCGCCGCGTCGAACCGCCCGATGATTTCGTGGGTGATCGTCTGCCCGTGCTTCGGGACGGTGAAGAGGTTCTTCCGCGCGTCCTCGACCGCCTTCGAGATCGCAAGCGGCACCTCACGGGCCTTCCCGTAGCCGAGGCCGACGCGGTCCACTTCGTCCCCGATCACGACGAGCGCCGTGAACGAGAACCTTCGGCCGCCCTTCACGACCTTGGCCACGCGGTTGATCTCGATGACCCGCTCCTTCAGCTCGCGGGATTCATGGACGTCGGTGCTGCTCAAAACTCAAGCCCTCCTTCGCGGGCGCCCTCGGCGAGCGCCTTCACGCGTCCGTGGTACAGGTAGCCGGCGCGGTCGAACACGCACGTGTCGATGCCAGCCTTCTTCGCGGCGTCGGCGAGCGCCTTGCCGACGGCGTTCGCCTGCTCGGTCTTCGAGGCGGAACCGGCAACACCCTTCCAGCTCGCAGCGGCGATCGTCCGCCCCGTCTCGTCGTCGATCAGCTGCGCGCTGATGCCACGGTTCGAGCGGAACACGACGAGGCGCGGTCGGTCCGCGGTGCCCGCGACCTTGCCGCGCACGCGGCGATGGCGGCGCATACGCGCCTCACGCTTCGTGAGGACGCTCATGCGCGCTTCCCGACCTTCCTCCGGACCTGCTCGCCCGCATAGCGGATGCCCTTGCCCTTGTAGGGCTCGGGCGGGCGGACCTTCCGGATCTCGGCGGCCGTCTGGCCGACCATCTGCTTGTCGATCCCCTTCACGATGATCTGCGTCGGCTGCGGGACGTCGAACTCGATGCCCTTGCGCGGCTTGATCGTGACAGCGTGCGAGTAGCCGACCGCCAGCTCGAGGTCTGTGCCCTTCAGCTGCGCGCGATAGCCGACACCCTGGATCTCGAGGTGCTTCTCGAACCCCTTCGTAACGCCCTCGACCATGTTCGCGATGAGCGTGCGCGTCAGGCCGTGCAGCGCGCGATCCTCGCCCCGCTCGGTCGGACGGGTCACCGTGATCTCGGTGTCCGTCTTGTCGATCTGCATCCGCGCAGGCACGTTCTGCGAGAGCTCGCCGAGCGGCCCGTTCACCTGAACGCGGCCAGGCGAGAGCGCGACGAGCACGCCGGACGGAAGTTCGATGGGTCTGCGGCCAATTCGCGACATCGCTACCAGACGAACGCGATCACTTCGCCGCCGACGCCGCGCTCGGCGGCCTGGCGGTTCGTGATCACCCCTGCGGAGGTGGACATGATTGCGGTGCCGAGACCGCCGAGCACGCGCGGGAGGCGATCCTTCCGGGCGTAGACGCGGCGCCCCGGCTTCGAGACACGCTTGAGGTTGGTGATGACGCGCCGACGATCGCGCGCGAACTTCAGCTCGACGACGAGCACCTTGTACGGGAGCTGCTGCCCCTTGTCGTCGGTGGCCTCGACGACGGAGTAGTCCTTGATGTAGCCCTCGTCCTTGAGGATGCGCGCGATCTCCTCCTTCATCTTGGAGGTCGGCATCGACGCCGAGTCGTGCAGCGCTCGGTTCGCGTTGCGAATCCTGGTCAGCATGTCCGCGATCGGATCGGTGAGCACCTTCTCCTCCTACCAGCTCGACTTCGTCATGCCGGGTACCGCGCCCTGGTGCGCGAGCTCGCGCAGGCAGATCCGGCAGACGCCGAACTTGCGATAGACCGCGCGCGGGCGCCCGCAGCGGTTGCAGCGCGTATAGGCGCGCACCTCGTACTTCGCCTTCCGCTTCTGCTTGACCCTCAGAGACTTCTTGGCCACTTACCGTTCCCTTCTCTCTGTGGCGAACGGAAGGCCGAGTGCGCCGAGCAGAGCGCGGCCGCCCTCGTCCGTCTTCGCCGACGTTGTGATCGCGACGTCGAGGCCGCGGATCGCCAGAACCTTGTCGTAGTCGATCTCCGGGAAGATGATCTGCTCCCGGATTCCGATCGAGTAGTTGCCGCGACCGTCGAACGAGCCGGGGTCGAGACCCCGGAAGTCGCGAATGCGCGGGAGCGCGATCGAGGCGAGTCGATCGAGGAACTCGTACATGCGAGCGCCGCGCAGCGTGACGCGCGCTCCGACAGGCATCCCCTCGCGGAGCTTGAAGCTCGCGATCGACTTCGTCGCGCGTCGCACCTGCGCGCGCTGGCCGGCGATGATCGTCAGCTCTTCGATCGCAGCGTCGAGCGCCTTCGCGTCCGTCTTCGCCTCGCCGACGCCCATGTTCAGGGTCACTTTCGTGACCTTCGGGACGTCCATGACCGTCGAGAAGCCGAGATCCGACTGGAGCTGGGGGCGGATCTCCTTCTCGTAGCGCTGCTTCAAGCGCGGCACGTAGGTCTCCATGGTCGGCGCGTCCGCCATCAGCGGTCGATCTCCTGGCCGCAGCTCTCGCGCTTGCAGACACGGACGTGGTGGATTTCGCCCTTCACTTCCCGCTCGGCCATGCCCACCCGCGTCGGGTTGCCGCACACGGGGCAGACGACCATGACGTTCGACACGGGCACGGCCGACGGCTTGTCGAGGATCCCGCCCGGCACGACCTGGGCCCCACCCATCCGTGAGGTGTCGCGGATCGGACGTGGCTTCGTATGTCGCTTCGCGACGTTCAGGTTCTCGACGATCACCCGCCGCTCCGAGGGACGTGCTTCGACCACCCGGCCCCGCTTGCCGCGGTCCTTGCCGGTGAGCATCTGCACCAGGTCACCCTTCTTCACCTTCATCTTCGTGGCCATCTAGAGAACCTCCGGCGCGAGAGAGACGATCTTCATGAAGTTCTTCTCGCGAAGCTCGCGCGCGACCGGGCCGAAGATGCGCGTCCCGCGCGGGTTGGACTGCGGATCGATGAGGACGGCGGCGTTCTCGTCGAAACCGATGAGCGTGCCGTCGTCTCTCGAGTAGGGCTTTTTCGTCCGAACGACAACCGCACGCACGACCTCGCCCTTCTTGACCGCGCCCTGGGGCGTGGCCGTTTTCACGGTAGCAATGATCACGTCGCCCACCCGCGCGTAACGCCGGTGCGAGCCGCCGAGCACGCGGATGCACAGGAGCTCGCGCGCACCCGTGTTGTCCGCCACCCGGAGTCGTGATTCCTGCTGGATCACTTCGCGGCCTCCACGATCTCCTGCAGCCGCCAGCGCTTCATGCGCGACAGCGGCCGGGTCTCGACGACGCGGACGACGTCACCGAGCTTGGCCTCGTTCTGCTCGTCGTGCGCGTGCAGGCGCGTCGAGCGCTTGACGACCTTCTTGTAGCGCGGGTGCACCTTCACGACGTCGACGCGAACGACGATCGTCTTGTCGGCGCCTGCGGAGACGACCGTGCCCTGGCGCTCCTGGCGTCGGCCGCGCTCGTGCTCCGGCTTCGGCAGCCTGGTGATCGACTTGCGCTCGGCCGAGGCCACGCGCTTCGGTCGGGTCTTCTTGGGACGCTCCGAGCGCGGGAGCCGCTTCTTCTTCGGCTTCGGGCCGGACACGGCGGCAGCCGTTTCCGCAGGAGCCGCCTCGACGTCTTCGGCCGCGCCGGCATCGTCGGCGGCGGGCGCTTCAGCCGGCTCCTCCGTGACCTCCTCGGCCTCGGCAGCAAGCGGAGCGGACTCCTCTGCGGGAGCCTCCTCAACAGGAGCTTCCTCTGCGGAAGCCTCCTCGGCGGGAGCCTCCTCAGCAGGAGCTTCCTCTGTGGAAGCCTCCTCGGCAGGCTCGTCCACCGGAGCCTCCTCGGCCTCGGCGGCGGGCTCCTCGACCTCGGGCGCCGTCTCCTCGACGACGTCCTCGGCGGGCGCCTCGGGCTCGGTCTCTTCTGTCTCGGTGTTCTCTGTCTCGTCGGCCATCTCGTCAGTTCCCTCGTTCACGTTCGTTCTGGACGGTGAGGATGCGAGCGATCTCACGCTTCGCATGCTGTAGGCGGGCGCTGTTCTCGAGCACGCCGGTCGCGGTCTGGAAATGCAGGTTGAAGAGCTCCTGCCGGGTCTCCGCCATCCTGCGGTCGAGCTCGTCGTCGGTCAGCGCTCGCAGCTCTCTAGCTCTCAAAGAGATCAGCCTCCCGGCGCACGAACTTCGTCTTGATCGGCAGCTTCTGCCCGGCGAGGCGGAGCGCCTCCTTCGCAAGTGGCTCATCGACACCCGCGAGCTCGAACATCACGCGGCCCGGCTTGACGACTGCGACCCAGCCCTCCGGCGATCCCTTCCCCGAGCCCATGCGGGTCTCGGCAGGCTTCTTCGTGAACGGCTTGTCGGGGAAGACGTTGATCCACACCTTCCCACTACGGCGGATCTTCCTCGTCGCCGCGATACGGGCGGCCTCGATCTGACGGTTGGAGATCCAACCCGCCTCGAGCGCCTTCAGGCCGTACTCGCCGAACTGGACCGTCGTCTGACCGGTCGACATGCCGCGGCGATGTCCACGGTGGTGCCGGCGGAACTTCGTCTTGCGCGGCATCAACATCAGCTCTCGCCCCCGTTCTCGGGCGTCGCCTCGGGGGCGGAAGGCTCCTGCGTCTCGGGCTCCACGGCGGGTGCCTCGGCCTCGGGTGCGGGCGGCGCCTCCTGCTGGAGGTCGCGGCGCGGGCCCCTCTGGCCAGGCCGGCCGCCACCGGGGCGCTGGCCGCCCCGCCGCTTGCGCGGCACGATTCCGAGCCCTTCACGATCCTGTCCGCGGCGACCGCTCTCCCGTGAGGCGCCGAGGCCCTCGGCGGATGCGCCACGTCGCCGACGTGCCTGATCCTGGTCGCCGAGGCGGGCGTCGCGCGCGCCTGGCGCGTCGTACCCCTCGGGCATGATCTCGCCCTTGTTGACCCAGACCTTGACGCCGATCACTCCGAACGTGGTCTTCGCCTCGGCCTGGCCGTAGTCGATGTCCGCCCGGATCGTGTGCAGCGGGACGCGACCTTCGGAGTACATCTCGCGCCGGCTCATCTCGCCGCCGCCGAGCCGTCCGCCCGCGGTGATCTTGATGCCCTGAGCGCCGGACCGCATGGCCGATGCGAGCGAGCGCTTCATGGCGCGGCGGAAGCTCACGCGGTTCTCGAGCTGCTCGGCGATCGACTGGGCGACGAGCTTCGCGTCGAGCTCGGGGCGCTTGATCTCGTTGATGTTGATGTGGACGTTCTTCTTGGTGATCGCGTGCAGCTCTTTGCGCAGCGCGTCGACCTCCACGCCCGACTTCCCGATGACGATGCCCGGCCGCGCGGTGTAGATGTCCACCGTGATCCGCTGCTTGTCCTTGCGGATGAGGATGTCCGACAGACCCGCGTGCGACAGCTTCCCGAGGATGTGCTCGCGGATGCGAACGTCCTCGAGGAGGTAGTCGGCGAACTCGGGCGTGCCCGTCCACCAGTTCGACTTCCAGTCATGGATGACGCCGACGCGGAAGCCGCCGGGATGCACTTTCTGGCCCATCAGGCAACCGCCTCCTTCTTGGCTCGCTTCCGCGAGGCCTTCGGCTTCGTCTCCTCGGCTGCCGGGGTTTCCGCCTTCTTGCGCGGACGCCTCCGCGTGTTCTGCTCCGGGACCTCGGCGAGGACGAGCGTGACGTGGCATGTGCGCTTGCGGATCCGGTTGACCCGGCCGCGCGCGCGTGGCTTCCAGCGCTTGAGCGTCGGGCCCTCGTCCGCGTACGCCGCCTCGACCACGAGCTCGTCGCCGTCGAGGCCGTGATTCGCCTCGGCGTTGGCGACGGCCGAGCGGAGGACCTTCTCGATGTCGGTCGCGGCAGCCCGCTGTGTGAACGCGAGGATCGTCCGGGCCTCGGGCACGCTGCGGCCGCGGATGTGCTCGAGCACGACCCGCGCCTTGCGCGCCGAGGTGCGCACCCATTTGGCCTGCGCGCGCACGCGCATGCGATCGTCCTGCGTCGCCACCATCAGCGCTTCTTCACCTGGGTCGAGCGGTCACCGGCGTGGCCGCGGAAGGTCCGCGTCGGCGCGAACTCGCCGAGCTTGTGGCCGACCATCTGCTCGCTGATGAACACGGGCACGTGCTTGCGGCCGTCGTGAACCGCGATCGTGTGCCCGACCATCTCCGGGAAGATCGTCGACGCGCGCGACCAGGTACGGATCATCCGCTTCTCGCCACTGGTGTTCATGGCCTCGATACGGCCCATCAGCCGTTCCTCGACGAAGGGGCCCTTCTTGGAGCTACGACTCATCTAGCGCCTCTTCTCCTTCCCGCGGCGCCGGCCGCGGACGATCAACGTGTCGGATTCCTTGTGCTTGCGGCGGGTGCGCTTGCCGAGCGTCGGGACGCCCCACGGTGTGACCGGGTGCCTGCCGCCCTTCGTCTTGCCCTCGCCGCCGCCGTGCGGGTGGTCGACCGGGTTCATCGCCGAGCCGCGGACGGTCGGGCGCTTGCCGAGCCAACGGCTCCGACCTGCTTTTCCACCGGACTGGTTCGAGTGGTCGGTGTTGCCGACCTGGCCGACGGTCGCGCGACATGTGAGGAGGACGCGGCGAAGCTCGCCCGACGGAAGGCGGAGCACCGCGTGAGGCCCGTCCTTGGCGACGAGCTGGATCTGCGATCCGGCTGAGCGCGCCATCCGCGCTCCCTGGCCGGGCTTCAGCTCGACACAGTGGACGAGCGTGCCCGTCGGGATGTTCGCGAGCGGCAGCGCATTCCCAGGCTTGATGTCCGCCTCCGGCCCAGACTCGACCGTCGACCCGACGCGCAGTCGCACGGGCGCGAGGATGTAGGCCTTCTCGCCGTCCGCGTAGTGCAGCAGCGCGATGCGCGCGGACCGGTTGGGGTCGTACTCGATCGCGGCCACCTTGGCCGGGACGCCGTCCTTGCGGCGCTTGAAGTCGATCTTGCGGAAGCGGCGCTTGTGACCGCCACCCTGGTGGCGCGTCGTGATGCGGCCGCGGTTGTTCCGCCCGCCCTTCTTCGTCAGCGGCTCGAGCAGCGACTTCTCGGGCTCGGTCTTCGTGACCTCCTCGAAGCTCGAGGTGGCCATGAAGCGACGGCCCGGGCTCGTCGGCTTGTACTTCTTCAATGCCATCAGACAGCGGCCCCCTCGAAGATTTCAATCTCGTACCCCTCGCGGAGCTCGACGATCGCCTTCTTCCAGCCCGGCCGGCGGCCCTTGGTGAATCCGCGGCGCTTCGGCTTCGACTGAACCTTCACGATGTTGACCGCCGCGACCTTGACCTCGAAGAGCTCTTCGACGGCCTGGCGGATCTGCGTCTTGTGCGCGTCCTCGTGCACCTTGAACGTGTACTTGCGGTCGGTGATGAGCGAGTAGCTCTTCTCCGAGACGACCGGCGCGAGGAGGACCTGATTCGGATGGAGGCTCACTCGGCCACCTCCTCCCCGCTGCCGACGCCTGCGCGTCCGAGGACGAGCGGAAGCGCGGCCTCCGAGATGACGAGCGAGCGCGCCCACACAAGAGACGCGACCTCGAGCTCGGCCGGCGGGACGACGAGGACCTTCTCGAGATTGCGGAAGGACTTGACGAGCAGCTCCTCGTCCTCGGTCACGACGACGAGCGTCGGGCGCTCGCCGAAGCCGGCCAGCACCTCGGCTGCCTGCTTCGTCGACGGAGAGTCGAACCCGGAGCCGTCGAGGATCGCGAGCGTCCCCTGGGCCGCGTGGTGGGAGAGGACGCCCTTGAACGCACTCCGCCGCGCCTTCCGGTTCACCTTCACCTCGAAGCTGCGCATGCCGGGGGCGAATGCGACGCCGCCGCCGGTCCAGTGCGGCGCGCGGGTCGTTCCCGCGCGGGCGCGCCCGGTGCCCTTCTGGCGCCACGGCTTCGCGCGGCCGCCGGCAACGAGCCCGCGGCTCTTCGAGCCGCGCGTGCCCGCGCGTGCGGCGTTCAGCTCCGCCCGAACGGTCTCGTGCACGAGGTGCGGCTTGAGCTCGACCGCGAACACGGCCTCGTCGAGCGAGACGTCGGTTCCCTTCGAGCCGCCGATCACGGGTGCCTTCGGTGCTGCCATCAGACGGTCCTGATCTCCACGAGCCCACCCTTCGCGCCCGGGACCGAACCGCGGACGAGCAAAAGGTTGCGTTCGGCATCCACCTCGTGGACGACGAGCCCCGGCTGGGTGACACGGGTGCCGCCCATGCGGCCCGACATCTTCATCCCCTTGAACACGCGCGACGGATAGGCGGACGCGCCGATCGAGCCAGGCTTGCGCACGTTGTGCGAGCCGTGGGAGACCGGGCCACGGGTGAAGCCGTGCCGCTTGATCGTGCCCTGATAGCCCTTGCCGATCGAGACTCCCGAGACCTTGATCGCCTCGCCCGGCTCGAAGGACTCGACGGTCACCGTCTCGCCGACCGCGGCCTCGACGACCCCCCGGAGCTCGACGAGGTGGCGATGCGGCGCCGCGCCGGCCTTCTTCAGGTG
>Ga0070670_100002724_pt1 | contig 14600 bp, 14 predicted proteins | sample KBSS63metaG_FD_64665 | JGI IMG/M metagenome (GOLD analysis project Ga0070670, IMG submission 64665) | Switchgrass rhizosphere microbial communities from Kellogg Biological Station, Michigan, USA - KBS S6-3 metaG | ecosystem: Host-associated > Plants > Roots > Rhizosphere > Soil ... | reverse complement strand
CAACGGTTACTTCGCCGTGCTCGTGCTGGCGATCCTGTTCCTATGGCTGAGGCCCCGAGGAATCGTTGCGCGCGGCTAGCATCGTCGTACTTATTGCCGTCGCTCTGCCGTTTCTGCTCGGGCAGTTCTGGGCCTATCAGCTCGGCCTCTATGCGCTCTATGCGGTGGCCGCGGTCGGCGTCGGCCTGTGCTGGGGGCAGGCGGGATTCCTGCCGCTCGGCCAGGCGTTGTTCTTCGGGCTCGCGGCGTACCTCTCGGGCCTCGCCTTCGTCGCTTTTGCCGATACGCCGATCATCGCTGTTCTGATCCTGCCCTTCGCCGCCATCGCTGCCGGCCTGCTGGCCTACCTGATCGGCATTCTGGTGTTTCGGCGCTCCGGCGAGAGCGGCGCTTATTTCTCGATGATCACGCTGGCGCTGGTCTTGCTTGCTTTCCAGATCGCCACCTCGTGGAATTCGGTGACCGGCGGCTTCAACGGGCTCAAGGGCATTCCCGGGCTGCCCGGCTTGGACGATATTTCCGATGTCTACTACGTCTCGGCGGTGATCCTGCTCGCCGTGCTGGCGTTTGCCGGCTGGCTTTACAACGCGCCGATCGGCGTGCTCTGGCGCGCGCTCGCTCAGAACGAACGGCGCCTGCAATTGTTCGGCTTCGACACCAATCAGCTCAAAGCCGTGGCGTTCGGCATTAGCGGCTTGATGGCCGGCATCGGCGGCGCGATCTATGCGCCCCAACAGGGGATCGTCACGCCGCAGGTTATCGGCTTCGGCCTCTCCGCCGATCTGGTGATCTGGGCCGCCGTCGGCGGCCGCGCGAGCCTGTTCGGCCCGGTGATCGGCACGCTGCTCGTCGGTTCGCTCACCGCGCAATTGCGCGACAGCCTGCCGTTCTGGGAAGTACTGATGGCGCTGTTCTTCATCGCCATCGTCCTGGTGTTCCCGCATGGCATCGCTGGATTGGCCGAGCCGCTTCTGCGCCGCTTTCCGCCGCGCAAGCGGAAGCAGACCGCGATCGTCACGCCGGGCGATGAGGCTGCCCGGCCGCCGGCGAAACTCGCCCTGCACGATGTGAGCGTCCATGTCGGCGAGGTCACCATCCTGGACAAGCTGTCGGTCGATTTCGAACAGGCCGGGATCTTCTGCGTGATCGGCCCGAACGGCGCCGGCAAGACCTCGATGTTCAACGCGGTGAGCGGCGAGCTTGGCGCGGCGTCAGGCAGCATCGAGTTCGGCGGCGCCAAAACCTCCGGGCTGGCGCCGCATCGGGTAAGTGCGCTCGGCGTCGCCCGCAAGCTGCAGATTCCGAGCGTCTTTGCCGGCCTGTCGATCGCCGACAATCTCTCCGTCGCGCTGTGGAGCGGTCGCGCCGGCAAGCTCGCCTTGCTCGATCCGCGCCTGCGCCGCTGGACGAGCCCGATGCTCAACGAGCTGCAATCGCGCTATCCCTTCCTCGCCGCCGGCGCGCGCAAGGCAGCGGAGCTGTCGCACGGCGAGCAACAAATTCTCGAACTCGCCATGGCGCTGTTGACCGAGCCGCGCGTGTTGCTGCTCGACGAGCCCTGCGCCGGCCTTTCGCCGGAAGAAACCGCCGCGGTCATGGCACTCATCCGCTGGGCGGCGCAACGGCTCGGCGGCGCCATCATCATCATCGAGCACGACATGAGCCTGGTGAAGGAACTGGCGCAGATCGTCTACGTGCTGCACAACGGCGCGCTGCTGGCGAAGGGGAGCGTTGCCGCGATCCGGGCCGACCCGGCCGTGCGCGCGGTCTATGTCGGAGGCGAAAAATGAGCCGTCCGCGCCTCACGTTCGAGAATCTCGCCGGCGGTTATGGTTCGACCACGATCGTGCGCGAGCTTGCCGGCGCCGCGATCGCCGGCGAGGTGCTGTGTGTGCTCGGCCGCAACGGCGTCGGCAAAACGACACTGATGAAGCTTTTGGCCGGCTACCTGCCGTGCGCGCGCGGACGCGTTCTCCTCGACGAGCAGCCGATCGCAACACTCGATCCATCGGCACGGCGCCGTGCGGGCATCAGCTATTGTCCGCAGGAGCGGCCGGTGTTTGACGACCTCTCGGTGCGCGACAATCTCACGCTGATGCGCACGAGCCGCAAGCTCGCGCCGTTTCGCCGCTATTTCGATCGCTTTCCGATTCTCGAGCGGCGGCTCACCCAGCACGCCGGGACGCTCTCCGGGGGAGAGAAGAAGATGCTCTCCTTCGTTCGCGGCTTGGCCGAAGACCAGCCGGTGGTCCTGCTCGACGAGCCGAGCGAAGGCGTGCAATGGGAAAACATCCTGCACATGGAGGCGCTGATCGCCGAGAAGAAGGCGGCCGGCGTGGCGTTCATCGTGGTCGAGCAAAACCTCGCCTTCGCCGAGCGCATCGCCGAACGCTACCTGATCATGGACCAGGGCCGCACCATGCTCGAAGGCTCACGCTCCGAGATCGAGCGGAGCCGTGTGCTCGAGCACCTGCATGTTTGAGTAATTAAGGAGAGACCCCCATCGTCATTCCGGGGCGCGGCCGCAGGCCGCGAGCCCGGAATCTATATTCACGAATCATGGTTATGGATTCCGGGCTCCTCGCTTTGCTCGGCCCCGGAATGACTGATCCAAATAACGCGCGTGGGGCAGTTTAGAAAGTTCAGCGCGCTGCCATTCGTCGTTGCGGAGCAGCGTAGCCGCCGGAATCATATCCGGCCGCCGCTTTGCGCCGGAAGGCCGACAGGATGTCGCGCAGCACCGTGTCAGCAACGTCGGCACGCGGCTGACCGCGACCGACGGATGGGTAACCTGGATTCCGCCGAACGGCCGGCGGTTGTTGTTCAGCCAAGTCGGCAAGGAAGTCGTCGAGCCAGTCGGCCTCGCGCCTATTCTCGACGCCGCGTGCCCGGCGCTGGTGTCTGGAACGCCGATCGTCGGCCCTGTTTGCGCGGGGACGGCGCGCAGCAAATTGCTCGCCGCGTGCATTGTCCGATCGCATCACCAGCCAGGCCAAAATGCCGGCGCCGGGAAGCCCGAACGAGAGGAAAAAGAGCACCGCCAGTTTCCCGACGCGCGAAGCTCCGCTGGTTCCTTCGCTGGGGCTGGCGGCAACTTCGGTATCGGGGCTCGTAGCGACATCCGGCTCGGGGCGGACCAACAGAGCGGTTTGGTCCTTCGTGTGAGGCTTGCTCGCCGCCGCCGGTTGGGCCTCGGATCCCAAGGCGGGCCACACGACACGGACAGGCTGACGCGGCGCGGGCACCTCATCGCCCATCTGAAGCTCGTTGGAATTTCGAACCCTTATCACTTCGATCGAGGGTGACGACCTTTCCTCCGGGACGGTTCGTCCGAAGGTTTCGCCCGCCGGCGCGCCCCTGCTGGCTTTCGACAGCAGGGCTGTGCCAGGGGCGTCGATACCGACATCCGCCGAGGGTGACGCGCTGTCGTCGCGGCCGGTGGGCCTTTCGCTCCCGGGTGAGTCAGCGCCCAGAACTGATGACGACGACCGGCGGATCAGTTGCACATGGGAGCCGGGGGCGTGCGCAGCAGTCGCGTGCGACGCCGTCGTGTGCGAAGCCGTCTCGCGCGATGCGGTCGCGTGCGGATTGGTCTCGTGCGACGCGGTCGTGTGGGAAGCAGTATCGCGCGGAGCGGTCGCGTTTGGAGGAGTTGCGCGGGCAGCGGTTGCGGGCTTCTCCCGCGGAGCTGCTTTCTGCTCAGTTTGCCCGGTCACCCGCAAGTACCAGCATTTGACGGCACTCTGCAGGTCAACGCGATAGAACCAGTGGCTTCCGTCCGGTGCCAGGGAATTCGGAGAGGCCAGGCAATTGTCAGTGGAAGCATTGTCCGCCGGCGCCCCGTGCGCGTTGGACACGAGGACAACCGCAAAAAGCCCAATCAATCCGATCCGCCGTCGAAAACGCGCAAACATGGCTGCGACCAGGTACCACCAGCTCGAACGTGACGGGACTATGAAGCCACCGATCATACACGCAGATGCGGCGGCCCGCACCGTCCAATATCCGACCCCGTGGGCAGTTATCCCGTCCAAACGCGATTTGACTGCGTCTTTGATGCAACACATGGATACCGCCGCGATCGGGCGTTTTCCGGCATTTCCACGTCAATGGCTTACGTCTCGCCATGCGTGAGCGTGACGCACGCATCCAGGCTGACTCCAACAATCCGAAGCATTGCGGTGAGCGGGTGCGCATGTCGGCGCAACGTGGATTGCCGGGTCAAGCTCGGCGAAGACGCCGAGTGGTGCGCTTCGATGGGACGGACTTTCCCTACGCCGCGGTTCTGGCGGGCTTCCACCGGTAGACTTTGCCGAGCGTCGCGCCCATCAGCGCCGTCTTCTCGTTCGCGGACAAGCGGTCGGTGAGACGGAAGGCATCGACGCCTTCCTTGTAGGTGAGAAACGCGATCGCGCGCGTCCAGTCGGTGCCCCACATGCAGCGGTCGAAGCCGAACGCGTCGAAGAGGCGGGCGAGCGGATCCCAAATGTCGGCGTAGGGGAAGCGCTCATGCGAGAGCGTGCAGGCGCCGCTGATCTTGATCCGCGCGTTATCGAAGGCGGCGAGTTCGACGACCTTCGGCAAATCGGCCCACGGGTGCGCGGGCACCGGCGGCTCGAACGGCTGCAGCAGCCCGAGATGATCGATCACGATCGTGGTGTTGGGATTGCGCTCGATCAGCCCTTTGGCCTGGGAAAGCCGCCCCCAGCACAGCAGGTTCACCGGCAGGGCGTGCCGCGCCGCCGCTGCAAGAACGCGATTCATGCCGGGATCGGCCGGATCTTCGGTCGCCTCGTAGGTCAGCAGGATGCGGATCGCGACGGCACCTTTTTTCTTCGCCCACTCGGCGATGTCCTCCGCGACCGCGGGGTCGTTGGGGTTGACGGGCTTGATCAGCCCAAACCGGCCGGGATGCGCGGCGCCCACTTCGAGGGCGTAGCTGGCGTCGTAGCGGTAGAACGAGTAAGGCGAGACCAGCAGCGCGCCGTCGACTCCGGCCGCATCCATCGCCGCCACCATCTCGTCGCCGGTTGCCGAAGGCGGGCCATGCAGTTGGCCGATCCACGGGCGGCCCGGATGGTTGCGCTCGTAGGCATGTACTTGGGCGTCGACTATCTGCATTTTGGTTCAGCTCCGCCTGCTATCGGCGACCCGTTGCCGATCGATCATCGTTCAAGAGGAGGAAATCCTACCATGTTCCACCCGACCAGAACGCTCCACCGATTTGTCGTTGGCGCCTTGAGCGCGGCCGCGCTCGCTGCCGCATTCGGCATCGGCGTCGTCACGGCACAGCAGTCTATGCCGGCGACGAAAGTCACCGCGTTGATGAAGCAGGCGATCCCGGAATATCCCGGGCATGAAGTGATGATGCTGACGCTCGATATTCCGCCTGGTGGCGGATCGATGCCGCATCGCCATCCTGGGCATCACATCTTCGGCTACGTGCTCGAAGGCGCCTACAAGATCAAGCTCGATGACGGAACGGAGAAAACGCTGACCGCGGGCGAGACTTTCTACGAAGCGCCGGGCCAGCTTCACGCCGTGTCGCGCAATGCGAGCGAAACCGCGCCGGCCAAGGTTCTTGCCGTCATCCTCGCCGAATCCGGGAAGCCGGTGACAGTCCCGGAGCAACGATAGGGCGCGTATTTAGGCAGCGGCGGCCGGTCTTTCCGTCACTGCGTGATCATCGTGGTCGGCATCGGCATGGTCATCGCTCGCTTGCGCGTTTAGCTGCCTCTCGAACTCGATCATATCGAGCGGCACCGCCTTGAACTGCGCCTCGTGATAACGGCGCACGATCTCGCGCACCTCGGACTTGGTCGGCGGACGCCAGCGGATCTCCATCACCTCGCCACCACCGATGTCGCGCACCATGCGATTCTCCTCGATGCGCAACACAAAATTGGAGGGAATGTCGTCCTTTTCGTTGTCCATCACCCACGCGTCGGTGACGGCATTGATCTTCCAGGTCGGCTCCCAGTCGCGGGTGACTTCGCTCACCGCCACCAGTTGCTGTCGCCGCGCTTGCTCGCGCCACGCCAGGATGACGGCACTCATCACGCCGATCACGCCCGCCAGCACCAGCGCGGCAAAGCCGATGATCAGCAAGGTCCGGGTATCGATCAGGTCAATCATTGGTGCGCCTACATCACTGTCCGCACCCCCCGGCGAAGCTAAGACTACAGTCCGACCTTGTCGTTTTGGCCATTAGCTAGATCAAATTCCCGTGGTTCGTGAAGAGCGATACCGGTTCCGCTGCGGTATCGAAGAAAAGCGGCCGTGCGACCAACCGACGCGCGGACTGTAGGGCAAACGCGAACCACACAGGCGTCGGAGAGGCCGCGCATCGGCGGCCTCTCCAGAGAGACGTTGTGGTCAAAATGTCATCCCGCTCCCGGTCGCTCGATCACCACCCCCATCCGCGATTCCAGCCCCAACCGCGCCAGCCGCCGCCCCAACCCAAGCCGCCGCCCCAACCGGGCGTTACGCCGGCGTAGGAATAGAGCGGGCGATTCCAGCCCCAACCTCCCCAGCCGCCGCCCCAACCTCCCCAGCCGCCGCCCAAACCCGCGTAGCCATAGAGCGGCCGGTTCCAGCCCCAACCTCCCCAGCCGCCGCCCCAACCCGCGCCGTAAGCGGTCGCGCCAAGGACGGCTGCGCGAGCAGCCGGACGATAGGCTGGACCGGCGTAGGCATAGAGCGGACGATTCCAGCCCGAACTTCCCCAACCGGCGCCGTAAGCGGTAGCGCCATAGACAGCTGCACGAGCAACCGGATGATAGCCGTAGCCCAAACGATTGTAGGCGTAGGGGCCAAAGTTGCGGTGATAGAATCCGCTATAACCGAGATTGGCGCCGACGCCGAACGTGCGCCGCACCGCACGCCGATGCATGCCGGCGACCGACAGCGGCGTGAGCGGACGGCCGATGATGGCGTGAGCCTTGGAGACGGCGGGCGTGACGCCGTCAAAGGTGAAGGGCAGCGCAGTCAAGATCAACGCCGTACCGATGACAAGCTTCTTCATGATCTTACTCCACTTAGTTAGTACCGAAGTTTGATTGCTTCGGTACGCGACAACAAGCGATTTAGCCGAAGTCAGAGAACGGTCTCCCTTACTCATCATCGTTGTCGTCCTCGGACCGCACACGACGCTCTTCCACGGCATCTCTCATCTCACGAACTGCAAAGATCGCAAGAAAGGCCATCCGCCGCTTCTGTTCGGGATCGAGAGTCTGGTAGAGCGGCTGCCAGGCATCCGCGAGCCTATTTAGGTCCGCCGCGCGTTGCACCAAGCGATCGGCGCGCCTTTTCATGAACTCGATAGGATTACGATCACGTAGGACTTCGATCCGACTGCGGTCACGCAGCTCGCGTGCCCGGTCTACGGCAGTTGCAATGCGGGCTTGTCGGTCCCTCGCCCTAACGCGAATGGCCTCCTCAATAGGCGGCCACAATTTTTCTTGGTCAGGCGTCAGCTGCAGGGCCGCCTTGACGAGCTTAATTCGTGCATCCGTCAATTGCTCCCAGTCGGTTGCGGTTAACCGGTCCTGGGAAGCGGCCTGCTCCGCCCAGGCGAGTGGAGCAGCAGTAACAAAGAGGGCGGTCACTCCAGCAGCTACTATTTTCAACACGGTGGCCTCCTAGGTTTTGTTCCCCCAAGGAGCCCTCGCCCAAAAACCTAGCACCGCAAGTATGACACCGAGTTGATCTAGATCATGCTGCGGAAAAGAAAGATGACTATCGAATCGTTATCGTGCTGATCATAAAACGACATTTCTGACACGCAAATGTGATGCGCAACGCGACCAATATGTGAGGCGCCGATGCAGCAGGACGTTAACGTTTTGGTGGCCTGACGGCAGCGATCGCCGGCCGATCGCCAATCTCTTTGCTGGCGGTGCCCCGGCCGGGCTTTCCGGACGCACAGGGGCAGGGGGCTATGCTTCAGGCAATGGCCTCCCAGTGCGATCGGCCTCGGTCGGCTCGCCGGAATTGCTGCGGCGCGCGAAATCGAAAGCGAGCGCGCGTCATGAGCCTGCCCCCGCCGCCATGGCTCACAACGCCTCGCGGCCTCTATTTTTGTCGACAGCCGCGTGAATGTCGGTGCAATGCCGCGCGAGATTCTGCTTCGCGCACACGAACCTCTTCAACGGCGTATCGATGTCGTAGAAATAGATGTTGGCGATGAAGCCGTAGATGCCGGCATCGATGCTCGTCGGTTGGGGGCCATGGACGTAACCTGCCGCCGGCACGATGTGGGACAGGATCTCAAGATCGGTGAGGCCGCGGGCGTAGGCGGCATCGGGCGTGAACCGGCCGATGCCCTGAAAATGATAGCGCTGAAAATTGTACTCCTGCGCCTTGCGCAGCCCAGCTTCGGTGAGGGTGGGATGCTCGCGCATCAGCGCGCTGCAGAAAGCCGGCCAGTAGCGCTCGTCCTTCCAGCGTGAATACGACATCACCCAATAGAGATCGTCGAGCATGCGGGTGATGAGAATGTTGTTGTCCCGCTGCGCCGCGCTGAGAGCGGCATCGATATTCAAACGATACTTGCCAATGAGATGGCCGATGATGGTTTCGCTGTCGCCGATCGTTTCGCCATCGTCGACGATGTAGGGAAGTTGTCCGCGCGGCGCCGCCGAGGCGTCGAAAATGTGCTCGTGGGTGAACGGCACGCCCGCGAGCCGCATGAAGGCGAACACTTTGAGGCCATAGCCGTTGTTGTCGGCGACGCCGAACAACTGCGGATAGGAATAGAGGGTGATCATCGTGCCTCCGTATTGGCTCAACAACATTCATTTGCCGTCTGGGCCGGGCTTGTCCGCTTCGTGCCGCTCCTCGGCGCCCTAGCTTGCGCCCCGCAATTGAATCTCACTCCGCCTTTTCCGTTTGCTGTACCCTGTTTGCAGCGATTGCACCAAGCGCGGGTTCGTCGGCTTCTGCCAGGCCCGAATGCGATCGACCGGGGAAACCCATGTCCATTGCCGACCTCGGTGTGGTCTGCTTCGCGGTGCAGGTCTTCTTGGGGGCGGCTCTCGTAACCGGCGAGGCGACCGGCCTGCTGCGGCTGCCGTATGGCAAGTTTCGGACCGGCGGCGGGGTCAATTCGCAAGTGGGGTTGGCGCTCGCCTACGCGGCTCCCGTATTCGTCTACATGGCACTCTGGATTGAGGATCGAGGCGCACTGGAGGCCCCGTATCATTTGATTGTATTTGCGGCATTCCTGTTTCACTTCATCCGGCGGATCTGTGAGGTAGGCCTTGTCAACAGTTACTCGCGCCCAACGCCGTTGTCCGCGCTATTGAGCATTGCCATTTTCTATAGCGGTGCAGCCTTGGTCTGCGGATTTTTCCAGGTCCGTACGGTGGCGCAACCGAGCAAGCTGCTCATGGTCTTCGGCGGTCTCACGTTCGCTTTCGGCGAACTGTTGAACGCGTATCATCACTGGCTGCTGGCTCGCATCCGAGCGTCGGGCGCGACGACGTATTCGCCGCCGCGCGGCGGGTTGTTCCGGTGGGTAGCAAGTCCCCACTACCTTGGTGAGATTCTCAGCTTTCTCGGCTATGCGATGATGTCCGACTTGCTTCCGGTGTGGGGCACCGCGCTCGTCGTGACCGCATATCTGAGCGCAAGAGCCAATTCGACGCTCGAATGGTATCGGCGGCAGATGCCGCTGCAAATTCCGCCGGATTGGCGTCGGCTTGTACCGTTCGTTTACTAGGGGCTCGTGGGTCCGGGCTGTCGTCGCCGAAGGCGACCGACTGCGCTGCTTGATGTTATTGAGGTCGGCTCGCCAATCTGGACCCGCTGAGGATCGACGATGGTCGCGAGTGACGGCTTTGCCGAATTCCTGCGCGAACAGCTTGCGCCGCTCGGTCGCATTTCCATGCGGCGCATGTTCGGCAAGACCGGCGTGTTCTGCGATGGGTTCATGCTCGGGATGGTGAGGGACAACACGCTCTACTTCCGGGTCGACGACGACAATCGGGCGGAGTTCAAGGAAGCCGAGTCCTTTCCGCCTCTCAACTACGAGAAAAAGGGCGATACCATCGACCTCGCCTTTTGGCGCGCGCCGGAGCGTCTGTTCGACGAACCCGATGAGCTTGTCACCTGGGCGCGCTCGGCGCTGGCAGCGGCGCAGCGGGTTGCCGCGAAGCGGGAACGAACGGCGCGAAAGCGGAAATCATAGCTTCGGCTACCGCGCTTCAATGCGTGTTCGCCGCGCTCGCGTTCGCGCTGGCTCACGTTTTGCGACTCTCTCCCGTCGGCTCAACTCTCCGGCAAGGTGAAAACCGCGCACGGCGACGCGATGCCGCGTAGTTGATGGTTTCCGAGTGCGAGCAGCGGCGCGTCCGTCGCCGCGGCGAGCGCGCCCGACACCAGCACCGTCTGCTGCAGCGGGCGGCATAGCCCCTGCAGCCGGCTGACCAGATTGACGGCGGGTCCGATCGCCGTGAAATCCAGACGATCGGCGGCGCCGATATTGCCCCAGAGCATCTCGCCGAGATGCAGGGCAACGCCGAACGGGAGCGGCGGTAGCCCCTGCTTATGGCGCTCCTCGTCCAGATGCGTCATCCCGACGCGAGCGGCGGACACTGCACGCAGCGCTGCATCGCAGGCGCTGCGCGGTGCCCCGCCGACGACCGGAAAGATCGCCAGCATGCCGTCGCCGATGAATTTCAGCACTTCGCCGCCGAAAGCGTGGACCGCGCCGGCGATGCGATCGAACCAGGCGTCGAGCGCCGCGAGCACCGTTGCGGGCGGATTGCTTTCCGACAGTGCCGTGAAGCCGCGCAGATCGGCGAAGAGCAGCGCCGCCTGGATCGTCTCGCCAACGTCGCGGCGCAACGGAGCCGCCAGCACGCGCGCGGCGCTGCGCCGGCCGAGATAGGCTTCCAGAGTCGCGGTCAATGTGGCGCGCGCCGCCAGAGCCGCGAGCGGCGCGGCGGCGAAGCGCGCGGCTTGCGTGAGCTCCTCGGATTCGTCGCGCGTGAACGGCCGCGGCGCGATCCAGCTGAGCGAAGGTCCATCCGGTCGTGGCCCGACAACATCCTCGTGCACGACGCCTTTCGCGATTCCCGCGAGCCAGCGTGGGCCAGCGTCATTCGATGGGCCAGTCTCCGCTCCAGGTGCGCCCAGCGCGAACGCCAACGCTTCGATGACTTCCCCGCTGTCGGCGCGCCATAGCCAAGTGCGCCGGGCGATAAGCGGATGGGCAACAGCAAGGGTCAAGGCGCCCCCGGCGAGCGGGAGGCCATTCTCGAGCAGATGCGCGCCGAGTTCTGCCAACAGTCGGTCGGCGCCCGGCGTCTCGCCGGCTTTGTCGACGAGCCAAGACAATGTCGTGGAAAGCTGCATGCAGCAATCTTGGGGTTGTCCCACTGCCCTTGACAACAGGCACCGCGCCGCCATCTCCCCGGCTGAGGCTTTAAGTCAGCCTTGGAGACCTGGATGGCCGAGCCGCTCGTCGTCCGACGCGAGGTGCAGATCGCGGCGCCGCAAGCCGCCGTGTTTGCCTTCCTGACCGATCCGGAAAAGATTTTGAGCTGGATAGGCACCGAGGCCGAGACCGAGGTTGAGCCGGGCGGGATTTACCTCGTCAAAGGCGTCGGTGGCCGCGCCAACACGGCGCGCGGTGCGTTCCGGGAGGTCGTGCCGATCCATCGCCTCGCCTACAGTTTCGGCTGGGAGGGAAGCTGGGAAGGAAGCGGAGAGGTGCCGCCGGGATCGAGCCTGATCGAGATCGATCTGGTCGAGCGTGACGGCGGCACTCTGCTGCGCCTGACCCATAGTGGTCTTCCGAACGCTGCACAGTGCGCGAGCCACGATAGGGGTTGGGCGCACTACCTGGGCCGGCTCGCCATGGCGGCCGCGGGTCAGAATCCCGGCATCGATCGCGGCCCTGAAGGTGAGACCTGACTCATTTCCGCGCACCGAGCGGATTCGCATACACCCATCCGGCAGTGCGACACGCGAGCCGCGTGTCAGGTGCGAAGCGGCCGGAAGAGTTCGCGTATCTCCGCGGCCAAGGCTTGCGGCTGCTCCATCGCCGCAAAATGCCCGCCGCGAGGCATCACGGTCCATCGGCGGATATCAGTGTAGGTGCGCGCCGCCAGCGATTTCGGCGGATGCAATATTTCGCGGGGAAATTCGCAGTAGCCGGTCGGCACCGCAATGCCGCCATGGTCAGGGATCGGCCACGCCCGGTGCATGCGCGCATAGTAGGGCCAGAACGAAGAGCCGATGGCGCCGGTGAACCAGTACAGGCTGATGTTGGCCAACAGCTCGTCCTTGGTGAACACTGTTTCCAGATCGCCGCCGCAATCGGACCAGGCGCGAAATTTTTCGATGATCCAGGCAGCGAGACCCGCCGGTGAATCGGTGAGCGCGAACGCAAGCGTTTGCGGTCGCGTTCCCTGGATCCATTGATAGCCGGTGCCTTCCTTCAGCCACGCGGTGAGTTCCTCAAGGTATTTTTGTTCCTCGGGCGTCGGATCGGTCACCATCTTGGGGTCGCGGCGCAGCGGCATCATGTTGAGATGAATTCCACTGAGGCGGTCGGCGTATGCGTAGGCCAGCCGCGAGGTGATGAACGAACCCCAATCGCCGCCCTGGGCGCCGAAGCGCTTGTAGCCGAGCACGTCGGTCATGAGGCTGGCGAAGCAGTCGGCTATTTCCTCGACCCCGAAGCGTGGCTGGCCCGGCGAAAATGACAGGCCGTATCCCGGCAACGACGGCGCCACGACCGTGAACGCGTCGGCAGGATCGCCGCCAAATTGGCCCGGGTCGGTCAGCATCGGGATCAATTCGAGGAATTCGAAGAACGATCCGGGCCAGCCGTGCGACAGCAACAGTGGAAGCGGAGCGGGTCCTTTTCCTTCGACATGAAGGAAATGCACATCGATCTCATGGAGCCGCACTTTGTATTGGGGAAAGGCGTTGAGCCGCGCCTCCTGCGCGCGCCAATCAAAGTCATTCCGCCAATACTCGAGCAGCTTCTGCATCCACGCGACGTTGGAGCCGTACTCCCAGGCCGGGCCCGGCGCCTGATCGGGGAAACGCGTGCGGCCGAGGCGTTCGCGGAGATCGGCGATATCCGCTGCCGGTACGCTCAGCTTGAACGCTGCTGGTTGCTTGCTCATTCGTCTCTCCGACGCGGGATGCTTGGTTGCCGGTCCAATTGGGTCGACGCGATATCATCAACGCGTGCAGCGTGAAAGCTAGAGCCGCCGACCACGCTCGCCAACCCTAGCGAAGCGCGGGGCCAGTCGTGTAAGCGGCCCGGTGGAATCCAATGGGCAGTTGACCCCGGAGCGCGACCCGCTACTCTCGCGATACAGAAGATCGCGCCACTGAAATTCCGCAACTAACGACGCGTACGGGGAGGCTGTGCTCATGATTTCATTGTTCCGGCTTGCGGCTGCGGGCCTGATTGCGTTCGGAACAACCTGCATCTCGATGGCCGCCATAGCGCAGCAGGGACCGATCAAGATCGGCATCCCGACTTCCATTCAGCTTCAGGTCGGACGCGACACACAGAACGCCGCCAAGATGGCCGTCGAGGAAATCAACGCGCAAGGCGGCCTGCTCGGGCGCAAGCTCGAGATCGTCGTCGCCGACGAAACCGAAAATCCGGAGCAGGGTATCGCCGCCATCAAGAAGCTGACCGCGGACGACAAGGTCGACGTTCTGATCGGCGGCTACACCAGCGGTGTGACCTTGGCGCAGTTGCCGCATATCTCCAACGCCAAGACCATCTATATCGGCATCGGCGCGGCATCTCCGTCGATCACCGCGAAGGTGAAGGCCGACTACGACAACTACAAATACATTTTCCGCGTTTGCCCGATTAACGCCGCGCATCAGGCGCGCGCCTTGGTCGATTTCATCAACGGCAAGCTCAAAGGCGACCTGAAATTCACCAAGATCGCCATTGTCGGTGAAAATGCGAAATGGGTTCAGGACCTAGTGCCGATCCTGAAGAAGGGCGCCGCGGAAGGCGGTACCGACGTGCGGCTGGCGGAGTTCTTCGATACCTCGACATCGGATTTTTCCCCGCTCTTCGCCAAGGTCAAGGAAAGCGGCGCGCAGTACCTCATCGTCATCCTCTCGCACGCCTCTTCCGACATCTTCGTCAAGCAATGGTACGACGCGCAAGTGCCGATCCCGATCGGCGGCATCGACGTAAAAAGCCAGGACGCGGATTTCTTCTCTCGCGTCGGCGGCAAGGCCATCTCGGAAACGGTGGCGCTATTCGCCGTACGTGCGCCCATGACCCCGAAGACAATTCCGTTCTGGGATGAATTCGTCAAACGTTTCGGGACTGCGCCGGTCTACACCGGCGTCGGCGCCTACGATGCCATCCACGTCTACGCGGACGCCGTCCGCCGCGCCAACTCGCTCGACAACGATGCGGTCATCAAGGCGCTCGAGAAGACCGACATGGTGGGCATCGCCGGCAAGATCCAGTTTGATGAGGTCCATGACGTCAAGACCGGCCCGGGGCTGCAGAATCTTATCTTTGTTCAGTGGCAGGCAAACGCGGATCGAATCGTTGTCTGGCCGAAGGACTCGCAGACCGGAAAGATGATCTCCCCGCC
>Ga0070670_100002723_pt1 | contig 14600 bp, 32 predicted proteins | sample KBSS63metaG_FD_64665 | JGI IMG/M metagenome (GOLD analysis project Ga0070670, IMG submission 64665) | Switchgrass rhizosphere microbial communities from Kellogg Biological Station, Michigan, USA - KBS S6-3 metaG | ecosystem: Host-associated > Plants > Roots > Rhizosphere > Soil ... | reverse complement strand
TCTCGCGTTCATCGCCGGGGCCATCGTAGGACGACGTGTTCTGGTCACGATCGACTCCAAGGTGCGGGTCACCGACAGGATCCGCAAGAGGGTCGGAGACAAGCTCGCGAACATCGCCTACGACTTCGCAGACCGCATGGCCGGTGGCGGTCGTGAGAAGGAGAACGGCTGATGGACACGGGACAGTTCGACCGCGTATTCGACCAGAAGAATGTTTACTGGACGGATATGCCTGTGGCCAACCGGTGCTTCTTCGATGCGGTGCATAGGCATGCGAAAGATCTGCTCCGTCTCCAAGGCTTTCTTCTTCTGAATGACGTCTACAAGCTCCTCGGACTCGAAGTCACAGACGAAGACTCCAGGGTCGGATGGACCAGCAACACTGACGTCGAGTTCTACAGTCCCGAAGACGTACACAGCGGAGAGCCTTTTACGCTCCGTTTCAACGTCAACTCCACCAACGTAACCCCCACCCCTCTCAACATCGCTACACAGGAGAACCACTGACCATGAGCTTCAAGGAAGTAACCGAAGCAGCATCTAGGACTGTAGCGAAGCAGGTCTTCGCTCTCCGGGAACATTCCCCGGGCATCCTTCTCGTCGTCGGCGCCGCGGGCATGGTCGGTAGCACCATCCTGGCCTGCCGGGCTACGCTGAAGATGAACGAGGTTCTGTCCGAGGCCGAGCAAGAAGTCGAGGAGATCGAGAAGGACTCCAAGACCGAAGCTACGGCGACCAAGGCAAAGAAGAACGCCAAGCTCCAGACCGCGATCAAGATCGTCCGTCACTACGGACCCGCGGTTATTCTCGGAGCGGCTTCTTTGGCTGCCATCACCGGCTCTCACGTGATCCTGAAGAACCGGAACACGGGTCTGATCGCGGCATACACCATCCTTGACGGGATGCACAAGAAGTACCGCGCGAACGTCGTCGCCGATCAGGGCGAGGAGAAGGATCGCGAGTACATGTTCGGACCAATCGTCGAGAAGGAGGTGGTCGATCCTGAGACGGGTCTCGTCGAGACTGCTCGAGGCCTTGACGCGAATGCGATCAAGGAGGATGAGTACTCGGGGTATCACCGAATGTTCGACAAGTACAACGTGAACTGGGAGCCGGACTACAGGCAGAACCGGTTCTGGCTTCGCGAGGTAGTGAGTCACTTCAACGACGTTCTCCGTCTTCGCGGCTACGTGTTCCTGAACGAGGTCTACGAGCACCTGGGCTACGAGCGCACCGAAGCCGGTCAGATGGTCGGTTGGATCCGAGGCGCTGAGCAGACGGGTGATGGGAACGGCTACATCAGCTTCGGTCTGGAGCGCAACACCGACAACGCCGTCGCATTCATCAACGGCACCCGGCACGACGTGATCCTCGACTTCAACGTCGACGGTGTCATTCTCGGCAAGTTCAAGAGGATGTGATCGATGTGAAGCTGTTCCTGCTGGGGGCCGTAGGCGGAGCTGTTGTCGGATATTTGATCGGCAACAGTCGTCTCGAGAAGGAGTACGAGAACCGCTACAACGAGGCCGTAGAGACCGCTCGGGATTTCTACGACCGGAAGTACAACCCCGAGAAGTACGCCGCGAAGGAATCCTTCCGAGAATCTGTCACGGTGGAGAGCGAGCCCAAGGCAGATCTCGAAGGGATCGACGAGGAGGATATTCCGGAGCCCACCACGGCTGCGGTACCGCTCGTCACCAAGGCCCGTGAAGCTCTGACGGACTACCGGGGCATGTACCAGGGTCCTTCTGTTCTCGAGCGGGAGAAGGCTGCGGCGCATGAGGTTATTCCCGATCCTCGTCCGATGCCTCAGGTCTCCGAAGAGCCGAAGGGGAATGGTCCTACGATCATTTCCGCGGAGGAATTCCACGAGAACGGAAGCGGCTTCAAGCAGATCCAGCTCACGTACTATCACGGTGATGATGTCGTAGCGAACGCTGCGGACAACGCCATCGAGGAGACCAACCGTCGGTTCATGTTCGGGGACGATGTTCTCGAGCTGCTGAGGGAAGGTCTTCCGCCTGGCGAGGACACGCTGTACGTGAGGTCTCCGCATATTCTGGGTGGATCCGAGTACGAGGTCTACTGGGAGCCGGGGTCCTACTCCGAACTGGTGGGACCGTTCAAGGCCGGATCGGCCAAGTGATGTGACATGACCGGTGTACCTCTGAATGAGCTATATTTCGAATGGCTCTATTCAAAGGTCGCCGACCCAGGTTTTGAGGAAGGGGGCCTGACGCATTGGCAATTGCTGAGGGCCCTCTTCGAGACCGAGTTTGTATCGGTTGCCGGAAGAGATGAAGACAGGGCGATGGACGGTAAGGAACTCCGTATCGAGTTTGTTGCCGAAAAGAACCTTCGGGGTGTACCGGAAGAGTGGATCAAATTCGGTTGCTCCATGCTGGAAATGATGGTGGCCCTGGCATGTCGGCTGGAATTCTTGGCTGACTGCACGGTCCATTATTGGTTCTGGAATCATCTAGTGGAGAATCTGGGTCTGCGACATTTCACCGACGAGTTCGAATTGCCTTTGGAAGATGTCGACTCGGCTACCACCCGAGTTATTTTCCGGAACTACGGACCTGACGGTGTAGGTGGGTTCTTCCCGCTTCGATACCCATATCGGGATCAAAGCGAGTTGGAACTTTGGGGGCAACTTAGCGATTATCTCGAAGAGATACGAAGGATAGGATAAGGAGGGTTGATGCTGGATTTCATTCAGATCCGCGAGAAAGAACCAAAGGGCAAGAGTACGGCGATCGAGGTCTATCCAGATCTCGTTGTCGGAAAGTCCGAGGATCTGATGATCCGGGGTCAAGCGTTCTACGCAATTTGGGACGACGAGATCGGACTCTGGAACACCAGTGAGTACAGGGTCCAGGAGCTCGTAGACAAAGCCCTCCTCGAGCACGCGGAAAAGCTCAAGGCGCAAGGTATCGAAGTCAAGATCAAGTCTTTCAGGTCTTTCGATACTGAGCGATGGACAAAGTTCAAGCGGTTCCTGAAGGCTGTGAGTGACAACTCGCACCAACTGGACTCCAAACTGACATTCGCCAATACCAAGGTAGAGAAGAAGGATTACGTCAGCAAGCGTCTTCCATATTCTCTGGCTCACGGCGATTACAGCGCATGGGACGAGATCGTCGGTACTCTCTATACTCCTGAGGAGAGAGAGAAAATCGAATGGGCGATCGGTGCCATCGTATCCGGTGACTCCAGGACAATTGAGAAATTCCTGGTATTCTTCGGGCCCGGTGGCACCGGTAAGTCCACGATCCTCAAGATCATCCAGAAGCTGTTCGAGGGTTATGTCGCCATGTTCGAGGCGAAGGCCCTTGTCGGTAACAACAACGCTTTCGCTACAGAAGCGTTCAAAAGCAATCCCCTGGTTGCGATCCAGCATGACGGTGACTTGTCCAAGATCGAGGACAACAGTGTTCTGAACTCGGTTGTCGGTCATGACCGTATGCGTATCAATGAGAAGTACAAGGCGGGTTACGAGACCGTCTTGAATGCCATGCTTCTCATGGGTACCAACAAGCCCGTCAAGATCACGGATGCCAAGTCCGGTCTTATTCGCCGTCTCATCGATGTACGACCTTCGCTGAACAAGATCGATCCCGATCGTTATCAGTGGCTCATGGGTCAGATTGATTTCCAACTCGGTGCTATCGCTCAGCACTGTCTGGATGTGTATCGGGGCCCTGGTAAGTTCGAGTTCAAGGGCGCCGGAAGGAATCGGTACAACCGTTATGAGCCCACGGCCATGCGGATGCAAACCGATTATTTCTTCAACTTCATTGAGTGGTACCACGACGTATTCACGGAGCAAGACGGTACTACACTGAAGCAGGCGTGGGAGTTCTACAAGGCGTACGCACTGGTTGCCGAGTTCAACTTCAAGATCACGCTTCCCCAGTTCCGCGAAGCCCTGAAAGATTACTTCAACGAGTTTCATGACCGCAAGACGGTTGATGGATCTGTCGTTCGGAGTGTCTACCGGGGATTTCATGGGGAGAAGTTCAAGGAGCCCGCTCCGGCATCCAGCACCGCTGCATACACGCTCGTTCTGAATGAGACCAAATCTCTGATCGACGAGATGTACGCTGGAATGCCCGCTCAGTATGCGAACGCTGATGGGAATCCCAAGCTTTACTGGGATGACAGCGAGCGTATAGACAAGAGGACCGGGGAACCGTTCGTACCCGGACCGGATCAGATCGTCAGCACATATCTGGGCGACATCGACACAACAAAGCTGCATTTCCTCCGGCTTCCGCAGCATCATATTGTCATCGACTTCGACATCGAGGACGACAACGGCGAGAAATCTCTCGATCTCAATCTCGCTGCAGCCAGTCTGTTTCCGCCTACCTACGCGGAAGTCAGTAAGAGTGGTAATGGTATTCACCTCCACTACATCTGGGACGGCGATTCCTCGCTGCTTGCTCGCGACTACGCGGAAGGTATCGAGGTCAAGGTATATTCCGGTAACGGCTCGCTGAGGCGAAAAGTTACTCGGTGCAACAACATTGCCGTAGCCACCATCAGCGGTGGCCTTCCGTTCAAGGAGAAGAAAGTGCTGCCGCCCGCCATGATGGAGACCGAACAGGGTCTTCGTAAGACGATTCACCGATGCTTGCGCAAGCAGAACGTCGGTGGCACGAAGCCCGAGATGGAGTTCATGCTCCATATCCTCACCAAGGCCTACAATGATCCGAACGTTGTCTATGATGTGTCGGATCTCGAACCGCAGATCATGGCGTTCTGCAACAACAGCAAGAAGCACTCGATGGAATGCTACCGCATCCTGAACAAGCTTCCTCTGCAGTCCAAGAACAGCAGTGAAGACCTGCTGGAGCCCGAGAGCGCATATCGCGAGGAGGTTCAGGATCAGCGGATCGTATTCTTCGACTGCGAAGTCTTCCCGAACCTCTTCGTGATCTGCTGGAAGTATCAGGGTTCTCCGGACGAATCCGTTGTCACCATGATCAACCCCAATTCCGCTCAGGTGGCTGATCTTCTCCGCATGAAGCTGGTCGGCTTCAACAATCGGGGATACGACAACCATATCCTGTGGGCCGCGGTTCTCGGTGCGAAGCCGATCGACCTCTACAAGCTGTCGCAGAGGATCATCGCCGAGAAGGATCACACCGCCAAGTTCCGGGAAGCGTTCAACCTTTCCTACGCGGATGTTCTGGACTTCGCTGCCACCAAGGAAGGTCTGAAGCCTCGTCAGATCGCCCTCGGTATCAAGCACATGGAGACGGATCACCCGTGGGACGAGCCGGTTCCGGATGAGAAGATTCTGGAGATCGTCGAGTACTGCAAGAATGACGTCAACTCCCTGGAGAAGGTCTTTGAAGACTGCCACCAGGACTTTGTCGCCCGACAGATTCTTGCCGACCTCAGCGGCCTCTCGGTGAACCACACCACCCGGAACCACACTGAGCGTATCCTCTTCGGGAATGACCGGGAGCCTCAGAAGAAGTTCACTTACGTTGATCTCTCCAAGGAATTCCCGGGCTACACGTTCGACGAATTCACAAAGGGAGACAAGAGCTTCTACAAGGGCAAGTCCGTCGGTGAAGGCGGATACGTCTACGGCAAGCCCGGCATGTACTACAACGTGGCCGTGCTGGATGTCGCTTCCATGCATCCTCACTCCATCAGTGCGATGAACGTATTCGGTCCTTACACGGACAAGTATCGCGAACTGATGGAAGCTCGCCTCGAGATCAAGCGAACCCATGTTGCTCTCAGCAAGGGTCTGTTCGAGGATGCCGAAGAGCACATCGGCCGTGCCAAGCAGATGCTTGACGGGAAGCTGATCGAACATTTGGAGTCCATCGAGAAGCTGGAAGATCTGAGGGAGAAGATCAGGCAGCTCAAGACTCTCGAGAAGGCTCTGAAGCTGGTTCTGAACTCGGTCTACGGCTACACCGCGGCAACGTTCCCCAACTCCTTCAAGGACCCGAGGAACAAGGACAACATCGTCGCGAAGCGTGGTGCCCTGTTCATGGTCGATGTCGTGGAGTTCGTGGAAAGCCTTGGTTACGAGGTTATTCACGTCAAGACGGACTCGATCAAGATTCCGAACGCGACGGCCGAGATCATCCAGCAGGTCATCGACTTCGCAGAGAACTACGGCTATGAGTTCGAGCACGAGACCACCTACGAGAAGATGACGCTCGTCAACGACGCCGTCTACATCGCCAAGGACGGTAAGGGGTGGCACGCCACTGGTGCTCAGTTCAAGGAGCCTTATGTCTACAAGACACTCTTCGAACGCTCTCAGGTGGACTTCCGCGACCTGTGTCTGACCAAGCAGGCTCGGGACGGTAGCGTCATGTACTTGGTCGATGGTAATCACCGTCACCAGATCGGCAAGACAGGTCTGTTCGTCCCCGTCGTCGAGGAGCACGGTTACACGCTGGTCAAGGCCAAGAAGGGTGGTAAGGATTTCGCGGTTCCCGGAACCAAGGGATATTTCTGGGCAGAAGCGGACATGATCCGCAGTATGGCCGGAGACGCGATCGAGCGGATGGCTTTCCAGCCCCTCAGCGAGACCGAGCAGGGTACCGGCGGTATCAACGACATCATCGACATGCGGTATTTCGACACGCTCGCCAAGGAAGCCAAGGCGGCGATTCAGAAGTACGGTGACTTCGAAAGGTTCGCGGCATGAGCGAATTGAAGAACGAGTTCAAGGACGTCGATCAGAAGATCCTCGCATACCTGAGGGAGATTCCACCTCTGTCTCCCGAGGAGCAGGAGCGGCTGAAGGGGATCGCTCACGACGCTCGTCGGGTCTTCGACTACATGGAGGAGTTCCAGATGGGATACATGAGCTTCCCGTGGCCCGAAAGGTCCCACACCACGGAAGAATACATGAGCGAGCTTTGTCGTCCCAGTAGGGACTTCCCGGAGCACGTCTTCACCTCCGACGAGGAGCGAAAGAGGGTCATCCAGGATTTCAAGGACAGGGGCATCCTTCCGAAGTGACCGTCAGTTCAGTCATATTCGACGATGAAGGGAATCCTTTAGACCCCTATTCGTACGCCGAGAAGTGGTGCGAAGAGCGCTGGGAAGAAGCGCAGCCGTATGAGTTCAGGCGTTATCAGGAAGCACTGAGGCGTCAGGACAAGGCATGGGAGAAAGCCGTAAAGGCTGTATTCCGAAGCTGAAAGAGACGCTTGATGGGGCACTGGGGATATTCCTGGTGCCCCTCGGCGAGGAGGAGAATCATGACGTATGACCTGAGTGACTCTATCAATCAAGACATCGAAACTCTTCTTCGCCGACTTCAAGAACGGCGAGGTCTGAAGGAATTCTTCCGTGTGGGGGACATAGTCCGGTTCCCTGGAGCGGATTGGTACAATCGTGAGCGGGACTACAAGATCGAGAAGATCTACAACAACGGTTTCGAAGTCTCCTCCGGAGAATTCTTGTACTCGCACAGTGACGCGGACGTGATCAGACTCGGGATGACCAAGAAGGTGGTTGAACCCAATGGCTAAGATGCTCGGAAAGCACATCAAACTTCTCGGTCCCTACGGTCTGGCATGTTCCTGCTGTCACGAAAATCCCCCAGCGGGGATATTCCGGCGTAAGAAGCGTCGCAACACCAAGCGCGGTGAGCGAAACGCTTGGAAGACACTCGTGAGAAAGGAAATGGATTAATGCCGATTCACACTTGGAACAGCTTCACAGGCGAATGGGAGGAAAAGAAGCCTCTCCCTGCAGAAGGATGGAAAGCGCGTCTCGAATGGTGGTTTCACTCCAAGAGCATGGACAGGCTCGCGAAGTTCATGGGATCTTGGGACGAGAGAGGGCTCGGTAAGTGAGCAGCACCTGGTACATATACTGTCTGGGTCACAATCCGGCGACCCAGATCACTGGTCATTCCGCGGCCAGTCTAGCGGTGGATAGGATCGTGGAGGGATTCGAAGACCACCCTCACTGCGACTTCGTCATCATCCGTGTGTCCGGTGGTCCGGTCGAGGTCGGATGCTCCGGAAAGACAGACGTCTGTTCCCACACCGAACCCGAATGGGTAGATGTGGACTGGTTGAAGCTTCTTCGATATTTCGACGTCATCGAGGATGATGATCTCGAGCTGGCGAGGCTTCGCAACCGACACACGATGAAGCACTGGACCCCAGAACGCCTTCACCGCCTTCGTTACGCCCTCTGACTCCCCCTATCTACACTCGAGGAGAACCCCACGATGAGACTAGTTGTACCGATCACCGATCATCTACGAGGTCCTGTTGGATCAGCATCGGTAGAAGAAGTGGATGGCGAACTCGTCGTGGAGTTCTACCTCATTCAGGGATATTCCCTGAGGGATCGACCGAAGGCAGAGCTCGCCCAACAGCTCAAGAATCTGGCAAGGAGGAAGAGCGGATGCTGAACGTCAAAGCCATTTCCTCAGGGCTTGGCCAGAAGTACCTCGAGTGTGAGGAAAAGGGCGACAAGGAAGGTATGCTGCGTATCAAAACCAGATGGGCGGCATATCGCGACACGCTCTCTGGTGAAGACCGGGAGCTTTGCGTCTACGCTTTCGTAGAAGCCTCCATGCCTCTTTCCGAAGCCGCGAAGAAGCTCAGGGACGAACAAGAACGGAGCAAGAACTGATGGCATATACCACACACGGTCATCACATCCCAGGAACTCTCAAGGGTCAGGGTGTCGCCACGGCGATAGCACCGATCCACTGCGGCGGTGTAGACGACTGTCCGGGATGCCGCACAGAAGTGGACGAGTACAAGACGTCCATCACTGGAACCGGTGTCAACTATCCGGAACAGGCCATGGAGCTCGTCCGGGAGTACGTCGACCGTATGCACTTCGGCAACGCCAAGTTCGACGTCTACGTCGTCATATTCGCCTACGTTCTCGGAGGGTGGAAAGCGCTGATCAGCACCACCATCGAAGACGGCATGTACTACGAAGTCACGTACAACGTGAACAAGCGAGAGGCATATCTCGACGCGTACAAGAAGCTCGACAACGTGAGGATCCCCCTCTAGGAGAGCTATGACTGGTACCTGGGAAGAACGTGCAGCGGAGCAGGTCCGGAGGTACATCAACTTCAGGTATTCGCTCACGGATACACCGGAAGTAGAGCAGTCCTACATTCTCACCAAGCACGGATCGACATCGACCGACTGGGAGAAGAAGGTCATATTCCTCAGTGAACTGGACGGCGTCAGGTATCACGCCACGGTCACCAAAAAGGGTATGGGCGAGCTGATTACGGTCGATCCGTGCGACGACACGAGTGGAGGATCAGATAATGGTGATTTTACGGAAGAACATGCCTGACGGGATCATCGGGGATGTGGCCCTGATTGGTCGGTCGGATGGAAACATCATCGGTTCGGCCAAGCTGGAAAAAATCGGAAGAAACACCATAGTCATTGTCGACGCTTCCGATATTCCGGATGCGATCATCAATGGCTTCGGTCTCGGTTCCTTCAGGCTCAGCGAGGATCTGGGAAAGGATTCGAATGGGTGAACCCAAGGGTCTCTTGTATGTCTTGTCAGGCGAGACGACCAAGATCGAAGAAGCCCCGATACACCAACAGCCCTGCCTGAATCCGGGATGCAGCTACCCGGAGCCGCACAAGCACGGATACGACTGCGACCCCACGTGTACGACATGCGGTGGGCACGTTGATTAACGCAGACGTATTCAAGGCTATGAGCGAGCTGACTACGGCTGTAGAAAACCTCGCCAAGGTGGCCGAGACCTTGAACGAGAATCTCAGGGTCATAGCCGAGAAGACTGGTGACTCCGAGACCGGTCAATGCCACGACTATTTCTGCAGGACCCAGCCGAAGCACGATCACGGTTTGGCCTGCAGTAGTGGCTGTGGCTGCAAGAAGAACCCCATCTAGGAGCACAAACGTGAGTGTTGTAGCACGAACGACCGGAAGCGATGTAGTCCGGTCTCGACGCGTTCAGGATGACCTGACGCTGCGAAACTGCAAGATCATATGGCGGAACTTTGCTGGTGCGGAGAAGCCGTTCAACCCCGCTGGGAAGCGCAACTTCTCGGTCGAGCTGACTGACGCTCAGGCGAAGGTTCTTCTCGAGATGGGGTGGATGCCGAAGGTCGTCAAGTCCACGGCGGATGAACCCGAGCCGACCTGGCACCTTCCTGTGACGGTTCTGTACCGACCGGACTCCGGACCGAGCATCACGTTCATCACCGAGTCCACCAAGAACCGGACCCCCATCGACGAAGAGCTGGTGGGCTTGGTCGACCGGGCGCGATTCGACGCCACCCATGTCACCCTCAGTCCCTACAACTGGTCGGTGCAGGGAAAGTCCGGTGTCAAGGCCTATCTCAGGACGTTCTACGGCGTTCTGCACGAAGACCCGCTGGACCTCGAGTACGCGGACTACACCCTTGAGGGTCAGACGGCGAACCTCGCGATCGAAAATGTAGACGAGAACGGCGTGGTGATCATCGAGGATTCCGGATGGGAACTGGACGAGAACGAGCGCAAGGCTCTTCTGTCCGGCAGCGACGACTGATGTACGCAATCGACTGGGGCGTCTGCATATTGATACCGGGCGCCTTAGTCTGCGTAGCCAGAAAACTCAAGAAGCGGAGCAATTGATGCATCAGCAGATCACCATCGGAACCATCCTGTGGGTCCTGGGTATGTCCGTCTTCGTCATCCTCTTCTGGTTGGCGATAGACACTCTCCCCTCCGTCGTGGCGGAGATACGCTTCGAGCGGAAGCTCAAGAAGACGAGGGCTCTGGTTGAGGAGTCCAGGCGGCGCTACGAAGAAGCACGTTTCGACGAATGGCGCGAGAGTGAAGGCGAGATCACCCAGGCCCTCAGGGTGGTGAGGAGTATGCCCTCGACCGTGGTCCCGATCCGCGGCGGGGCTCACCGTCGTGCGAAGATCTGATATTCGTGGGGCCCACACCTGAGGAATGGATTCTCGTGTTCACCCTGTTTGGACTCGCGGCTCTGCTCGGAGTCGTGACACTGATAGGCCTGCTTATCAGTGGCTGCATGTGGCTCAAGGAAGAAATCGGATTCCGCCTGGACAGGCGTAGATACCGGGCGGAGTTGAGGAACTCTCAGAGGACGTAAATGGACAAAAAACTCGATATTGCTCTTCTCATCAGAGAAGCCGGTAAGGCTGATCTCGCCTATACGGTAGAGAAGACAATCCTCGAAGAGTTCATCCTGGGGGATTCAACCGGTACCATCCTCCAGCTATTCCGATTCTTCGACTCCGTCGAGAAGCCGCTCGATCTTCTGGAATTTCTGGAATTCTGGAATTCCCTGTCGCAGAGTGAGCAGTGTACGTACATGCTCTACTTCCTGTAGCGGGGAAAACAGTCCTGTGGGCGCAAGACTATAAAAGGCGCCTGCCCACCAACACAAACACCAACCGATTGGATCACCATGCCCGAGTTCGTCGAGCGGTTCTACGTAATGAACCCCGAGACCGAAGACGTCATCAGCAAGGGTCTCGATCTCAAGAACGGAATGGTCGTTCTTCGAGAGAACGGAAGTCTGCGAGCCAACCTCGCCGAGCTCGACCTGGACTGGATGAGGGACCGAGCCCTCACGCGGAACCGCTGGTGCACCGTCACGAACGTTCATTACGTCCAGGACCTGAAAGTCGTTCAGTTCACCGGCATCTACGAGGACGGCACCCGTCGGGTTCGTAACTCCAAACTCACGGATTCCTGGCTCGTCAAGAAGAGCAGTGTCGATTTCGCGAAGGAGAAGTACGCCGTGGTTCACGACATGCTTCTCGCCATCATCCAGGCACAGGACGAAGCCACCATGCACGGGGACGGCAGCGGCGAGATCGTACTCATGGTCGAGCAGGCCGCCCGTAAGATCGCGAAGATCTACGGGATGGGGATCTAGCCATGGAGCGGTTCACTCTCGGGGACTTCATCACTCGGTCCCGGATGGTCAAGGCTGTACGGATCACGCGACAGAACATGCCGTCGATTGCGAATTGGTGCAGCGGCTCTGTCGTGGACTTCAATCAGTGCGTACTCGATCACCCTCAGGGGGTTCAGTGCGTGAAGTTCATCGAGTTCGCCGGGCGAGAACGTCAGCCGCAGTTCGCATTCGCATGCGTCGGAGACTGGATGATCTTCAGGCCTTCCCAAGGAGACTTCACGTGTGCCGAAAACGAAATCTTCGAGAGGGACTACTTCTCGGTGGCTTCGGGAATCTCTCCGAGCGGCCTGCGAAAGGTTGCGGGACTTCCTGCACCGGAGCTGGACCTATCGATGAGCTCTCGGGAACGCGTGAATACTCTCGTACTTCAGGCGATGGAGTTCCAGGACCAGATCAGTCAGAAGGGCGGAGACACCGAAGAAGGCAGGACGGTAGCTGACTTCGTCACGGACTGCATCGTGAGGCTTTACGAGTGATCCAGGACACGGTATTCGACAAGAACATGAAGGTGGTCTTCACTGGTTCTCCGGATACCGTGCTCCGTCGTCTCAAGCATCGAGTAGAAGAAGGCTGGACAAAGGTATTCATCGGTGAGAGCGAGAGAATCGTCTCCATCGAACAGTATCTGTTCCGTGAGAAGTTCGATGCTGTGGCGGAGCTCGTAAGAGAAACAGTAAGGAAGAGCAAGCTTCCTCTCTACGAGAGAAGACCTGAACGACTCGAAGGTTTGATCGGTATAACCGTCCGTCAGATCTTCAACGAGATCGACAAGGAATGACATGATCGTAGACATACACATGTGGCCGATTTACGCGATAATCGGTCTGCTCCTGTACGGACTACAACTGCTGTTCGTCCTCAAGTACGCGGGGGTGATCTGATGCTCTACACGGTCGTTCCTCTCATCATCGGTATTCTCGGTGGATGGCTCATCGACGAATTCCACATCAAACCCTCCATCTCGAAGAAGCTCCGGGAAAGGAAAGTCATGCCCAATCCTCCTCAGCCGACTCCGCCCCGTCAGGGACCGCAGACTCTCCCCAAGCCTCCCCAGGGACCTCAGACCGGACCGCTGGGACCCATGGGTCCGCAGACCAATCCTCGTCGGTGATTTGATGGACGAGTGGATCAATTCCCCTCAGGGACCGCAGTTCATGAAAGCGTTCACCTTCGACCAGCCCGATGTCGATTTCCACGACGTCTTAAAGGTCATGTCGGGGGAGGATTCCTGGACGCTTGGAAGGCTTCTCGGGTTCTTCAGCGAACCAACACCAGGTCTCAAGCAGAAGTACTGTCTTCCGGTGGAGCTCGTCCAGTTCTGGAAATCCCTGTCGGACAGTCAAAGGGACGAATTCCGCTTGTTCGTCCTGGGTCTACCGCTTTAACAACGAACAGGGGTGGGAGAGCATGACGGGAAACAGCTTCTACACGGCGACCACTGTCGAACAGCAGATCGAGAACGCGAGGGTCATCAGCTTCATGATGACCGTAGACCGAGTGGTGTTCGCGAGGCTGATCAGCTTTTTCAGCTTCCCGACCCCGGGATTGAAGCACAAGTACTGCGGTCCGCGGGAGATCATGGCGCTCTGGGAGTCCCTGACGGAGGCGGAGAAGAACGAGTACCGCCTCTTCGCCATGAAGCTGGTGTTCTAGTCAAGAAAGAGAGTAGATGGACATAGTCGAGGTTTCTCGTCGGGTCTTCTCAGCAGAAGCAGTGCTGGTGACCGATGAGAACATGGAGGAGGTCGCTGAGTGGTGCGGCGGGACGGTCTGTAGTACCCGTCTCGTCGTCCCCGGCGACTGCAGGTACATCGAGCTCATGACCGACCGCGGAGGCCGTAAGAAGCCCGTACACGCGTTCGTAGGACAGTGGATTGCCCGAAGCGGCGAGAAATTCACTGTCTACAGGAATTCGGTATTCCGCGGCACCTTCGATCTGAAGGAACGCAACGAGCACGATCGGATCGTCAAGAATCTCGCCGATATGTACATGTCGGCTATGAGGTTCGCGACAGACTCGTCCTTCAGGCTCAATGAAGACGGTACCGAGATCTCGTACCAGGAGTACTGCGAGATCATGGCGCGACAGACCTGGAATTACTTCTACTGACCCTGAAAGGGGATGTAGTGCAGCTCGATACGGTTCGCGACATGGAGTGGGAGCTCGTCTTCGAGGGGAGCCCCGAAGAGGTGCAAGCGTGGATGGAGAACAACCAGGAAGTGTGGAGGGGTGAGTCCTTCACGGTATTCGTGGGGTCCTACCCGCTGACGCAGGTATCGGCCGAAGACTACTTTAAGCAGTAGGGGTCGGGGTCTGGAGTAAAGAGGAAGGGGAAGGGGTGTTGGCCATCAATCGGTCTGCACCCCCTCTCCTACAAGTTATTTCCTTTTCGCAACAGGAGAAGCAAAGACGTGTATCCGGATCAAGTACATCACCCCAAGCATTACACGCATTACAAGGGTATGGAGGTCATAGATCTCACCAGACGCATGATGTTCAACACCGGTAATGCGGTGAAGTACATCGCTCGTGCCGGTCTGAAGAACCCGGAGACGGAGATCGAAGACCTCGAGAAGGCGATCTGGTACCTGAGGGACGAGATGAGGAACAACCCCGTCTACATCCCGATCCCAGCGACGATGT
>Ga0070670_100002722_pt1 | contig 14600 bp, 8 predicted proteins | sample KBSS63metaG_FD_64665 | JGI IMG/M metagenome (GOLD analysis project Ga0070670, IMG submission 64665) | Switchgrass rhizosphere microbial communities from Kellogg Biological Station, Michigan, USA - KBS S6-3 metaG | ecosystem: Host-associated > Plants > Roots > Rhizosphere > Soil ... | reverse complement strand
GACGCCTACCTGGACCCGATCTCCTATCTCCAGGTGGCGCTGCTGTCCCGCGTCCGCGCGGCCGACGGGGAGGTCGATCCGCAGCTGCGGCGGGCGCTCCTGCTCACCGTGAATGGCATTGCGGCCGGTCTGCGCAACACCGGCTGAGCATTCGGAGCACGCTGACCAAGCGTTCACTACCCCGTGGGCGGGATTTGTTGAGAACCGCCCGCGCGGCGGACTCGGACTGGCTAGCTTTGAGCCCTGCCGTGGAGGTTTGCGGCCCGGCTTCTCGAGGGTCGGTGGTTTGAGCGCGTGGCCTTATGCGGCGCAGGGGGGAAGATGAACGAGCACGGTGTCCTGCGTGAGCCAGCCCTGGTCCGGTCGGCATCGCGCGTGGACCGGCTGCGGCAGCTCGACCAGGCGTCGGCCGACCTCGTGGATCGGCTGCTCGACGTCGCCCGGACCGGACTACCGGGGATGCAACTCTCCGACGGCACGATGTGCTTCACCCGGCGGTTCTCTGCCGCGCGTGTCGTGGGCGAGCCGGAGGGCTGCTCGCTGCGATATACGGCGATCGCCGTGCTCGGCGCCCGCCACCTTGACCCGGCCGGGCAGCGGGAGATCCTCGCCGGCCGCACCGTCGGCGAGGTCTGCGACGTTCTCGCCGATCGGCTGTCGAGCACGAACTCCCTGGGCGACGCCGCGCTCGCGGTCTGGGCAACGGCGGCCTCGGGCCACCAGGGCCTGGAGCGTGCGCTGCGCCGCTTCGACCAGCTCGACTCCGGTTCAGGCCCGCGCTACATCGTCGACCTCGCCTGGGCTGCCTCGGGACTGGTCGCCGCCCGATCGGTGGTCGACGTGGAACCCCGGCTGGACCGGATCCGGACCCGACTACTCGACTCCCTGGTAGGGACTCGGCAGCTGTTCGGCCACGTGACAGAGCCGGACCTGACCTCCCGCTATCGCCGGCACGTCGGCTGCTTCGGCGATCAGGTCTACTCGATCCAGGCGCTGGCCCGGTTGCACGCTTCCGCTGACGACCCGGTCTCGCTGGCCACAGCCGAGAAGTGCGCCGAGCGACTCTGCCAGCTTCAGGGGCCGGCCGGGCAATGGTGGTGGCACTACGACGCCCGGACGGGCGGGATGGTCGAGGGCTACCCCCTCTATACCGTGCACCAGCACGCGATGGCGCCGATGGCGCTGTTCGACTTGGCCGAGGCCGGTGGCGAGGTCGACCTGGACGCGATTCGCCGGGGTCTTGGCTGGCTGGTATCCGCGCCGGAGGTCTCCGACGCCCTGATCCTCGATCGACCCGGCCTGACCGTGCGCAAGGTGGCCCGGACCGACCCCGGCAAGCTCGTGCGCGGCCTGCGGGCGGTCGCCGCCAAGGCCAGGCCCGGGACGGAGCTGCCGGTGCTCGATCGGCTCTGGCCGCCGACCGCGATCGACCGCGAGTGCCGGCCGTACGAGCTGGGCTGGCTCCTCGACTGCTGGCTGAGCGGCTCGCCACGCGGCGAGACCGGTCCGGGTAGTGCGCGCGACGCCACCAGCGCCTGAGCTACGTCCGTCGGCTCGTCGCCAGTGCGCCCGAGGTCCCACGCCCTGGCCGATGCTGGGCCGCGCCGTGCAGGTCAGTGGGTAGCGTCGTCGAAGGAGAGTGTGCTTTCGAGCCGACCCTCCGGCCCCAGCTCGCCCGTCCCGATCAGGGAGGTCGTGGGAACCCGCCGCCCGAACCCGGGCGAGTACCAGCCCAGAGCCGACTCCTCCTCGCCGCGGTGCGCGGTCCAGCGCAGCTCCGGCGGGAGCGTGAGCGTCGCCTCCCGTGCCGACGAGCCGTGCGACCACATGAGCCGCGCCGTCGCGCCGTCCAGGTCGGCGCGGACGTCCGGGCCGAGGTGCCAGGAGAGCCGGACCGGGACGGGCTCCGCCACCTCGAGCGCGTCGACGACCTCGAGCCGGCGCCGATCGCCGTCGAGCGCGACGGCACGTCGGTGGACGGCCGGCGTCCGGAGGCGGCGGTAGCCGTCGTGCCGCGCGAGCCAGCTCTGGCGAGATCCTGCATCGGTGCGGCATTCGAGCGTGGTCGTGCGGGCGTGCGCGGTCCAGAGGAAGGGCCCACCGGACTCCGACTGGTCCACGCCCCCCACCTCGAGGGTGTTGTGGGCCGCGGTCGAACGGAACCACTGCCGCCACGTGGGTTCACCGTGATAGCAGTACGTGCCCGGATCGGCGAGGATCTCGACGCCGTCGTGGCGCACCTCGAGCGAGAGGGCGTCGGCGTGGGCGTGCGCCGCGATGGAGAGGAAGCCGTGCGGTCCGCCGTCGCACCGGCACCAGATCTCAGGACGGTCCTCGGGAGGAGTCCGGAGCAGGGCCAAGCCGGCATCCGGGAACCACGACGGCCGCTCCGGGGCGCGGTCGAGCATCGGTTCGGGAGTCCATGGCGCTGCGAGGGCGCCGAGGAGTGACGCCTCCACGCTTCGCTCCAGGCGCGGCCACCAGTCCCCGGCACCCAGGGCCGCCGCGCCGGCGCTCAGGACGACCGCCCAGGGCTCACGCTCCGGGTCGTCCACGACGAGCGCCCGGCCCTCGTCGCCGTCACCCTGACGGGGGGCGTTGCCCGCGACGTCGAGAAGCGCCGCCCCGGCGTCCAGCATCCGGGCGATCCGCTGCCAGGTCTCACGGGCGAGCGGAGTGCCCTGCGCTTCGGCCTCGACGGCGGCGACGAGCACGAGCTCCAGCACGAAACGGTGGTAGTCGCTGGCCAGCTCGCGGTTGATCCCGCTGTTGAAGGTGTTCGCGGCGAGCTCCCGCTCGAGCAGGGCGGCGGCGTTGCGCCTCCATCGCGGGGACGCGGCGTACCACGGGAACGCGGACGCGGCGGCGAGCAGGCCGGCGGCCTCCGCGATCACGTGGTTGTTCGCGGAGGACCCGCGGCTGGGGAAGGCCGCGAGGTACTCCTGATGCCACGCGATCTGGCGCTGTGCGTCCGGGTCGTCCTCGAAGAGGTCGCCGATCTTGGGCCAGTCGTCGAGCAGCCGCCGGATCCAGACCCAGGCGAGCAGCCGGACGCCGGCCTCGATCCCGCTGGTCCAGTGCACGCCGGTGAGGAACGGGTTGGCGCGCCACCACGAGCGCAGCTGCTCGGCGACGGCCTCGGCGTAGCGGTCGTCGCGGGTGAGCCACCATGCCGTGGCGAGCACCGTGAGGTGGTGGTGCCGCGACATCTCCCAGACCTGCTTGACGTTCCCGGTGTCCGCCTCGTCCCGGTGGTTGATGCCGAACGCGAACCGGCGGTCCGGCGAGCGGCGACCGGAGACGGGGTCGCGGAACCAGTCCGGGTCCGCGCTGTCGGTGCGGCGGACACCGAACACCTCCCACTCCCCCGCGAGCACCCGGTCGGCGGCCGTGACGACCGCGGCGGCCGCGCCGGCGTCGACGCCCTCGCGACAGCCGACCGGCAGCGGCGGACCGAACGCGCGGTCGACCCGCAGCTGCGGTGCGGGCGGCATGGGGTCGCCCGGCCGCACCTGCCGGCGCGCCCAGAGCCGCCGGCGGGTGACGTCCACCGCGCGGCGGCCGATCTCGCCGGCGGACATCTGCCGTAGTCGCCGGACGTACCAGCCGAGTCCGGCAGCGGTCACAGCGTCACCGGGAGCCCGGAGGCCAGGCTCGTGCCGACGGCGAGCGTGGCGCGGGTCGTCGCGACGAGCGAGTCCAGCGGGATCGGCATGTCCGCGCCCGTCCGCACCGCCTCGACGAAGCGGTCGAGCTGTGCGCGCTGGCCCTTGTCCTGCGAGAGCGCTCGTCGGGACGTCTTGCCGCGGGTGGCCCAGACGGTGACCTGCCGGAAGTTGTCCAGCCGGCCGCTGCGACCGTCAGCCGCGACGTCGAGCGTCTCCTTGGGGAAGCGGCTGCTCCCGCTCGTGACATAGGCGATCGTGGCGACCGACCCGTCGGGGAACCGCAGCGCGACGTGCACGTCGGCCCCGGCCCCCAGCGCGTGAACCTCGACCGGAGAGCTCCCGACGAGCGCGCTGACGGTGTCGATGAAGTGCCCCCCCTCGCCGGTGAAGCGAGATCCGGCCAGCTCCTCGTTGAGGTACCAACTGCCGGCGGAGAGCTGACCGGCGTTGACGAGGTAGCGCGCCGAGAGCGGCCCGACGTGCCGACCCATCCGAGTCCGCAGCTCCATGACCAGCGGCGCGAAGCGGCGGTTGAAACCGACCATGAGGCGGTCGTTGCCGGTGGACCGGACGACGGCGAGGACGTCGGCCAGCTGCTCGGCGGTCAGGGCGAGCGGCTTCTCGACGAACACCGCGCGGCCGCGTTCGAGGGCGCGGCACACCAGCGCTGCGTGTGAGTCGTGCCGCGTCACGACGAACACCGCGTCGAGGGAATCGTCGCCGAGGACGGCGTCCACGTCGGTGGAGACGGTGCGGAAGCCGAACTTGCGCTGCGCGTTGACGCCGGAGAGCGAGGTCGTCGTGGCCACCGAGACCAGGTCGACCCGCTCGTGGTCGCGTAGGTGCGGCAGGAGCATCGACGAGGCGTAGTTCCCCGCCCCGATGAAGCCGACCCGCAGTGCCCCCGTCGTCGTCGGGCGCCGCGCCGCGGCAACGGGAGCGAGAGTGGTCAGCGTGCGGTCCGGCGGGGCCGCCCCGACCTCGTCGTCCGGTGCCGGGTAGGACAGCAGGAACCCGACGCCGGTGAGCGCCCCGGAGGCGATCCGGTCGTAGACGGACGTCGCCTCCTCGACCGGGTGGACGCCCGACACGAGCGGCGCGACGTCGACGGCACCCTCGGCCAGCAGATCGAGGAAGCAGGCGAGATTGCGGCGCTCCGTCCAGCGCACGTAGCCGGCCGGGTAGTCGATGCCCTCGAGCTCGTAGCGGTCGTCGTAGCGTCCCGGCCCGTAGGAACGCGAGAACCGGACCTCGAGCTCCTTGTCGTAGTACGCGTTCCAGGGCAGGTCGAGCTTGGTCTTGCCGATGTCGACGATCCGGGCTCGATCGCGGGCCAGCCGCGCGGCGACCTCGACGGGGCGGTTCGAGTCGCCGCCCGCGGCAAGCAGCACGTGGTCGGCGCCCAGCCCGCCGGTCCGCTCGTGGAGCACGCTCTCGATCTGCGCGATCCCGGCGTCGTCCGGCACGGCGCAGGCAAGGGCCCCGGCCTTCTCGGCCGCGCGGCACCGCGCCTCCACGGTGTCGAGGCCCACGACCTGGACGCCGGACGCGACGAGGAGCCGCACGGCGAGCTGGCCGATGAGTCCGAGGCCGATCACGCAGGCGGTCTCGCCGAGGGAGGCCTCGGCGCGGCGGACCCCCTGCATGGCGATCGCTCCGACAGTGGCGAATGCGGCGTGCTCGGGCGCGACGCCGGCGGGCACCGGGACGCAGAGGTTGACCGGCACCCAGTTGACCTCGGCGTGCAGGGCGAACTCGTTGCCGGCGGCGGCGACGACCTGACCGACGGAGAACTGCTCCGCCCCGGCGCCGACCTCAACGACGACACCGCACAGCGAGTACCCGAGCGGCGTGTAGCTGTCGAGCCGGTTCATCGCCTTCTGGTAGGTCGCGACGGCGCCTTGCTGCGAGACGGCGTCGAGCAGCTTGCGCACCTGGTCCGGCCGAGCGCGCGCCTTGCCGATCAGCGACATCCGTGCCTCGCTGACCTTCATCATCTCGGTGCCGGTCGAGATGAGGGAGAACAGCGAGCGCACGAGGACGCCGCCGGGCTTGCACGCCGGCGCGGGGACGTCGAGCACGGCGAGCTCCCCGGAGCGGTAGTTCTGCGCGACCTGCTTCATCAGACCTTCCAGTTCAGATGCCGGCGACGCCGGCGGTGCGGACGGTGCGGTACCAGAGCTCCATCGAGAGCAGCTGCCACAGCTGCTTGGACACGTCCCGCCGGCCGGCTCGCTGGTCGGCGACCATCCGGCGTAGCGCGGCCGGGCGCAACACGCCTGCGCCGGTGAGCTGCCCGTCGAGGAGGACGTCGTCGAGCAGGGGGCCGAGGTCGTTGGTTACCCAGGCGCGCAGCGGCGCGCCGAAGGACGCCTTCGGCCGGTCGATGACGTCGCTCGGCAGCCACTCCTTCGCCACCTCGCGTAGCGGTACCTTCTGGGTCCGGCCGCGGATCTTGCGATTGCCAGGGATGGCGAACGCGGCCCGGAAGACGACCGGGTCGACGAACGGCACCCGCACCTCGGTGGACGCGTCCATGCTCGACCGGTCGGTGTACGTGAGGTTGAGCGCCGGCATGAAGAGGCGGGAGTCGGCGAGGCACATCCGGTTGACGTGGTCGTCGAGCCCGCCGCTCTGGTACAGGGCGCGGTGGCCGTCGAACACGGCGTCGACGTCCGCCGCGAGCCGTGGGTCGAGGAGTTCGACGAGCTCGTCCCGGTCGTAGAGGGTGTAGCTGCGCCGGAACGCAGCCTCCTCGGGCAGCTCGGCGAAGGTGAGGAATCGCTTCGCCCACCGGCTGTACCGCAGGCCGCGGCCGCCGGCGGCGACCGGGAGTCGATCGACCGACGGGGCCACGACGCGGGTCCGCAGCGTCCGGGGCACGATCCCCCGGTAGCGGGCGCCGAGCAGACACGCGAGGTGCTTGCGGTACCCGCCGAAGAGCTCGTCCGCGCCCATGCCCGACAGGAGCACCTTGACGCCGGCGTCCCGGGCGGCCCGGCACATGAGGACCGTGTTGATCGCGGCCGGGTCGCCGATCGGCTCGTCGAGCATCTCGACGACCCGGGGTAGCATGTCGACGACGTCCGGGCTGATCTCGATCTCGTGCAGAGTGATGCCGAGGTGCGCGGCCATCTTCCTGGCGTAGACGGCGTCATCGGGCATCGCCTCGAGCCGCTGGTCCTCCGGCCGGAAGGTGATGGTGTACGCCTCGATGGAGGGCTCGCGACGAGCGGCCATCGCGGTGATGAGGCTGGAGTCGAGGCCACCGCTGAGGAAGGACGCGACGGGCACGTCCGCCACGAGATGCGCGCGCACCGACTGCTCGAGCACCTCACCGAGGTCCTGCTGCGGCTGCTCCGCCGCGCGGTGCGCCTCCTCGATCGGATCCCAGTACCGGTGCGGGCCTGTGCTGCCGCCGCGTTCCCATCGCATCCACGATCCCGCGGGCAGCTGGACGACGCCGTCCAGAGCGGTGATCTCCTCGGGGACGAAGTAGAACAGCGTCGAGGCGACGAGCGCCCGCGCGTTGACTCGGAGCTCGCGGCCCGCCGCGACGACGAGCGCCTTGAGCTCGGATGCGAAGAGGGCGCCGGCGCCGCGGGGCATCACGTAGAGGGGCTTGATGCCGAGCGGGTCCCGGGCCAGGAGCAGCGTGCCCGCGCGCTCGTCGACGAGGGCGAACGCGAACATCCCACGGAACCGCCGCAGCGCATCCGTGCCCCAGCGGCGCAGCGCCTCGAGCACGACCTCGGTATCGGACCGGGTCACGAACCGCACGCCCTGCGCCTCGAGCTCGGCCCGCAGCTCCAGGAAGTTGTAGAGCTCCCCGTTGTAGCTCAGCCACAGGCCGTCCTTGACGAACGGCTGGTCCGCCTCCGTCGAGAGATCGATGATCGACAGGCGCCGATGCCCGAGCTGCACCGGCGTCTCCCCCAGCAGGGCCGTGCGGACGCCGACGGCATCCGGCCCCCGGTGAGCGATCCGCTCGACCATCGCGCGGACGAGCTGCTCGCCGTCGGGCTGGCCGAAGGCTCCCGCGACTCCGCACACGTCAGTCGTCCAGAGCGGCGACGGAGGGGTGGGCGTCGGGCGAACGCTCGACGCCCGCCGCGTCGGCGTCCGCGACGATGACGACGCGCGGCTGCGACGCCGGCACCCGGCCGACGAGCTGGTCGTAGACCTGGACGTACGCGGTGCGCTGGTACGGCCAACCGAACGCGCCCTCGATCCGGGCGCGGCCGATCTCGCCCATCGCGCGCCGCCGCGGCGGGTCGTCGAGGAGCTCGAGGATGGCCCGCGCGTAGCCGTCGATGTTGCCGTCCGGCACGTAGACCGCGGCATTCTCGGCCGAAACCCGGGTCTCCTTGAGGTCGAACGCGACGACCGGCAGCCCGAAGGCCATGTACTCGAGCGTCTTGTTCATGGTGGAGACGTCGTTGAGCGGGTTGCACGGGTCCGGCGACAACCCGAGGTCAGCGGTGGAGAGGACGTCGAGGACCGTCTCGTCCGGCACCCGTCCCGGAAGCTCGACGTGGTCCCGCAGACCGAGCTCGTCGCGCAGGGCGACGAGGTCGGGGTGACAGTCGCCGCCGCCCATGAACGTGAAGGCCACGTCGGTCCGTCCGAGCACGTGGACGACGTGATGGGCGGCGCGGACGGCGAGGTCGACGCCGTCCTGCGGACCCATGACCCCGAGGTAGGCGACGAGGTGGCGGCGGCCGCGCCTGAGCTCGGGGACCGCCGCACGGCGCCGCAGCTTGACCGGGTCCGGCCCGGTGCGGACGACGGTGACGTCGTCGCGGGCCTTGCCGCCGCGATCGACCGCGACCTGCGCGTAGGAGCTGTTGGTCGACACGACGTGGTCGGCCGTCCGGAACGTGGCCCGTTCGAGCGCGACGAGACCGCGCCGCGCGAGCCGGGCGCCGCCAGGGAAGCGCGAGTCGAAGAGCTCGGGGCAGAGGTCGTGGTGGTCGAACACGAACCGGGTGCGGTCGCGCGGGCGCAGCCAGCGGGCGAGCGGCCAGAAGATGTCCGGCGGGTTGCACGCCTGCAGCACGTCGAACCGGCCGGAGCGGCGGGCGCGGAGCACCAGCCGTGCCGTCGCGGTGAACGACCAGATGTACTCGAGGATGAAGCCCGCCGCCCTGCCTCCGGGCGCGTACGGCCGGTAGCGGAGGATCGTCACGCCGTCGAGGACCTCGCGCTCGGCGTCGCCCTTCCCCTTCGGGCAGACGACGCTCACGTCGTACCCGGCGGCCGTGAGCGCCTGGCACTCCAGCCAGACGCGGCGGTCGAACGGCACCGGCAGGTTCTGCACGATGATGAGCACCCGCGGGCGGCGTCCGCCGCACCGGCCGTCCGTCCCCGCCGGTGTCGTCGAGGTCGACGTCACGCCGTCCACCCCAGGCCCTCGTAGCCGGCGATCCGTTCGACGTCGGCGCCCAGCCGGCCGGAGAGGTCGACGATCCGCGGCGGCGGCGCGGCGCGCAGGGCGGCGGCGACTGCCGGTTCGGACGTCGCGACGATCGCCGTGTCGCTGCCGTCGAGCGCCTCCTCGGGGGTCGCCGCCAGCAGGCGGCCGAGGTGCGGCAGCCGGGCCTCGACGTACCTCAGGTTCGCACCGATCAGCCGATGGGGGTTGACGATCGGGTCGTAGATCCGTACCTCGAAGCCCTTCCCGAGCAGGCGCTCGGCGAGCTCGACGTTCGGGCTCTCGCGCAGGTCGTCGGTGTCGCTCTTGAAGCTGAGACCGAGCATGGCGACAGACCGAGCGGGGCTCGCGACGATCCGGTCGAGGACGTCGCGCACGACGAGTTCGTTGCTGCGCAAGGTGCCGGCCAGGAGCGGGACGTCGAGGTTGTTGGCCCTCGCCATGTGCAGCAGGGAGCGGAGGTCCTTCGGCAGGCACGAACCGCCGAAGGCGAACCCGGGCTGGAGGTAGGCCGGGGAGATGTTGAGGACGGTGTCCTCGCAGAAGATCCGCATGACCTCGCGCGCGTCGACGCCGTAGGCCCGGAACACCCGGCCCATCTCGTTGGCGAACGACACCTTGGTGGCGTGGAAGGCGTTGCAGGCGTACTTCAGCGCCTCCGCACTGCGGACGTCGACCTCACGCGGCTCGCGGCCGAGGAAGGCGAACAACCGGGCCAGCACGTCGCGCACCCGGGCGTCGTCCGAACCCAGCACGACGAAGGGTGGGTCGAAGAAGTCGGCGACCCCCGACCCCTCCCGCAGGAACTCCGGGCACATCGCGGTGCCGATCTGCCATCCCGCCGGAAGGTCGGTGAACGTCGGCGCGACCACCGTGTCGCCGGTGCCGGGCGGGACGGTGCTGCGCACGACGACGGCGTGGAAGCCGGACTCCGGTGGCCGGGCGACCTCGAGGGCGGCGCGGATGTCGTCGAGCGCGCGCCGCAGGTAAGCCAGGTCGGTGCTGCCGTGGGGGGTCGACGGCGTGCCGACGCAGAGGAGCGACACGTCGGCGCCCTCGAGCGCCTGGGCGGCGTCGGTCGTCGCGGTCAGGCGGCCGCTCGCCACGGCCGCGTCGACGAGGTCGTCCAGACCGGGTTCGACGACGGGGCTGCGGCCCTGCCGGACGACGGCGACCTTCACCTCATCGACGTCGACGCCGCACACCTCGTGCCCGCGCGACGCCAGGCCGGCGGCGGTAACGGTTCCGACGTACCCCAGGCCGAAGACGGCGATACGCATTCCAGGACCCCCCACGAGACGACCGGGACAGACAAGTGACCGCGTGCGGCGCTCCCTTAGGCGACCGTCCGGAGCCGTCAGTTGATACCGACGGGCGCCAGCTTCTCCGAGCAGCACGGCGACCGGGCGTGTCCGGAGGGTGGCCTCGCCCGGAAGAAGGGGACTTGACGCTCACCATGGGCGACGATGGGTCCGTACGGGGGGAGGACTGTGAATGATCACGGTTCGAGATCGTCCGGCGAGGAGAAGGTCACCGGGTCGGCGGTGGATGCCGGCCGCCGGGTGGTCCGCGGCCTTCGTGCTCCTCACCGGATGCGTGGCTCTGGGTGTCACGGACGGGCTGGACCTGCGGCTGTTCGCCTGGGCACGACCGCACGACGAGTGGGCGCCCGGTCAGGTGCGATGGGCGCCGGTCGTCGACGCGCTCCGTCCGCCGGTGATGGCCACGGCGGTGGCCGCGGTCGCGGGTGCCGTTTGCCTCGTCCGCCGCACCGTTCGGCCGGCGCTCGTTCCGGCCGCCGCCGTGGCGACCGCGGCGCTGGTCACGCTGCTCGTCAAGGTCGCCCTGGCGCGCCCGGACCCGCACGGCACCGGCACCGGCCACGGCGGCAGCTTCCCCTCGGGGCACACGGTGAGCGTGGTGCTGGGCGTGGCGCTCGTCGTTCACCTGCTGGCGCCACGGGCTCTCCGCGTGCTCTGGGCCGGCGCAGCGGCCGCCGGCCTGTTCATGGGCACCGGTCTCGTCGTCATCGGCGCCCACTGGGTCTCCGACGTCGTCGGCGGGCTGCTCCTTGGGTTCGCCGTGCTCGCCGGCGTGACGGCGATCGACGGCGGGACGCTAGGCGACGGCCGGGCGGCAGGTGAACGGTCGGCGTGACCCGCTCCCCTGCCGCCCGGCCGTCGTCCGGACGACGTCGCTACGAGCTCGTCAGCGAGAAGTCCGTGAAGTGGAAGGTGGCCGGCTTGCCGTCGGTGCTGACGACCTCGACGCCGAAGCACACCTGACCGAGCGTGGACGACGCCGGTACACGCCCGTGCGCGACCAGGTAGTCGATCATCGCCTTGAGGTCCAGCGAGCCTGACGGGAGCGTGGACTTGGGCGTGAAGGCGAGGTAACCGTTGTCCCCGGTGGCCCAGACGTCCCACGTGATCCCGGAGAACGACACGCCGGACGCGACGATGTCCCCTGCCGGTCGCTGGCCGTGGTTCTCGGTCCAGATCATGATCTCGCGGTTCCCCGGTACGCCGTTCATCCAGATGTCGTAGGCGATGTTGTAGATGCCGACGCCGGGACCCTGAGCGGCGAAGGTGCTTCGCATGGCCTTGAACGACGACCAGGCGGGCTCGCCGTAGGCTCCGGAGCCCTCGAAGTCCTTGTGGACGTTGGGGTACGTCTTGACCTCGCCGTTGTGAGCGTTGTCGTCCGCCGTCGCGGTGACGTTCCAGGAGGAGTGCGAGCAGGCCTCCAGGGTCTCCTTGAGCGAGGGGTACTTCGAGATGTTCCACATGTTGTTGTGCACGTAGTACCCACCCTCGGACCAGCCTCCGTTGGAGTCACTGGTCCGGAACACCGGCGAGGTGCAGGCCTGACCGACGGGCGCGGGCGCCGTCGTGGTCGGAGTTGGCGGCGTAGTCGGCGTGGTCGGGGACAGCGTGGTGATCGGGGACGGCGTGGTCGTCGGAGGCGGCGGAGCCGTCGTCGTCGGTGCCGGAGTCGTCGTGGGCGGAGGGGTGGTCGGCGCCGACGTGCTGGGTGTGGTCGTCGGCTCCATGCCAGGCGAGAAGAGCACGTCCGCGTAGTACGAGGCGTTCCGCCACGTCCGCGTCGGATACCTCGCCTCGCTGCCGTAGGCGTACACGCCGGCGCGGGCCTGCAGCACGCCGCTGGTGAACATCCGGTTGCGGAAGTAGTTCGGGTCGGCGGCGTACCGGCCGGCCGGCGCGTGGTACGACACCACGTACCACCGGCCGGTCTGCAGCGCCACCGGGCTGGCAAGGCGCGCCGCCTGCCAGCCGGACGCGGACTCGTTGTCGAAGGTCACACTGGTGAGCAGGCGACCCCGGTCGTCCCAGAGGCGTCCGGTGTGCCGGCCGGTGTTCTCCGGGTGCTTGTAGAACCGGATTCCGGTGACCGCTCCGGCCTGACTGGTGCGGAAGGCCGTCCCGAGCTCGACCGAGCCGGTGTCCGAGTCCGCCGGCTGCGCGGGCCGCACGTCCGCCGCCCACAGCGACACCGCCGCCGTGGCCGAGCTGGCATTGCGGCTCGGGGCCGAGGCGACCTTGTTGGCGACCAGACCGGCCGCCACCACGGCGATGAGTGACAGCACCGCGATCACCACCGGCCGCGACGGCGACCGGTACGCCCTCCTCCGAGGGGTTCCACGGTGGTTGTGCTGCGCGCGACTCTGCCCGGACTCGTCATTCAGGTGGGTCATCGGTGTCCTCGAGTTATCGGTCGACCGCCCGGCGGCTGCCGGGCGACCGGTCCCCTGTCCCGTGGCCTCCCACGAGGCTGCCGGCCTCCCCTCCGAACGAGGCATGAGCCGCGATGCTACTCACGTCCGCAAGGGTCAACTAACGCCGACCCCTTACGGGCAGTAAAGGCCCGCGGGCGGTCACAAAGGACCGGGGTGACCCCCGGCCACGCCTCCCGTTGCCGTGTGTGGCGATATGACGACCATCCGGCGACCGCGACGGACGCGACCACGTGACACGACGACGACGCTATGAACCGGACGGGTGGTGGGCCTGAGCCGGTACCCCCGCCCTGTGCCGGCCGCCGGGGTGATAGGCCGAAGCCGGTACTCCCGCCCTGTGCCGGCCGCCGGGGTGCAGGAGCAGCCACCGGCCGGCCTGGCGGGCGTAGCGCTGCGGCACCGGCAGGACGCCGATCGCGTCGCGGATGATCCCGGCCCCGAGCAGCCGCAGCAGCACGACGTCGACCACGACCGTGACGAACCCCGAGAGCACCAGGGCCGCGAGCGACCCGAGCGGGGTGACCAGCCCGAGCGTGAGGCTGCCTAGAACCATCGCGGCTGCCGCCGGCACCATGACCGTGAGGAACGGCCGGGCCATCGTCCGCACCGGGAGCCCCAGGATCCGGCCCACGAGCACCCAGCGGGCGCCGGTCGCCGCTATCGCGACACCCACGAATCCCACCGCCACCCCGGCGAGGCCCCACCGGACCGCCACGGCGGTGGTGGCGACCGTCGCTGCGTCGACGACGATCGCGTAGGTCAGCCATGCGCCGGGTCTGCCGAGACCGTAGAAGAGCCCCTGGTCGAGCATCGCCCCGAGAGTGATGATGCCGGCGACGGCGAGCGCCTGGGCCGGCAGAACGCTCGCCCGCCACGCGTCGCCGAACAGGAGCGGGATCGACACGGGCGCCGTGACCACGATGACGATCATGATCGGTGAGACGACCGCGTACGCGACGCCGAGCGCCTTGAGGTACGCCGAGCGCAACCGGTCCCACGACTCCCGAACCTTCGCGAACACGACGGTGCTGACCGGGGTCAGGGACGCCGCCGTGAGCTCCTGCGCGACCTGGACGATGCGCTGCCCGACGTTGAGCAGGCCGAGCGCCGGCGTGCCCAGCGCGAGCGTGACGATCCAGCTCTCCGCCGCGTTCCGCGACGTCGCCACCAGGTCCACGGCCGAGACGCGGATCCCGAAGGCGGCCATGTGCCGGAACTGTCGCAAGGACAGCCAGAACGAGGGCAGCCAGTGGACCTTCCACCACGCGAGCACGGCGATCACCGACTGCGTGACGACGAGCTGGCCCACGAGAGCCCAGACGCCGCCGCCGAGCAGCGCGATCACGACGGCCACGATCTGGGCGAGGATGGCGGCGACGAGGCTCTGGACCGCGACCGTCCGGAACTCCAGGGCGCGGCGGAGCAGGGCCAGCGGGACGCCGGCGAGCACCGTCGGCACCACGGCCAGGACGAGGGCGCGGAGCACGACGGTCAGTTCCGGGGTCCGGAAGGCGTCCGCGAGCAGCGGCGCGACGGCGACCAGCCCGGCGGAGAGCACGGCTCCGGCCGTGACCGAGGCCCAGAACGCGGTGCTCAGGCTCTTGCGGTCGATGTCCTCGGTCTGCAGGAGGTACGTGGAAAAGCCCAGGTCCGAGAGCAGGTAGACCATCGGGATCACGGTCATCGCGGCCGCGACCACGCCGAAGGCCTGCGGCGTCAGCTGGTGCGTGAGGACGATCAG
>Ga0070670_100002719_pt1 | contig 14605 bp, 8 predicted proteins | sample KBSS63metaG_FD_64665 | JGI IMG/M metagenome (GOLD analysis project Ga0070670, IMG submission 64665) | Switchgrass rhizosphere microbial communities from Kellogg Biological Station, Michigan, USA - KBS S6-3 metaG | ecosystem: Host-associated > Plants > Roots > Rhizosphere > Soil ... | reverse complement strand
GCTGGGTTGCGATAGTCAGACGGACGGACGAGAGCTGTCAGCCGGCGATCGTGCTCATCGAGCATGGGGGATGGTACTTGGTATACGGTCCGCAGTCCCCCGCTCTACGTTCAGGCGTCATGGCCAATCGTCAACGCGATTCGAACGGACGTCAACGGAATGCGGCTGTACAAAAGAAGAGGCGGGCCGTCGGGCCCGCCTCTGAACTGCCTACTGCCTACTGCTTACTTAGTACCGATAGAAGTCCGGCTTGTACGGACCCTCGACCGGCACACCGATGTAGTCGGCCTGCTCCTGCGAGAGCTGGGTGAGCTTCACACCAATCTGATCGAGGTGCAGCCGCGCCACCTCTTCGTCGAGCTTCTTGGGCAGCATCGTCACGGTCTTGCCGTACTTCTCGGCATTCGCGTGCAGCTCGAGCTGCGCGAGCGTCTGGTTGGTGAACGACGCCGACATCACGAAGCTCGGGTGACCGGTGGCGCAGCCGAGGTTCAACAGGCGGCCCTCCGCGAGAATCATCACGCTGTGGCCGTCCGGGAAGACCCACTCGTCGTACTGCGGCTTGATGTTGATCTTCTTGATGCCCGGCACCTTGGCCAGACCGGCCATGTCGATCTCGTTGTCGAAGTGGCCGATGTTCCCCACGATCGCGTGGTTCTTCATCTTCTTCATGTGCTCGGCCGTGATGATGTTGAAGTTGCCGGTCGTCGTGATGAAGATGTCCACCTTGTCGAGCACGTTCTCGAGCGTGTTGACCTCAAAGCCTTCCATCGCCGCCTGCAGCGCGCAGATCGGGTCGACTTCGCTGACGATCACGCGCGCGCCCTGGCCACGCAGTGCCTGCGCGCACCCCTTGCCCACGTCACCATAGCCGGCGACGAACGCGAGCTTGCCTCCGATCATCACGTCGGTCGCGCGGTCGAGACCGTCGGTCAGCGAGTGACGGCATCCGAAGATGTTGTCGAACTTGCTCTTGGTCACCGAGTTGTTGACGTTGATGCCCGGGAACAGCAGCGTGCCCTTCTTCTCCATCTCGTAGAGACGGTGCACACCCGTGGTCGTTTCCTCGCTGACGCCACGGATGCCGTTGGCGATCGAGGTCCAGCGGCCCGGGTTCTTCGACAGCTCGTTGCTCAACGACTTGAGGATGACACCCCACTCCTCGGGATCCTTGTCGGAGTTGAACGCCGGCACCTTGCCCGCCTTCTCGTACTCGGCGGCCTTGTGCACGAACAGCGTCGCGTCACCACCGTCGTCGACGATGAGCGATGGACCTTTGCCGTCCGGCCACACGAGGCACTCAACCGTGCACCACCAGTACTCCTCGAGCGTCTCGCCCTTCCATGCGAAGACCGGGATGCCCTTCGGGTTCTGAACGGTACCGCCCGTCTCAGGACGGCCAACGACGACCGCCGCCGCGGCGTGATCCTGCGTCGAGAAAATGTTGCACGACACCCAGCGCACGTCGGCGCCGAGAAGCGACAGCGTCTCGATGAGCACACCCGTCTGGATCGTCATGTGGAGGCTACCCATGACGCGGGCGCCAGCCAGAGGCTTCTTTCCCTCGTAGCGCTTGCGAATCGCCATGAGCCCAGGCATTTCGCCTTCGGCCAGTCTCAGTTCCTTGCGGCCGAACTCGGCCAGATTGAGGTCGGCGACCTTGTACGGGACACGGCCCGCCTGTTTCGCCTGCTCGTATGCGTGCACGTCCTTGACTGCTGCTGTTGCCATTGCCTTCTCCCTCTCGTTGAAACTCACGGCGGGTCTCAAAACCCGCCTGCGCTGTCGTTACTGCTTTACTGCCATTGCGGCGAACAGTGCCGGCCCCTTGGCATCGGGATCGACCGGCAGCATCCGCACGCGAACATTCTCGAAGCCGGCGCCCGTCAGCAGGCGCGTCGTCTGCCCCTCCGAGAAACCAAGCCACACATGACCCATCTGTTGCTGATACTCCTCGCGGTCGTGCGGAAGCATGTCGACCACGAGCACGCGTCCACCCGTTCTCACCACACGACCCACTTCTGCGAGCGCGCGCGGGGGCTCTGGCGAGTAGTGCAGAACGAGCGAAAGCATCGCGACGTCGAGCTCGCCGGACTCGATCGGCAGGCTCTCCAATTCCCCTCGACGGATATCGACGTTGGTCGCGCCGCTCAGACGTTCACGAGCGGCTTCAAGCATGTCGTCGGAACCGTCAACCGATATCACGCGCCTTACGTGCGGCGCCAGAACTTCTGTCAGCTGTCCCGTTCCACAGCCGAGGTCACCGACGACCAGCGCCGGGTCGATCAGACCGAGCAGCGCCCAGAGAAAGAACTCATCGCCGAACAGTTCGCCGCGGATTCGATCCCATCCGCCCGCCGCCGACGCGAAAAACTCCTGCGACTTTGCCCGGCGCCGGCTCAGCACACTCCGCAGCCGGCGCTCGTCCTGCTCGGCTCCTCGCGTGGACGTGACCTGCTCGGAAATCAGCGGCCACAAACGTGCGGCGCCGGCATCGAGGTCGTCAACTGGCATCGTGTAGAAACGGCTGGTGCCGTCGCGCCTCGACGTCACCCACCCGTCGTCGGCCAGCGTCTTCAGATGCCGGCTGACCGTGGACTGCGGCAGCTGGAGCACCGAGCAGAGCTCGGACACTGTGAGTTCGTGTCTTTCCAGGAGCAGCAGCATCCGGCAGCGCGTCGGATCCGACAGCGCCGTCATGTGATCCAGAATCGGTGCGACCATCTATCCGTCTATCCGGATGCAATGATACATCACGGCAGCCGTCGGGTCAAATCAGTAGTTTCTGGCCTATTTCAACGCAGCCTCGAGCTGCGAGACGAGCATATCGAGCTCGCTTGCCACGGCCCGAACCGTATCGGGCTGGCTCAGGTCCACCCCCGCCGTCTTGAGCAGCGCCATCGGGTACCCGCTGCCGCCGGCGCGCAGGAGCGACAGATAGCGATCCACGCCGCCCGACTTCGTTGTCAGATCCGAAGACCGCAGATCCTGCATCAGCCTGGCCGTGGATGCGAAGCAGGTCGCGTATTGATAGACGTAGTACGGCGTGCTGAAGAAGTGTGGAATGCGAGCCCACGTCATCGACGACAGCGGTTCATCGTCCATCACGTTGCCGTAATACTCCCGCAGCAGCCCGGAGTAGATGCCGCTGAGAACTTCCGCGGTGATCGGCTGATCCTGTTCGACCAGCCGATGTGCCTGCAGCTCGAAGTCGGCAAACATCACCTGTGTATAGAACGTGCTGGCGATGCTGTCTATCGCGTGTTGTAACAACACGGCGCGCTGGTTGGCAGTATCGGCACGCTCGAGCATGAAGTCGAGGAACAGTGCCTCGTTCAGCGTTGACGGGACCTCGGCGACGAAGATCGTGTAGCCCGCATAGACGAAGGGCTGCGCCCGATGCGCCAGCAGCGTGTGCATCGAGTGACCCATCTCGTGCGCGAGCGTGAACACCGCGTCGAGCGTCTCGTTGAAATTCAGCAGCATGTACGGATGCGTTCCATACACCGGTGCTGAGTACGCGCCGCTTCGCTTCCCGGTGTTCTCGAACACGTCGATCCAGCCGCCGCTGAACGCGTCACGCACCTGCTGCTGGTACTCGTCGCCGAGCCCGGCCACCGAGTCCACGATCCACGGCATGACCTCGTCGTACGTATAGCGGGCATCGTGCTCGACGAGCGGGATCGAGACGTCGAACAGCCGGTAACTGTCGACGCCCAGCACGCGACGACGAAGCTGGTGATAGCGACGAAGAGGCGCCACACCTTCTTTCGTGACTTTGATCAGCGTCTCGACCACCGACGTCGGGATGTTGTTGCCGTGCAGCGCCGCGTCGAGCGTGGACTCGTATCCGCGCGCCCGCGCGTGAAACCAGTCTCGCTGTAACACGCCGTTGTAGAGGGCCGCGTAGGTATTTCGATTGTCGGCGTAGACCTGGTGAAAAGCGCGATACGCGGTCGCCCGGTCGGCCTGGTTCCGATTCGTCTCGAGGATCGCGCGGTACTGACCGTAACTGAGTGCAACCTGGTTGCCGCCGCCAAGCGCAATCGTCGGCGGCTTCATGTCTGCCGTCGTCAAGGCTGCGTAGCTGTCATGGGACACGCTGCTCGATCGATTCGCATACGACAGGAGTCGCTCGCCCTGTTCGTCGAGGACGTGCTCTTGCTCGTGAAACAACGCCTCGATCGCAAAGCGGTAAAGCGCGAGCGGCGTGTGACGTTCCATCCACTGCCGGATGGTGTCGAGCGGTATGGCGAGCAGTTCGGGATTGAACCAGGAGCTGGCCTGATGCTCGCGCGCGAACAGAATCTGCACCTGCTGTCGTCGCGCGTTGACCTCGTTGTTGCGCTGATCCTCGTCGTAGCGCAACGACGCGTAATACCAGACGCGATAGCTGAGCACACCCATGCGGTCCATTGCGCGGAACGCGTCAAGCAGTGTCTCAGGCCCACCGGCCAATGTCCCTTGCCGGGACTTGAACGACTCGATCTCGGCGTCGAGTTCTCGATAACTCCCTTGCCACTCGTCCCAGCTTTTACAGATGTGACTGAGGTCCCACATGTAAGAGGCTGGGATGGCTGCTCGTTCCGGGAGTTGGCCGGCGGTGGGGCGATATGTCATCTGGTCGATCTCTAGAGGCTCTGGCTCTCGACTCTAGGTCCTGGCGCTGGGAGCCTGCGTCGCGCGCAGGAAGTCTTCGAGGGCGTTGTAAGCGGCGGGCATCGAGATCGAGTGCCGCGGACGTGAAATCGCGTCAGCCAGCGCGCGCGGCAGCTCGATGCTCCGGCCAATCGCCGGTTCGACGACCTCTCTGAACTTGGCTGGATGCGCCGTGGCCAGGAGCACGCCGCAGGCATCTGGCTGATCGACCAGCCGATCCTGCAGCGCGAGCCAGGCGATAGCACTATGAGGATCGAGCAGGTACCCGTGCTCCCGATAGACATGCCCAATCTCGGCAATGACCTGCGTATCTTCGTAGGCGAAACCCACGATGTCCTGACGCAGTGCCATGAGATCGCTGTTGTAGAGCGATTGCACGCGCTCGAAATTGCTCGGCGCACCAACGTCCATGGCGTTTGCCACCGTCGCGATCGATGGACGCGGCTCGTAGACACCCGACTCCAGATATTCAGGCACAGCGTCGTTCACGTTCGTCGCCGCCACGAATTGAGCGATTGGCAGACCGATGCGCTTGGCGATGAGCCCTGCCGTCAGGTTGCCGAAGTTACCGCTCGGCACCGACACAACCGGTCCCTGCCCGCCATCGACTCCAGCGAGCAGGAAGTAATAGAAGACCTGCGGCAGAAGTCGGCCCAGATTGATCGAGTTGGCGGGCGTGAGCCACACGTGCGACCGCAGGTCATCATCCGCAAATGCCTGCTTCACGAGCCGCTGGCAATCGTCGAACGTTCCGCGGACGGCCAAGGCCGTGATGTTGTCGCCGAGCGACGCCATCTGCGCCTCTTGCACGTCGCTCACCTGCCCTTCCGGATACAAGACGACGACCCGCGAGTCCGGCACCCGATGAAACGCCTGTGCAACGGCGCTCCCGGTGTCGCCCGAGGTCGCGACCAGAATCGTCAGCGGCGTGCCGTCCGTGAAGTGATGAAGCAGTCGAGCCTGGACCCGGGCACCGACATCCTTGAACGCCATCGTCGGCCCGTGAAACAGCTCCAGAACCGAGATGCGATCGGTCACCTTGACGACGGGCACCGGGAAGTCGAGCGCCTCTCGAATGAGCGGCTCGAGCGCCTGACGCGTGATTTCGTCCTTGAGAATGTGCACACCGATCGTGGTGCCAATCTCGACGATGTCCGCGCCGCGAAGGCGATCGACGGTTCCCGCCGGCAGCGGATCGAGACGCTCGGGCATGTAGAGGCCGCCGTCGGGCGCGGTCCCGGCGAAGAGCGCGTCAATGAACGTAATCGGCGGCGATCCGCCTCGTGTGCTGATCCACTTCATAGCTGGCTAGTGGCGTGTAGATGGTGGATGGTGGGGATTGTCGTCTCCACTTTCCACCATCCACTATCCACGATCTGGCTCCGGTCTGATGGGCGTCGGCCTGCCCTGTTCATCCACGGCCACGAGCACTACTTCCGCTTCGGTCACCTTCACCCGCTCGCCATGCCCGGTCGTGCCGGCGGTCAGAGGGGGATTTCCCCATCGCTCGGCCTCTACCTCGACACGGACTGTCACCGACGTCCGGCCGATCCCGACTGTATGGGTGTAGAAGCCCACGATATCTCCGACGTACACCGGTTCGTGGAATTCAACTTCCCGTATCGCCTTTGTAACGAACCTATGAGCCGCGACCTTTCGTGCCTCGATGGCAGAAGCCAGGTCGATGTTGGCCAGGATCACCCCGCCGAAGATGGTGCCGTAGGCGTTGGTGTCCTTGGGCAGCAACAAGACCCTGATAGCAGGAACGCGCTCGGACATGTGACCGTCTATTGTCTCCTGTCTTTGTCTCGGGTCTCCAGCCCACGGTCCTCAGTCCTCAGTCCTCGGTCCTCAGTCCTCCGCACGTCGCACCGTCGCACCCTCGCACTGCACCCTCGCACCTCCGCCCCATCGCACCCTCGGACCGCTGTGAGCCATCTCGTCCTCTGAAAAAAACGCGCGAGGCACTGAAGAGTGCACGCTCGACGACCGAAAGGCGTTTATCATCTCTTTCATGAGCACTGTGACCAACGGGCGCCCCGTGCCGCTCACAGCCGCGACCTCGACGACGCGCGCATGGAGCGTGCACGAGGCGAGCGAGCTGTATGAAGTGTCGCGCTGGGGCAATGGCTATATCTCGGTGAACGACGCCGGTCACGTGCAGGTGCACCCGACAAAGGATTCAGCACGAGCGATCGACCTGAAGGAACTGGTCGATCGGCTCCAGCTCCGAGGCATCAGCCTCCCGGTGCTGATTCGCTTCACCGACATCCTCAAGCACCGCCTCGGCGACATCCACACTGCGTTCACCAGCGCCATCGCACAGCATCAGTATCAAGGCGGCTACAGCTGCGTCTACCCGATCAAGGTCAATCAGCAGCGACAAGTCGTCGAGGAAGTCCACAAGTTCGGCAAGCCATACAACTTCGGCCTCGAGGCCGGGTCGAAGCCGGAGCTCCTGGCCGTCGTCGCGCTCGCGGACAACTCGACACCGATTATCTGCAACGGCTTCAAGGACGCCGAGTTCATCGAGACGGCGATGCTCGCGCACCAGATCGGTCGCAACATCATCCCGGTCGTGGAGAAGTACACCGAGCTCGGGCTGATCATCGAGGCTGCGGAGAAGTTCGGCGTACGGCCTCAGATCGGCATGCGCGTCAAACTGGCCGCCCGTGGCAGCGGACGCTGGCAGTCGTCGGGCGGCTTCCGGTCGAAGTTCGGCCTCACCGTCACCGAGATCATGCGCGGCCTCGAAGAGCTGAAGTCGCGCGGCATGCAGGACTGCCTCAAGCTGCTTCACTTCCACCTTGGCAGCCAGATCACCAACATCCGCATCGTCAAGGGAGCGCTCAACGAGGCGGCGCGCGTCTATACCGAGCTTGCCAAGCTTGGCGCGGGCCTTCAGTACCTCGATGTGGGTGGCGGCCTTGGCGTGGACTACGACGGCTCACAGACCAACTTCGAATCGAGCATGAACTACACGCTCGAGGAGTACGCGAACGACGTCGTCTATCACATCCAGACGGTTTGCGACGAAGCGGGCGTGAATCATCCGACCATCATTTCCGAGAGCGGTCGTGCCGTTGTCGCGTATCACAGCATGCTGGTCTTCAACGTTTTGGGTGTGTCCGGTTTCGGCGACGAGAAGGTGCCGACCGCCGCAAACCTGGAATGGGAGCAGCCGCTCACCGACCTGATCGAAACGTATAACAACGTCACGGCCCGCAATGCGCTCGAGGCCTTTCACGACGCCCAACAGGCGCTGGACATGTCCATCAGCCTGTTCAACACGGGCTACCTCCCGCTCGAGCAGCGCAGCATGGCGGAAAACCTCTTCTGGGCGATCTGCACCAAGCTCCAGCGCATCGTCCAGACGATGGCCGAAGTGCCGGAGGATTTACAGAACCTGGACGAGCAGTTGTCAGACACCTATTTCTGCAACTTCTCGCTCTTTCAGTCGATTCCCGATAGCTGGGCGATCAAGCAACTGTTCCCGGTGATGCCGATCCATCGGCTCAACGAGAAGCCCACAAAGCACGCCGTGCTCGGCGATATCACCTGCGACTCAGACGGCAAGCTGGATCGCTTCGTCGATCGCCGCGACGTCAAGAAGACTCTTCCGCTTCATGCTGTAAATGGCGAGCCGTACTACCTGGGCGTGTTCCTCGTCGGCGCCTACCAGGAGATCCTGGGCGACCTCCACAACCTGTACGGCGACACCCACGCCGTCCACGTCAGCCTCGACGACGACGGCAGCGCCAGACTCGACGCGCTGATCAAGGGAGACACCGTCCGCGAGGTGCTCGACTACGTCGAATTCGACGCCGAAATGCTGCTCGGGAAACTTCGAACGGACGTCGAGACCGCGGTGCGTGAAGGACGCGTCGACTACGAGGGCGCCGGCAAGCTTCTTCGCTTCTACGAAGACGGCCTGCACGGATACACGTATCTGGAAGGCTAGATAACTCCCAATATCCAATTTCCAACTCCCAAGAAACCTGACTCTCGGGAATTGGAGATTGGAAGTTGGGATTGACGTTTTATTTCAGCGAGGATGTCAGGTCGTAGGCCGAGACCGTGTTCGCGTTGAGGAACGGCACGACTGCGATTCGCTTCGGTCCGATGTAGCCGAAGTCGGCTCCTCCACCTGAGAACTTCGCCAGCACCTGCGTCTGACCCGACGCGGACACATGCAGAAGTCGCGCACCAATCACGTCCGTGATGAGCAGGCCCCCGCGACCGTCCGGTTCGATCCCGTCGATCCCTCCAACCGGGTCCGTCGTGAGTGGTGTGCGCTGCTTGGTCGTGAGATCGAAGGCGTAGAGGTGCCCGCTCGGTGGCGGTCCTGCGCCGCGGCCCGGCCCTTGTCCTCTAGCGCCGGCGACACCGATCGTTCCGAGAACCAGGCGCGTCCCATCAACGAGCAGTCCATTCGGGACATCGACCTGATCGGCGCCCTCCACAAAGACCGATGACTTGCCATCCTTGACTGCGTAGATACGCGCCAGGTTCGAGTCCGATGCGTAGACGGTTCCGTCCGGCGCCGTCGCCAGATCGTTGAGGAAGAGAGCGCCATCGACCTTGACGTGCGCGGTAACGCGCGCGGTCGCGATGTCGATCGAGACGACCTCGTCGATGTCGGTCACCCAGAGCGTGCCGCCCAGGCTACGAATGCCCTTGGGCGCGTTGAGACCAGTCACCCATTTCGCACTGACGATTTTGCCGTCGGGCGACAAGCGCGAGATGTAGCCGTTCCCGTCCTTCTCGAGGATCTGGCCGTTGATCGACGACACGAAGATCGAGTTCGAGCCCGCGTGGTAGTAGGCACTTTCGGGTGACGCGAAGTCGTCGGTGAGCGTCCACAGCGGTTGAAGCGTCGGGCCTTCGGCCTGCGCGAGCAGCATCGGCGCGCACAGCACACCAATGCCAAGACTCCGAATCAGGGTTCGAATCATGAGGGAATCTTTGTCCGCAGGGCTACGACGCGCGTCGACGTTGATCGAAGACGCGACGGCAGGCTCGCTGGAATCGCTCGTTGAGTGGACCGGCCACCTGCGGCGGCACGGGTCCGAGGCGCATCCACTGGGCCTGAGCCGATCGCACTTCCTGCTCGACCGCCCGCCAGCGTGCGTCTTCGGCTTCGAGCGCACGTGCCCCGCCCGCCATCGTGTTGGCAGCCAGCCGCTCGCGCAACTGTTGCGCAAGGCGCTCGGTCGGCGACAGGTTCGCCGGTCGGGTCGGCTGCGACTCGACGAGCTCTTCGACTTTGGCCAGCAGCTTCTCCATCCGCTTGCGCGTCGCTTCCGGATCGAGATCGGTGCCCGCGAACGCTTCCGGCCATGCGGCCACGATTCGCGCGACGGCCTGGTGATACCGCGCAGCGAGATCCTGCTGCACAGGGCGAGGCAGTTCAGGCGCCTGCTGCCATTTCGAACGCGCCTGATGGACGGTGTCGTACAGGTTGTCTGGTGCAGAGACCGGCTCGGACGACTCCTGCGGAACCAGCGCTTCGAGATCGCGAATCACCGTTTCGCGAACCGCGGCCTTCTCCTGCAGTTCAACCTGATCGCGATGCTTGTAGCGATCGAAGAACCGGTCGCATGCCGCACGGAATCGCTGCCAGATCGCCTCTGACTTCGACTTCCGAACAGGGCCGATCTTCTTCCACTCGGCCTGCAACTGCTTCAGCTTCGCTGCCGACTGATCCCACTCGGTGGACTCGGCCAGTTCCTCGGCGGCAACGCACAGCGCTTCCTTGCGCGCGAGGTTGCCTGCCCACTCTTCCTTGCGATGCTTGAGATCTTCCTGACGTCTGGTGAAGAACTGATCGCAGGCCCGGCGGAATCGCTCCCAGATCGCCTTCTCGTGACCGCGAGCCACCGGCCCGATCGTCTTCCACTCCGCCTGCAGCCCCTGGATCTCGGCAGCCGTCTTCACCCAGTCGGTGGAACCTGCCAATGCTTCGGCGCGGTCGCACAGCGCCTGCTTGCGAACGAGGTTGCTTGCGCGCTCTTCGTTCTGCGCCGCGAAGAACGCGGACGTTCGCGCGTAAACCTCATCCTGCGCCGTCTTGAAGCGCCGCCACATCACCTCGCCCTGCGCTCGTGGCGCCAGTGCAACCTGCTTCCATCGCGCCTGAAGCTCGCGCATCCGCCGACCGGCGACCTCGAGATTCGCCTCGGCCTTGAGCGTCTCCATTTCGCGACAGATCTCCTCCTGCACCTGCAGGTTCGCCCAGCGCTGCCACTCGTCGGCGTCGCGCAGCTCCTGGATGCGCGGCGCGAGCTTCGCGCGTGCTTCCTCGAGTCGTGTCTGGATTTCCTGACGATCGCGCTTGGTCGGAAGGGGCGCCCGATCTTCGAGGGTGGCCCGGATCTCCCGGAGCGCGCGGTCCCCGGCCTTCAGCGTCAGCGGTTCGGCGGCGGCAAGCGCCTCGACCTGCCGGCAGAACTGCTGCAGCCGGCGAAGATTCTCCTGTTCGAGTCTGGCTCGTGCCTGCTGATATTCGTTCTCCTTCTGTTCGAGAACCGACACAGCGCGCTCGAGGCGCTCGGCAGCCACCAGATTGGCCGATGCATGCTCGCGCAGCACGTCGGCGTCGCGCCGCAATCCACGCCATCGTGCCACCACATCGTCCACCGGCTGCTCGGACGCCGCGAGCTGTTCGAGCTCGGTGGCGAGCGAGTCGAGTCGGCCCACTGCGGCCTCGGCCAGAAGCCGTCGGCGCTCGCGATCCTCGAACGCGCGGGAGGCGTCCTGGAATCGCCGTGTCAGCGATGCGGCGTACTCCGACGGCATCATCGGCAGGCCGTCCCACTGCACGCGCAGTTCGGCAATCCGATCGACGGCCCTCGGTCCAGACAGCAGCTCGATCTCCGTGACGATCGCAACACGATCCGTCTGCTCACGCTCGAGCGCCTGTTGCCGTTCGCGTTCTGCAGCGGCCTCACGCCGCCGCTCCGCGATAGCCTCTCGAACGGCATCGCTGGCTGATTCGAACTGCCGAACCGTCGGTTCGTCGATGTCGACGTCGGCCTGGAACTCGGCCCACGCCAGACGCACGGCGGCAAGCGAGGAAGACGCCGCTTCCGGATCCTGAATGGCAACCAGCGCCTCGGCCTGATGTACGAGGTCGAGCGCCTTCGTACGATCCGTCGCGGTCATGCGCGCCGCGATTTCGTGCTGCGGCTGCGCCGCTTCCTCGGCTTCGCGAAGCTTCGTTCGCGCGCGCCGGGCGGCAACCTTGTTTCGCGCGCGCTGGCCGATCGCCGACAGCGCTGCTGGATCGTGTATACGGTCGAGCGCCGAAACTGCGGAATCTGTGTGCTCCGCTTTCAACGCGACGTTGAGAATCTCGTCGGGATCGCTCAGCCGGGCGAGCGCACGCAGGCGCGTGGATGCGTCCTGAGCATGACGACTCACGGAGCCGAGCGACTTTGAATCGTCAATCAGATCGACCACCGCGCCGCGCACGAGGGCGCTGGAGTTCTCGCGGGCGACGACCACCACCTCTTTCAAGCGGCCGAGCATCGTCAATTGCCGCACGACGTCGGAGGCAAGATCAGGCTCCGTCGTCTCGGCAGCCAGGCCGGCTAATCCGCGGATTGCCTCGCTGCGAACGTCCTCGTCCGGATCGGTCCGGGCGATTTCTCCAAGGACATCGACCTCGGAGATGCGGCCAACGGCGGCCCGTCGGACACGTGAATCAGCATCCTCGCGGGCGAGCGCAAGCAGCGCGTCCGCCTCCGCAGGACCCAACTCATATACGGCGGCGGACCGGACGCCGGGATCGGCGTGCTTCCAGCGAGGTTGTGGACGGAGTTTCTCGAGAATTCCCATCTCTTCGTGGCTACTTGCAAGACCCAGGCAAGATCTGCAGTGTACACCCCCTGTGTGACGACGTCGTCGTTTCTCGATGCTCGATCAGGCCTCGAACCCTTGCAAATGCTGTGTTTTGGGCGAGCGCCCACGGCCGAGGCCGCTGAAGATCCGCACGTAATTTCGAGGTTGAATCTGCCTTTTTGGATCCAGAAAGTTGGCGGATTGGAACGCCGTTTTGTTGACGGGATCCAAGAAGAAGAAGAATGACAGTCGAAAAGGCGAAGGCGGGGAAGAAGGATCGCTCCTTCCCCGCCCTCATTTTCGGGGCTCCCTACTTCACGAAAAGCATCTCTCGATACGTCGGCAGCGGCCAGATCTTGTGCGGCGTCAGCACCTCGATCTCGTCACCGATCTCGCGCAGCTTGGCCATCGCGGGGACGATCTTGTCCCGCATGTACTTCGCGTGCTTCTCGGCTGAACCACCGCTGTGCTCGAGCGCCTTGGTCAACACGTCGGTCTGCACCCTGAACTTGTCGACCAGCTTCGTGTAGGTCCCCAGCAGCTTCTTGCCCTGGGCGCTGCGACCACCACCCGCGCGGACTGCCGCCACGCTCTGCCCGACGTTCGTCTGATATTCGAACGCCGCCGGAAGAATGTAGCGATTGGCCATGAGCACCATCAACTGTCCTTCGATGTTGATGGTCTTGTTGTAGTTCTCGAGGAAGATCTCGTAGCGCGCGTGAATCTCGCGCTCGTTGAGAATCCTGTATCTCTCGAGCAGCTTGATCGCGTCCTTGGTCACGAGCTGCGGCAACGCGTCCACCGTGTTCTTCAGGTTCAGGAGCTTGCGCTTGCCCGCTTCCTTCTCCCACTCGGCCGAGTAGTTGTTGCCGTTGAAGACGATCCGCTTGTGCTCCTTGACGATCTTCGTCAGGAGCTTGCTGACGGCCTTGGCCAGATCCTCGCCCTTGGCGGTCGCGGCTTCGAGGTCGGTGGCCACCGAATCGAGGGCATCTGCCATGGCGGCATTCAGCACCATGTTTGGAAACGCGATGCTCTGCCCCGAGGACACGGCGCGGAATTCGAACTTATTGCCGGTGAACGCGAACGGGCTGGTGCGGTTACGGTCGCCAGCGTCGCGCGGCAGCTTCGGCAGCACACTGACTCCCAAATCGAGGGTGCCACCCTGCTTCGTCGACTTCGCCGCGCCCTTCTCCAGCTGTTCGAAGATGTCGGTGAGCATGTCGCCGAGGAAGACGGACAGAATCGCGGGCGGCGCTTCATTCGCGCCGAGGCGGTGATCGTTCCCCGCACTCGCGATGCTCGCGCGCAGCAGACCCTGCCACCGATCGACCGCGCGCAGGACGGCCGCGCAGAAGACCAGGAACTGCATGTTGTCGTGCGGAGTGTCGCCCGGACCAAGCAGGTTGTTGCCGAACTCGTCGGACAGTGACCAGTTGTTGTGTTTGCCGGAACCGTTGACACCAGCGAACGGCTTCTCGTGGAGCAGGCAGGCGAGACCGTACTTCGGTGCGATCTTCTTCAGCAGCTCCATCGTCATCATCTGGTGGTCGACGGCAACGTTGGCATTCTCGAAAACCGGCGCAATCTCATACTGGCTCGGCGCGACCTCGTTGTGGCGCGTCTTCACCGGCACGCCCACCTTGAACAACTCCATTTCGGTTTCAGCCATACACGCGAGCACGCGCTCGGGAATGGCGCCGAAGTACTGATCTTCCAATTCCTGACCCTTCGGCGGCTTCGCACCGAAGAGCGTGCGGCCGGCGTTGATCAAGTCAGGGCGCGCAAAGTAGAAGTTGCTATCGATCAGGAAGTATTCCTGCTCGGGTCCGCACGTCGCATACACGCGCTCGGCGGTCGATCCGAACAGCTTCAGCACGCGCACCGCCTGCTTCGACACGGCTTCCATCGAGCGCAGCAGCGGCGTCTTCTTGTCGAGCGCTTCTCCCGTCCAGCTCACGAACGCAGTGGGAATCACCAACGTGACGCTGTTGCCGCCGTTGAACAGCAACCAGGGCGGACTCGTCGGATCCCATGCCGTATAGCCACGCGCTTCGAAGGTGGATCGCATTCCACCTGACGGGAAGCTCGATGCGTCCGGCTC
>Ga0070670_100002718_pt1 | contig 14606 bp, 13 predicted proteins | sample KBSS63metaG_FD_64665 | JGI IMG/M metagenome (GOLD analysis project Ga0070670, IMG submission 64665) | Switchgrass rhizosphere microbial communities from Kellogg Biological Station, Michigan, USA - KBS S6-3 metaG | ecosystem: Host-associated > Plants > Roots > Rhizosphere > Soil ... | reverse complement strand
CGCCAGATGGAAGGTCGCGAGCCGGACCACACGGTCGAGTGTCGATGCCGCTGCGGGAAGTTCGGGAGCCGCGGCCACCACGGCGACGTCGCGAAAGCCGGCGGCCGCGAGGGCACGACGAAGAGACGCAGACGAAAAGTGATTGACGTGGACGAGGTTGTCCGCGAGCGTCGCCCGATACGACGGGCGAAGCCGCGCGCGCAGATGTTCTTTCAGCCGCTGCGCCTCGCCGTTCGGCACTTTGATCGCGATCCATCCGCCGGGGCAGACCAGCGAACGCACGCGCGTCAGCACCGTCAGCGGCTGAGGGATGTGTTCCAGAACGTCCGTCAACGTGACCGCGTCGTAGCAACGCGTCGGGGTGAAGGTGTGGATGTTGCCCTGATGCACGACGGCGCCGGACGCGTGCGAGGCGTACGCGGCAGTTTTCGGATTCAGCTCCAGCCCTTCCGCGTTCCAGCCGCGGCGGCAGGCCAGCCTCAGAAACCGTCCCGCGTGCGCGCCGATGTCGAGCAGCGTGAGACCGGCTGGCAGACGGGATCGCAACGAGCTGAGGATGTCGGCAAAGATCCGGTCCTTATACGACGCAATGTGCTCGGCTTCGACCCAGTCGTCGGACCAGCGCTGATCGTACATACGATCGAAATAGTTCGGCAGGGCCGGCAGCGCCGCGGGCTGGGCGAACCCGCAGTCCATGCATCGCTGCAGCTGCGCCCGCTGGCCGGAGTACTCCGCGAGCTCGGGATCCTGGGTCGCGTACTCGGAAAGATCGAAGACAGCTTCGTGCACGACGTCCATGGACGTGCCGCCGCAAATCCAGCACGACGTGACCGGCTCGAACAGCGCGGTCATCCGAGTTGCTCGACAATTCCCGCCATCTCGACCGCCATGTCGTCCCACGCGCGCAGGCGCAGCGTCGCGCCCAGTTCTCGTGCGCGCGCGCTCCACCCGGGAACGTCGTCGCGCCAGGTGCGGAAGCGGTCGATCACATGGGCCCTCGTCAGCGCCTGGAGCGTGAGCGGCTGCAAATTACATGAGAGACGCTCTGCCACGCCGGCATCGCGCGAGACGATAGCTGGTACGCCGCGGCAGATCGCCTCGTGAACGCCAAGGCCGTAGGCCTCGTAGCGCGCGGGATGCACGACGACATCCGCCGCGGCGAGGATGCGCGGGACGTCCGGACGAAACCCCAGAAACGTGACGCGCGGCGCAAGGCCGCGATCCGCCGCGCGCTGCCGCCAGGCGCCGAGCTCGGCACCAACGCCGACGACCAGCAAATCAACGTCCCAGGCTGGATCCGCACACAGATCCGTCCAGCTGTCGAACAGCAGATCGAAGCCCTTACGGCGATCGCCGAGCGCGCCTATGAACATCGCCAGCGGTCGCTCGCGATCAATACCGATCACGCCACGGGCGGCGACGCGCGAGGCCTCCGTGACCGCGGCGAAGTCGTCGGCATCGGTTCCGTAGTACACGACGCGAATCCGATCGGGAGCGATTCCGTAATGTTCGCGGACGTCATTTGCGGTGCGTTCACTGTTGCAGAGGATCACCGGGGCGTATCGAATGGCCTCCGCTTCCGCGGCGAGGAAGCCGCGGCGTCCAGCCGCCGCGCCGACACGCGCCCGCGTCTCGGCCGCGTCCGGTTCATAGGCCGCGTGCAGGTAGTGAATCCATGTCGGGCCACGCCACCGCGTGTTGCCACCGTTGTCGAGAAGATGTGCGCCCCTCAGGTTGAACGCCGCGATGGAGGCCCTGGCACGCAACAGCGGGCCGCCGAGCAGATGCCATCCCAGAGGGCGGATCGCGCGGTGTACCGTGAGATTCGGAAGCGCCGCCAGGTCAGGCGAGACGCGGTGCGCCACAAGGTGGACGTCACGGCCGGAGCGCGCCAGGTAGCGCGCCAGCGCATGGTTGGCACGATCCATTCCGCCGAACGGAACGAAATCCCCCGCCGCCAGTGCCCAGCGTCTCATGCGCCCCGGATCCCGGCGCGCGAAGCCACGCCATGCAACGCCCCCGCGAGAAACCAGTACTGGATTCCGATCTGCGCGACGAACGGCGTGAAGCTGATGATCATCAGCGCGGGACCGAGACCCGAAGCAAGGACGACGGCGCCGCACACGGCGACGCGCGGATGCTGCGTCGTCTGCGCCACCCGCCATTGCGACAGCGTCGTCGCCGCCAGCGCGCCGAGGTAGATCGCGACCATGATGAGGCCGCCGTCGACCATCCAGCCAGTGAACTGGATCTCCGCCCAGATCGGCGGGCTGTTGGGATTCGTCGAGCCGAAGTAGCTCGCCGCCATTCCCCATCGGGCGAGACCGGCGCCGAACGGGTAGTTGAACAGCAGTTCGAGGAAAGTGAACGTCAGCTGCGTGCCACGGGCTCCCTGGTACACCGAGAGCGGATCCGAGGCGAAGAGCGAGGCGACGCGTTCGGAAATGGCCGCGCCACCCAGAGTCACGGCGAGCGACAGGCTGCCGAAGAGAAGGCCGCCGGCGAGGATGGAAAACTGCGAAGCCCGCGACAGCCGTCCCTGCCGGAAGGCCACCGCTGCGTAAGCCAGGATCATGACGACCGCGGCGACGAGGCTGACCCGGACCTGACTCAAATAGATGGCCCCGAAGCCGGCGCCGGCGATGATGAGTGACAGCGCGCGCTTCCACAGCGGAATTGCGCTGACGGCGAAGACCAGGCCGAGGAGCGCCGCGAACATCGCCGGACCCGCGACCGCGCCAGGCGTGTCGAACAATCCCGGCGGGCGAATGATGCGGACGCCGTTCGGGCCGATATACGTCACCGGGCCGAGCCCCATGTCGCTGCCGGTGAGGACGCGGGAGAATTCCGCCGGAAGCCAGCGCGCGGGATCGTAGACCTGCAGCACGCCGATGATGGCGTTCGCGCCCGAGCACAGAAGCAGGATCCACATGATTCGCGCGAGCTGCTCGGGGCTCTTGACGTACTCCGGCGCCCAGAATAGCGGCGCCAGGACGGCGAAGTACACCGCCATGTGCGCGAGGCCGCCGCGAAAGGATGCCGTATCCGGGTGCAGCAGCATGATCGCGAGCAGCCCCATGATCGCCGCCACCCACGGCTGCGCCTTCGATCGCGCCGTTTGTGAGGTGCTCTCGATCTGGTACCAGGCGAACGCCGCGAGGCTGATCGCGAACGCGCTGATGCGAATCGGCAGGCGGAACACCTGCGTGCCAGGAAGGTACAGAATCGCGGGGAGCGCCGTCTGGCTGATGATGAAGAGCTCGGCGAAACCAAACGGCATCCGCGCAGGAATCGCGGCTTCCGCATAGATAACCGCCCGCGCCTCAGTTGCCGGCATGCGCCGCGGCGCGCCGCGCCTCCTCGTAAACGTCGATGAAGCCGCGGACGAAATCGTCCGTGTCGAAACGGCGCAGGGCCGACGCGCGTCCGGCCGCGCCGAGCGTGGAACGCAAGGCCGGATCCATCACCAAGCGGGCGAGGCAGCGTGACAGACCTGCGGAGTCGGCCGGTGTGTGGGTCAGTGCATCTACCCCGTCGGTCACCAGCTCTGCGGCGCCCCCCGCGGCACTCACGACAACGGCGCGACCCGAGGCCAGACCCTCGGCAATGACCAGTCCGAACGGCTCGGGCTGCGTGCTGGCGTGGACCACGATGTCGAGCGAGCGTAAGGCGTCCGCCGATCGATCGATGAATCCCGTGAGACCGACCCGGTCGTTCAGTCCGGCAGCGGCGATGGCCGCGGAAAGCTCCTCGCGGCTGTACTGACTGCCTCCGGTCTCGTAGAGCGCACCACCGATGATGTAAGCCCGCCAGGGCAGTACCGGATCGAGGGCGGCGACAGCATCGAGGAACGTCGAGTGTCCTTTCCATCGTCCGTATGTCGCGACCAGGCCGATGCGTACAGTTCCGGCGGCTGCAGGTGTCAAGCCCGCCAGACCGTCCAGATCCATCGTTGGACCGTCTGGCGCAAAGACACGCGCGTCGACCGCGTTGTGGATGGTTCGCACTGGCGCCTCGACCGGCAGGATTGACGCGACTTCGGCGGCAACGCTTCGTGAATTCGCTACGACGAGGGCGCAGCGGCCGGCGTATCGCCGCAGGAGCCTCCGGCTGATGGGGCGACGCTGCACGTATTCGTGCAGGTGCCACACGAGCGCTGCGTCCGACGGCAGGGCACGGGCCCCGAGCACGTGCATTTTGAAGCCGTTGGTATGAACGATGTCAGGCGAGATGGCAGCAAGGAGGCTGGCCAGACGGCGTCCGTACGGCGCCAGACTGCCTGCCGCCATCAGCAACGCCGCGCCTCGACGGAGCGATGTGGCGGCTCCGGAGCGAGACTCACCGACACGCGTCAGCCGCTCGGGCAGAGGCAGGACATGAACGCGGCCGCCGGCCTGCTCGATGGCCCGCGGCAGCGGCCCTTCGCGCGGCACGACAACGTGAAGATTCCAGTGCGGCACCAGGCGACGCAGTCCGCGCACGAGCTCGAGGAGGCTGACTTCCGACCCGCCCATCTGCGACGACACGCTGAGGAAGACGACCGTCATCTTCAGCGCCGCGCGGTGATGCTGGTCATGCGGCCGAGCGGCGCGTGCGCTCCTCACGCACGACCTCCGCGATCAAGTTGAGCGCCCCGGAGGGATCGCTGACGCGCACCGCGCGGGAGGGGCCGCGCTGCCCCAGCGAACGTCGCAGCGCGGGATCGTCGATGAGCCGTTGCAACGCCGCGGCAACCGTCGCACCGCTGGCGTGCGGGATGAGGACGCCGCACTGCTCGTCGACGATCTCGAGGGCGCCGCCGGCGGCGGTCGTCACGACGGGAATACCTGCGGCGAGCGCCTCCACGAAGACAACACCAAATGGCTCGGGCGACGTGTTGGGCTGGCAGTAGACGTCCGCGGCCAGCATCAAAGTCGGCACGTCCAATCGCTCCCCGAGAAGACGGACGCGCACGCCGTTACCGTGTGTCGTCGCGGCCATCCGCGACAGTTCGTCGAAGTAAACGGCTTCCTCCGCCCGCTGTGCGCCGCCGGCAATCCAAATCGCGACGTTGCCGCGCAGCCGTGTCGCCGCGTCGAGCAGGACGCGGTGACCTTTCCACGATTCCATGCGCGCCGCCATCAGCACGACGACGACATCGTCGGAGTCGCCCAGCTCGCGTCTCACGCCAGCGCGATCTGCGTGTGACACGGAGGGAAGAACGGGTGGATGAATGACCGTCGTGCCGACGGCTGGTATCCACCGCGCCACCAACGCCGCGGTGTAGTGGCTGTTGCAGACGAATCGATCGGGAGGGGTCCGGGCCACGCGCCGCTCGGGCCACTGTTCGTCGTGGGGCACGTCATGGATCCAGGAGAGAAACGGCACATTGGCGCGCCGGACGACGGGGGCCGACAGTGCCGTGGACCATGGCGCGTGGGCGATGACAGCGTCGTAGCGCTGCGCCGTCAGGGCGTGCCGCAGCGCGCGGCGGGCGCGCCAGAGCGTATCTGGGCGACTGAAGCGGACGTCGCCGAGCACACGTGGGGACGACCGCGCGTGACGCAGTTCGCTCGCCAGCCGGCCCTCGAACGCAACGGCCACGTCGTGCCCGCACGAGGGGTCCCCGCCGGCCGCGCTCACGACGGCGAGCAGCATGCGCTCGATGCCGCCGAACAGATTGCCCGCCGCGACGTGGAGAACCCGCACTTAGAAGATACGCTGTCCCACGCGAATCGTATCGTTGGCCTGCACCGGGTCCGTCAGCTTGGCTTTTCGCTTCTGCGCCTTACCGTCCACCATCCGCTCGATTTCGATACCCTTCATGGAAGCGCGTTCCGTCGGGCCGCCGGCGAGCGTGAGCGCCCGTTCAACAGTAAGGCCGTCCTCCCACGTGTAGGAGCCCACCTGACGCACCTGCCCGGTGACGAAGAACGTTTCTGCCTTGGGTACGAGAATCGTGTCGCCGTCCTTCAACGCGATGTTCTGCGCCTTGCCCGTCTCGATGTCGCGGCGCGAGACGCGGATTTCCTCGATGGCCCCGGCGCTATTACGGCGACTGATGAGCACGTACGAACCGGCATCGGTAGTCAACGAGCCCGCCTGCGCCAGCAGGCTGGTGATCGACACGTTGCCCTGGAGGATGTATTCGCCGGGATTGCGGATGCCGACGCCGGTCACGTTGACCGTCTTGCTCCGGTATTTCACGACCGTGACATTCACGGTCGGGTTGACGAGGAACCCCTTGGACAGCCGCTCCTTGACTGCGCGTTCGACCGCGCGCGCCGTCAGCCCCGCCACCCTCACCCGGCCGATGTAGGGACAGTCGATGGTGCCGTCGTTATCGACGGCCACGCCGGATCGCGACGCGTCCGGCTCGTTGAACACGGTGACGTCGAGGACATCCGCGACACCGATGACGTAGTCGGCCTCGGCCGAAGCCAGCGCCGCGGCCTGCGGCTGCACCGTCTGAACGAGCAGCAGAAGAAGCGTCAGCATGATCATGTCGTCGATCCCCAGGTCAATCCAAAAAAGTACCGATGATTCCGATAGCGGCGATCGGCGGAGCTGTCGGACTCACGGCGCGACCAGTCCACGTTGAAGCCGGCCCGCGCTCGTGGGCCGAAGCGGTAGCCGACACCGCCGCCGTACGTGCTCATCACGTCGCGTCCCGCCGCCTCTGAGACATTGCGGTAGTCCATGATGCTTCTCGTGCCGGTTCCACGCACGTCGATCGGTCCGACGACGAGCATCGTCCACGTCAGCCCGAACGTCGTTTCCAGGTAGTAGTCGGTCGCCTCGTCGTAGGAGTACTGCACGTCCCTGTTCATCAGGCCTTGCAGCTGGTGCCGACTGTAGACGGTGGCGCCGACCGCTACCGCCGAAACGAGACCGGAGTAGTCGGGCAGCGCCACCGACAGCGGATGGAAATGTCGATAACCCACCGAGGCACTGCCGGTGACCAGTCCGGTGGGACTGAACGTCAGGCCAGGGGTGATCCGCCAGGTGTTGGAATCGCGATCCGGCGACAGATCGAAGCGCTGCTCTTCACGAACGACCAGCACGCTGAACCGGGTGATCGGTGTCAGGTTCATCGAGAACCCGCCATCGAGCGTGTTGCGGCGGCTATCGAAGCTGCTCTTCAGGTTTTCGCCGCGGAACTCCTCGTCTTCCTCGTACTCGATACCGGTTGTGGACGCGTTGAACAGCAGGCGCGTCCGGGAGGCGACGGCAAACGACACACCGCCGCCGTAGGTCACGTCGTGGTGACGGGCACGCGTGTCCACTTCCGCATTCAGCCGAGACCGCGTGTCGACGCCGCGGGCAGTGACGTATGGCCGCAGCCGGCCGAGATCGACCTCGAGCCGCGTGTCCGCGCCGGCGTTGGTGCTGCGCTCGCTGTCGTATTTCTTGAAGTAGACCAGGTCGGTGACCGTCGCCAGTGTCAGGTGGAGCCGTCTGGCGCGGAAGCCGACGTCGAGACGCGGCGCGATCGTGAACGTGAAGTCGCTCTTCGGATCGTCAGGCTCGTTGAAGACGTTGTTGTCTACGCCCATGTCCCGAATCGCGAGGCTCGGCGTCAGCCGCACCGGGCCGAGCACGGCAGTTCCCGGCGGCGGCGGTTCGTCTGGCGTCTGAGCGGAGGCCGCACCGGCCGTGAGCGCTACGCAGGTGCTCAGCAGCACCACGGGCCGGCGCATCAAGACGCCACCCGCGTGGACCGTCGCATGATTCCCAGCTGCCGCGCCTTGCGATAGAGGTTGGCGCGCTCGATTCCAAGCGTCCGCGCCGCATCGCTCATGCGCCAGCGGTGCCGCTCGAGCACCGAGGCGATGTATTCACGTTCGAACTGCTGCCGGGCCTCGCGGAGGCTGACGTGCGGCGCGATGCGCGCGAAGGCGCCGTCGATCGGTAAGTGCGCCAGGACATCTTCCTGGCGGACGGAGGCTTCGGGCGCGCCTTGCACGATGCGCTCGAGCACCGACCGGAGCTCGTCGAGATTACCTGGCCAGGCGGCGGCCGCGAGGACCGTCAGCGCCGCCTGTGTGAAGACCAGCGGCGCACCTCCACGCAGTTCCGCGGCGATCGTCTCGACCACCTCGGGAATGTCACCGGGGCGCTCGCGCAAACTCGGCACGGGAATGCAGACTTGCGACAGCCGGCGGAACAGATCGGATCGGAGCTGGCCGTCGCGCACGTCGGACGCAACCGACGCCGGGGCGTCGGCCAGCACGCGGGCGCGCACCGGCGAACGGCGGCCCGCCGCGCTGACCTCGCGGTCGCGCAGCACGCGCGCGAGACGCCGCTGTGTCGTTGCCGGCAACTCCAGGATGTGCTGGAGATACAGCGTTCCGCTCTTGGCGCGCATGAGCGCCGAATCGGCGCCGAGCGTCTCGAGCTCCGCGCGGGGGGCGCCGCGCGCCGGCTTGCCGAACAACTGCCGGTCGACGTCCTCGTCCGCGGCGGCGCAGTTGATGACGACGAGCGGCGTGCCCGGACGGCTGCGCTCGTGCAGCGCGCGCGCGATGGCGTCCGCCTCGAGGCCGCGATCCGCCACGATGAGCGTCGGGGCCGCGCTCGCGGCTGCGGCGTCGAAGGCGGCGCGGGCGCGGACAGCGGCTGATGACGGTCCCATCAGCGCCAGGGGCCAATGATCCGTTGGAGAAGTGTGCATGGTGTGTGGGGGGATAGAGCTCCGCCCTGTCGGTTACAGGGGCGGTGGCTTGCGCGATGACGGAATTGTCGCGGATGAGGCGGTCTGTGTCAATAGGGATACTATTTCGCGTCCAATAGGACACACACACTGGGCAGGCGCCGGCGGCCTAACTCCCGGCGCGCAGCGTGCGGCGCAACCAGCGGCCCGGGCGTCCGGCTTGGTGCCGCCAGGTGCGCTGTTGCTTGAGAATGCTGCCGACGAGCCGGTGATCGAACGTGTCCATGTCCGCGCGCGGATGACGCAGCACGGCGGGCGGATGCCGTAGCGGAAAGGACAGCGATCCCACGTCGCGATGGCAGACGGTATCCCCCTCGGTATGTGTCGCGCGCGAATCGCTGCCGGTATTGGTCACGAGATTCACGGACGGGTGGATCGACAGCCCGTTGGTCATGCACGTGTACCACCAGGCGTAGTCCCACACCGGCCCGGAGGCCGCCTGCTGCTCGAAGGTGGACATCAGATAGGCGCGCTCGTCGCGTGTATCGAACAGCGCCTGCAGCTCCGGCCGAACTCGCATCGCCGGCCACCCTGCCATCGTTCGATCGCACAGCTCCCACGCGCGCTTCCACGTCGCCCAGCCCCAGGTCAGCGCATATTTTGAGAAGTAATACGAGTCGGCCGGCGGGACGCTGGCGTAGGTTTCGCCGCTGATGTGCATGACGCGGCGGTCGTCCCGGTAGCGCTCCAGCAGCTGATCGCAGAACGGAAAAAAATCCGGTGCGGGTAGACAGTCGTCTTCCAACACGATGCCATGGTCAGCGTGCGCGAACAGCCAGTCGACGGCCGAGTTCATCCGCGCCACGCATCCCATGTTCTCGACGGCAAAGTTGGTCCGCACTTCACACGGCCAGGTGACCGCCGTCGCGGCTGTCTTCGCCGCGTCGCACGCCAGCCGCTCGGACGCAGACGCCGGGCCGTCCGCGGCGACAAACAGTTGGCGCGGACGCGCAGCGCCGATCGCCGCCAGCGTCCGCGCCGTCAGATCGGCGCGACGGTAGACCACCAGCAGAACGGGGACGTCCAACCTCACGCGACGCCTTCCAGCAGCCGGTTCAGAACGCGCGACGGCGAGAACAGTTCGTGCGCGCGCCGACGCCCTTTCTCGGCGTAGGCCCGCCAGCATGCGTCGTCCGTGAGCAGGTCGACACAGGCGCGCACGAAGCGGCGGCGGTAGAACCAGCCGCGCGGATGACCCGGGATCAGCACGCCCCCGTCGGCGACACTCTGCACCAGCGCATAATTCCTGGTCGTCACGGGAACGGCACCGGCGGCACAACACTCGGCGGCGGCCAGGCAGAACCCCTCCGGAAAATTGCACGGGTAGGCCATGACGCGCGCGCGCCGCTGCAGCCCGACGAGCTCCTCGCGCGACACGTGGCCGTGGTAATCGACGCCGTCGTGCCCTTCGAAGAATCGTCGGAAGGCTGCTTGTGCGGGCTCCGCGCCCCACAGGGAAAAGTCGGAGGAAATGGCGAGGCGCGCGTCAGGCACGCGCCGGCGGATGCGAGGAAAGAGGTCTTTCAAGTAATAGAGTCCGCGGTCCGGGACCGAGCAATACAGCAGCAGCCGCTCCTTTATCTCGAGATCACCAAGGTAGTCGTCCACCGCGATGGGGGCTGCGTCGAGCGACAGGAGCCTCTCGCGTCCGGTCACGCCGGCCAGGTGCTCGAGTTGAAAGCGGGACAAGGTGAACGAAATATCGGCCCAACTCCGTGCGCGCCGGAGGGCCGCGGGATCCGGCGTGTGCGCGTCCGTCCACAGAAAGATCCTGCGGCCCGTCCAGTTCACCGCAGTATCAGTCCATTGCTTCCAGAGGACGACGATGTCGGCCGCCCCGCCGGTTGCGGATCGCAGAGGTTCGTATTCAACACCACGCTCCCACGTGCAGGCGGGAACGTTGTTGGCCACGACGACCCGGGCACCGCGCGTTACCGCCTCTTCCGCCAGCAGGACGACGCAGGCCTCGGTCCCGCCGACGCCGCTCCCGCGAAAGTCCGCGCCAGTGAATGCCGGGCCGAAGTCGCACAGGAAACGCACCTGCCGCCCGGCCAGGTCGATCATGCCGTCAGCCCGTGCACCAGCCGATCGAACGTGCCCTTGGCGGCCTGGAGCGTCACCCACGTCCCCTGCTCGACGATGCGTCCGTGCTCGAACACGACAATCCAGTCGGCGTCGCGGATGGTGGACAGGCGGTGCGCAATGACGATCGTCGTCCGTCCACGCGCGGCATTGCTGAGCGCCTGCTGCACCAGCTGCTCCGACACGGAGTCGAGATGCGAAGTCGCTTCGTCGAGGACGAGAATGCCGGGATCACGGACAATGGCGCGCGCGATGGCGATGCGCTGCCGTTGACCACCTGACACCATGGCCCCACGCTCGCCGACCAGCGTGTCCAGGCCGTTGGGAAGTGATGCGACCATCTCTGACAGGTTGGCCGCCTCGATGGCGTGCCGAAGCGAGGCCTCCGTCGCGCTCTGCCAACCGTAGAGGATGTTTTCGCGCAAGGTGCCGTGGAACAAAAACGCGTCCTGCTCGACGAGCGCAATCGAGCGGTGCCAGCTCTCCGCCGAGAACTCCCAGTAGTCGGCGCCATCGACGATGATCCGCCCTGCCGTCGGCACGCGCAGCCGCAGCAGCAGCGAGGCCAGCGTGGACTTGCCGGAGCCGGAGCTGCCGACGATCGCCACCGTGTGACCGGCGACGACATCGAAGGTGACGTCTTTCAGCGCCTCGGTTCCCGTGCCGTATGTGAAGTCCACATGCTCCAGGCGGAGCTCGTGGCGCAGCCCTGGGAACTGGCGCGTGCCGAACGGTCGCTCCGGATACACCGGCGTGCTCAACCAGCGATCGACCTCGCGAATGCCGCCGGCCACGTAGAACAGATGCCCCTGCATGCTGTAAAGGGTATTCATCAGCGGCAGGAGACGCAGCAGCACGAACCCGTACCACAGCAGATAGCTGCTCAGCATGTGGCCGGGACGTACCAGAAAAATGTAGGCAGAGGCGACGATCACCATGGCCCCGATCACGGCCATCGTTTCCGCGACGGGGAACAGCAGGCCATGCGCGCGGCTGGTGAGCTCGTCGGTTGCCGCCTGCGCCTGGTTGATCTCGGCAAACCGTTCGATTTCACCGACCTGCGCGTTGGTGGCGCGCACGACGCGGACTCCAGCGAATGATTGCTCGAGGACGCTCGCCAGCCGGTGATTCAGCTCCGTCAGCCTGCGACCGGCCTGTGTCAAACGACGATAGACGACGCTCAATGCACCGCCGAGGCTGAGACCAAGCGCGACGACGAGCAGCGTCAGCGGCCACGAGATGTAGAACAGCGCCGCGACGTAGAAGAGCGCGATACTGAGGCGCTGCGCGAAGCTTACCGCCGCGTCGATCGCAATCGTCGTCCGTTGTGTCTCGACCAGGAAGATGCTGGCGATCTCGCCGGTCGGGCGCTGATCGAAGAGGTCGAGATGCGCGCGTTGCAGCCGTTCGAAGAGCGCCGCGCGTAAGGTCGTGGCGACACGGCGCTTCAGCCGAGCCGCGAACAGCTGCGAGATGTAAGCCGAGAGGTTCTTCGCCGCGATGGCCGCGACGATGGCGCCGCAGCACACGCCGACATAGAAGGCGGGCGAATGATGCGGCAACTGCGCCTGCAGCCACTGCAACGGCCGCATCGGCACCGCATTGGTGCCGCCGAGCAGCAGCGACAGCAGTGGAACGAGGAGGCCAACGCCGACACCCTCGAACACCACCATGACGAAGGAACTGATCATGGTGGCCGCGAGCAGACCGCGGCCGGTGCCAAGATAGGGCCGCAGCTGTTTCAGCAAACGCCACACGTCCGCTGACTGCGCCAGCCAGGATCTCATGGAGCGTGCCTAGGATAGTTCATGAATGGCGCTTGCGTTCGAGGTCCTCGAGCGTCTTCGGCCAGTCGTCACGGAGCAGGCGCGACAGCGCGCGATCGGCGAGCAGCTTTCCCTGCGTTTGACACGGGGCGCAGTAGTTGGATTCGTTGCGCGCGTAGACGATCCGTTGAACCGGGGCCCCGCAGCGCGGGCACGGCTTGCGGTATTGCCCGTGCACCGCCATCTCCTTGTGGAAGGCGGTGACCTTCTCGGGAAACGCGCCGCCGGCCTGCTCCTGGAGCCGCGCCGTCCACTCCGACAGCACCTGTCGCGTCGCATCCAGCAGGCGGCCAATCTCGTCATCGGTCAGCGATGATGTCAGTTTCGCCGGCGACAGCTGCGCCGCGTGCAAAATTTCATCGGAGTAGGCGTTGCCAATGCCGCTGAAGACATGGGGATCGGTGAGCATGCGCTTCAGCGTGTGATTCCCGGACCGCAGCGCCGCGGCGAACGCTTTGGGCGACAGCGAGAATACGTCGACGCCGCCGGGGTCCATCGCTTCGACCGCCGCGCGCCCGCGGACGACGTGCAGCGACGCCTGCTTGCGCGATCCCGCTTCGGTGAACAGCAAGGTTGCGTCAGGAAAGTCGAGCGCGGCGAGCCCCACTTTCGCCGGGATCGCGGTGCCGCGTTCCTTCCAGCGCAGTCGTCCGGCAATCATCAGGTGGACCACCATGAACACGTCCTCGCTCAGCTCGAAGACGAGCCGCTTGCCAAGGCGCGAGAGCGACACTATCGTCCTGCCTTCGACGGCGTTGAACGGCGGGTCGTAGGTACGGACGAAGAACGGGCTCGCGACGCGAGCGCGCTCGATCGTCTTCCCGGCGATCCGCGGCCGCAGCGCGGACAGATAGAGCTCGACGTCAGGTAGTTCAGGCACCGAGGGCCCGCTTCAGGCGCCACCACGATCCACGCGCGACATCCATTGCTTCAACCGGCAGAGTCGGCGGCCGGAAGATCGTTCTCTGCAAGGCAAACTCTTCCGCTGCCGACCCGCCACGCGCGCGCAGCTGTTCGGCTGCCGACACGTACTCGCACCAGCGGCTGAAGTAAGAACGATCGCGCGCGGCGAGGACCTGCAGGTAACGCGCGTACGGAGAATTCGCGGTTCGAGACGGATGGCGCTCGTGAAGCAGCAGCCGCTCGCGATTCAGCAGCACGCCGCCGTGCGACGCGATCACCGCCGTGTATACGTTGTCCCAGGTCGGTTCGCCGAGAATATAGGAGCGGAAACGACGCCGGTGGCGCCGCCAGAACGCCACGTCGAAGGTCACCATGTCCACGCCGTACAACAACGGCTGGTCGGGCAGACCGCCGCCGACATCCGTGCGCGAGAAGGCGGCCGCCGCCGCCGTCCGTGCCACTTCGTGAGTCACCGCCTCGGGAAGCACGATGATGTCCCCGTTGACAATACCGATACGCGACAGGCCGCGGCGTTCGGCCTCCGCTGCCAGCACGTCGAGCATGTCCGTCACGAGCGGCTTGCGCGCACCGTCGACGCCAGCGGCGCTGCGGGCATCGCGACGCAGGACGGCGGAGGCTCCCGCCGGCGAGTCGTCAGCGAATCGCAGCTCGACGAAGACCGCGGCCCCGGATTGTTCGAGGGCCCTGAGCGAGGCCCGCGCCGGCGCCTCCCGACCCGCCGCGTCGGCGCGTCCGCTGAACGACGTTCCGAGCAGCAGTCCCGGCACCGGTCAGTAGGCGACCAGCAGTCGCGCGGCGTGTTCGATGGCCCCTTCGCCCGGCAGGAAGGCCTCTTCCAGCGGCGGCGAATAGGGAACCGGGGTGTCGAGCGCCCCGATGATCCGGATTGGCGCGTCCAGCGATTCGAACGCCTCTTCCTGGATGATCGCGGCAACGCTCTCGCCGATCCCGCCCGTTCGGGAATCCTCGTGCACGATCAGGACCCGGCTGCAGTGGCGCGCCACCGCCAGCACTGCGGCGCGGTCGAGTGGGGCGAGGGTTCGCAGGTCGAGCACCGCGGTCGAGATGCCGTCCGCTGCCAG
>Ga0070670_100002717_pt1 | contig 14609 bp, 14 predicted proteins | sample KBSS63metaG_FD_64665 | JGI IMG/M metagenome (GOLD analysis project Ga0070670, IMG submission 64665) | Switchgrass rhizosphere microbial communities from Kellogg Biological Station, Michigan, USA - KBS S6-3 metaG | ecosystem: Host-associated > Plants > Roots > Rhizosphere > Soil ... | reverse complement strand
GCAGGGATTGCCGTCGGGCCGCCCGTAACGATCACGTTGACATTGAGCCGCACCAGTTCGGCTGCGAGCGCGGGCAGGCGATCAAAATTTCCCTCCGCGTAGCGGTACTCGATTGCGACGTTTTTACCTTCGACGTATCCAAGTTCGCGCAATCCTTGTCGAAATGCCTCAATGCGCGCCGCGATAGCGGACGGACTGGATGCTTCCAGGAAGCCGATACGGGCCACCTTCGCAGCCTGCTGACCGAATGATGCCAACGGCACGCCAAGCGAGCTCGCCAACAGCGCGATGATTAGTTTACGACGATAGGTCATGTTGCCCCCTTATGGTGCCGCAAGTATGCGCGATTATACGAATGTCAGGCCTGGAAGTTTATTCGCTCAATTCCAGCATGCATTCCCTGGCGCGGCCTCTAGTAGAATCATGAATATCGCAAAGGGCGAGATGCAAACGAAATTCATGTCCGTCGGTAAGCTCAAGCCGGCGCAGTGCCCCGCCGGCATTGCGCGCGCACTTGGCGCATCGTTATTTGCCTGCGCCATCTTCGGTTGGAGCGCAGCGGCGCTGTCTCAATCCTATCCGGCCAAACCGGTGCGCGTAATCGTGCCGCTGGCAGCGGGAGGGCCAACCGACGTCCTCGCCCGAACGATCAGCCAGAACCTCGCCGAGACGTGGGGCCAGGGCGTGGTGATCGACAACCGCCCGGGAGCGAATACGAATATCGGCACCGTCGCGGTCGCCAAATCCGCACCGGATGGCTACACGCTGTTGATGACGGTGAACAACCTGACGATCAATCCGAGTTTCTATCAGAACGTTCCGTTCGAGCCGCTGAAAGATTTCGCCCCGATCACGCTGTTCGCGACGTCGCCATTGATCCTGGTGGTCCATCCCAGCGTGACCGCGAGGTCCGTCAAAGAGCTGATCGCGCTGGCGAAGGCGCGGCCGCGCGAATTGTTTTTCGGCTCTCCCGGAAATGGCAGCCCGCCGCACCTCGCGGGCGAGATGTTCAACACCATCGCCGGCGTGAAGCTCGTGCATGTTCCGTATAAGGGCATCACCGGCGCAGTCAGCGACTTGATCGGCGGCCAATTGGCACTGATGTTTCCGGGATCGCCGATCGCGCTGCCGCAAGCCAAAGCAGGCAAGCTGCGCGCGCTTGCCACGACCAGCGCCAAACGAACGCCGACCGCGCCGGAGCTCCCCACCATTGTGGAAGCAGGTTTGAAAGGCTACGAAGTCTCGCTCTGGTACGGGCTGCTCGCGCCGGCGAATACGCCGCAGGCAATCGTGCAACGGCTGCATGGCGAAGTGACTCGCATCATCGCCCTGCCCGCGGTCAGGGAACAATGGGCGGTGCTCGGCGCTGAACCGGTCAGCACGACGCCCGAGCAGTTTTCCGCTTTCATCAAAGACGACATCGTCAAATGGCAAAAAGTCATCCGCGACTCCGGCGCGAAGATGGACTGAGATAGAGGGAAAAGACACAGGAGAATACGATGAAGATTACGAAAATAAGCAACGTGATGGGCGCCGAGGTTACCGGCGTCGATCTGAACAACCTCACCGCCGCCGAGCGCGATCAGCTCAACCAGGCGTTTATCGATAACCTGCTGCTGTGCGTGCGCGACCAGAAGTTCGCCGACATCGGTGCTTTCCTGAACGCGTCGCGCAATTTCGGCGACCCCAAGATTCAGCACATGGAATCATTCCGGCTCGACGATCACCCCGAGGCTGGCGTCGTGTCGAGCGAAGACCGCGATGTAAAAGACGGCAAGCGGATCATCCGCGGGACCATGTTCCATACCGACGAGAGCTTCATTGCAGAACCACCGAAGGCGACTGTCTTGTACGCCGTGCAAGTTCCCGGCAAGGGCGGCGCCACGCGTTACGTCAATATGCGCCTGGCTTACGAAAAGCTGGATGCTAAAACGAAATCCGAGATCGACAAGCTAACGGCCATTCACTATTACGGCAAAAAACGCGCGGGACGCAAAGTGCCGTCACTTACCGACGAGCAGATGAAGACAACGCCGCCCGTTCCCCACCCCGTAGTCCGCACGCATGACGAAACGGGAGCCAAGGCGCTCTACGTCCACGAAACGATGACCGACTACATCGATGGCATGGATCCGGCGGCGAGCGAAGCATTGCTGCGGAAGCTCTACGATCACAGCACGCAGAACATGGATCTGCAATATCACCATCAGTGGCGCACGGGTGATTTCGTCATCTGGGACAATCGCGCGACGTTGCACGCGGCCACCGCGGATTATGAAGAATCGGAAAAGCGATTGCTGTACCGCACGATGATCAAGGGCAAAGCAACGCATTAGCTTTTTACCGCGAAAGAGCGACGAGGATGGGCGGACGCGCCATGTTTCGCCTTGACCCTGCAGTACTACCGGCGTAGCGTGCAGAGATTACCTCATCGTTGATTAAATAATGGACCGCCGGATATTTATCAGCACGTTGACTGGCGCTCTTCTCGGGTCGCGGCTCACCGCAGCAGCGCAAACCGGCACACAGGTACGCCGAATCGGCGTTCTGGCTGATGGCGCACAGCCTAATCCGCCAGATATTCAAATCGCGTACCGACCGTTGCGTGAGCTTGGCTGGATAGAAGGTAAAAATCTTTTGGTCGAGCGACGTTATACGAATGGGAAGTCGGAACTTCTCACACCACTTGCCCAGGAACTCGTTCGGCTCAAGGTGGAAATCATCGTGACGCATGGAACACTCGCTACGCTTGTAGCAAAAAACGCCACTACCACCATACCGATTGTCATGAGGTCAGCGGGCGACCCCGTTCGCACTGGCCTGGTTGCCAGTATGGCGCGGCCGGGCGGCAATATTACCGGCTATTCCATCGTCGGTCCGGAGCTTGACCAGAAGCGACTTGAGATGCTCCTCGAGGTAGTGCCGACGGTGCGACGCGTCGCTTGGCTCGAAAAATCAGACAACCCGTATTATCGGGCGGTCCGAAAAGAACTGGAGAAGGGATGCCGGTCGCTCGGAATAGAACCGATATTTATTCCAGTCGACACGGCGAGCGAGCTTGGAAGCGCGGTCGCTGAAGTGGTTCGTCAGCGCGGACAGGGGCTGATTGTTCCAGGTGATGGTCTGTTTTACGACAACCGAACTGAAATCATGCGAAATGCGCTGACCCACAAGCTACCGACCATGGTCGAATATAAAAGCGTGCTGAGGGCCGGCGCGTTGGTTTGCTATTCCGATACCCAGGCGGAGCTGAATAAGCGCTTTGCTGCATTTATCGACAAGATTCTGCGCGGTGCAAAACCTGCAGATCTGCCGATCGAGCAGCCGACCAAATTCGAACTGGCCTTTAATTTGAAGACCGCGAAGGACCTGGGAATCACTATTCCGCAGACGTTACTCGTGCTGGCGGATGACGTAATCCGATAGCGGATGGTCATGCCTTGAGCTCGTATCGGTGTTTCTGTGCAAGGTGGATTTTACGGTGACACGGATCGACTGCGACGCTGACCGGGAAATGATAACCATCGTTTGGTGCACGATGGCGCTTCTCGCATACGTCTTGCTCTCGCCCGCTCTCGCAGCGCCGGACGAGCAGAAACTCGGGAGGGATCTCGGCTATCCCATCGGCACGGCCAGGACATGGTATTACGACGAATCAGTTCGGGTCGGATCGTTCTCGCATCAAGCGGATATTCCCGGCATCTTCCGCGGCGGCACGCATGTGCTCGCGCGCTCAGACGCGCCGATGCGTCTTCCCGTCGCGGCGGTCGAACCCGACTACCGCTGGGATGTGGATCAGCTGCGCGGCCTTACCGTGGACGATATGCTGGCTCGCCAGCGGATCATGGGACTCCTCATCCTCAAGGACGGTGAGGTGCAAGTCGAGCGCTATCAATACAATCGCAAGCCAAGCGATCGGTTCACCTCGCAGTCGATGGCGAAATCGATCACAGCGCTCGCGATTGGCTATGCTCTGGAGGAAGGCAAAATCACATCACTCGACGATCGGGCGGAGCAGTACGCGCCCAGGCTTCGCGGGTCGATCCTGGGTGAGACAACCATTCGTAATCTGCTGCGCATGGCGTCCGGCGCGCGCTACAAGCAAAGTTACGATGGAAGCGGCGATACCCAGCGTTTCTCGGATGCGATTGCGCGCGACGGCGTGGAAGCCGCCGCTCGCAGCGTAACGGCCCGCGACACCGAGCAAGGGGCACACTTCTACTACGCGAGTCCGCATAGCGCCAGTCTGGCGGCGGTGGCGCGCGGCGCGACCGGTGTGAGCCTGAGCGAATACCTGACGGCGCGCCTTTGGCGAAGGATAGGCGCAGAAGAAACTGCGATCTGGAACACTGACAAGACTGGATTGGAAATTGGTCTGGGCAACTTCAATGCCACACTGCGGGACTACGCACGACTGGGAGTGGTTCTTGCGAACGACGGAATGCGTCCCGATTTGCCGGCGCCCAATCAGATCATTCCACGTGAGTTCCTCCTCGACGCCACCGATTGGAAACGCCAACCCGAGCAGTTCCGGCCGGGGAAAGCAACTCCTTATCTGGGATACGGCTATCAATTCTGGACGTATCCCGGCCAAAAAAGACGATTTATGATGCTCGGTGTGTATGGCCAATCTATATTCATCGATCCGGAATTAAAACTAGTGATTGTCCAAACGGCGGCGAATGCCACCGCTGAAGCCGGAAACACATCGCTTGGCCGTGAACGCGACGCGTTCTGGCGCGGTGTGCTGCGCTACTACGACAAAAAGTAAGCGTTCCAAGACCGGAAAACAGCCCGCCCCGTACCGGATCGTCCATCGTGTCCAGAGTCGTGCTTGGCCTTGTATGCCTCGTGCTTGCGTCGTGCGCAAGCACGCCTGCTATCGCACCCGCCGTCCGCTCCGATCTTGCGCCGACCGGCAAACTGCGCGCCGGGATCAATTACGCGAATTCCATCATCGCGACCAAAGACCCGGTCAGCGGAGAACTGCGCGGTGTATCGGTTGACCTGCTGCGCGAAATTGCCCAGCGCATCAATGTGCCCCTGGAACTGGTCGGGTTCGATTTTTCCGGCAAGATGGCCGATGCTTTGATTGCGGGCGAGATCGATGTTGGTGCGCTGGCGGGCGGAACCGGAACGGGCCGCGAGAGCGCCATGGACTTTACCGCGGGCTATCTGCAGATCGAGGCCACATACATGGTGCCGCCGGGCTCGCCGGTGCTGACGGCGGCCGACGTAGACCGGGAAGGCTTGCGCGTCGGCGTGGCGGCCAAGAGCGCTTTCGAGCCTTATCTTGCCCGCACTCTGAAGCGAGCCAAACTCGTGACTGGTCCCGGTAACCCGACGGCGTTCGAGTTACTGCGCAGCGGACAAGTGGAAGTGCTTGCGGGTTTGAGGCATCAGCTCATCGAAGTCAGGGACAAGCTGCTAGGCTCGCGCATCCTCGAAGGCCGGTTCCTCGTCGTCGAACAGACCCTGGCGGTGCGGAAAGGCCGTGACGCCGGCATCGAATATCTGCGTGAATTCATCGAGGACGCAAAAGCGTCGGGCTTCGTCGCCCAGGCACTCGCGAAATCCGGCAATGGAAACGTGCCGGTTTCGCCCCTGACGGCTAAATGATGGCCGCGTGAGGTTGCGGCTGCTGAACACAAAGGCTGGGGTTAATCCGGGTTTATGCCCGCATCGTCCACCACTTCGCGCGCAGCCGGCCGGCCCTTGCGAGGGGCAAAAACCAGGTGCTGCGGAGATTGACTACGCGGCCAGCTTCTGGCGGCGCGCCATGAATCCAAGCAGGCCAAGACCGGCAAGCATCATCGCATAGGTCTCGGGCTCGGGAACAGCGGCGGCAATGGCTCGTCCTTCGACGATGATGGCGTTGAATGTGGTGGACGGCGCAAAACCGCCACCTGAGTCAATTGCGTACCCGATGAATGTCGCCAACCCCGAACTCGGCGCAATCTGTGGATTGGTCCGGTCCCAGGCCGGGGGAGCTCCTGCCGGGAACGCTACCTCAATCCAGTAAGTGGTGTTCGCAGCCAGCAACAAGGGTGCGGCCGGTGTAAGCGTATAAGCCGCCGTAGGTCCGAAGCCGGCGATGGTCGGCGACGTACCAATCGTTGCTATGAAGCTTCCCGGCACCCCACTGGCATCCGCATTCAGCGTGAACGTCAGGGTGCCGCCCGAACTGTCGTGTCCCCCCAGCGCGACCTGGATGTCGTCGAGCAAAAGTGCGCTCGCTCCCGTGAGAAACCCAACGGCCTTTGTTCCGAAGTTTGACCCGTTTTGGTACGGTGCGGTGACCGAATTTCCGAAGATCAGCGACGCTTCAGCGTTTGTGCAAAGTGCGATTAGAAAAGCCGCAAATAAACCTTTCTTCATGGGAGCTCCTTTCCAAGTTGGCATTGCCCCGGGCCATTTCCATTGTCATAAAATTTCCCGAATAGAAAATATAACCCAAAACAGGATAATTTTTAAGCATGACAATTGAAGAAAACGACGGGGGTTTTTTGTAAAAATTACACCACGCCCGAACCGGGTCAGAAACCCCATAAATGCTGTCATGAGTCGGATCAAATTGACGGGGGCCCGACAAGGAGCTGTTACGTTGATGCGCCGTGAAAATTCGCAGTGGCGGCGTCTGTGCGATGACCGTCACGCCGGAGCCAGCGGCTTTAATCCGTGCTTCGGCATCGAAGCACGTATGGCCGCCTTTGTTCCGGGCCCGCCCTCTTCACCTCCTTCCGGGCATCAGGACGGGCTTCTATCCGCAGCGCAAATGGATTTTGGGATGCCTTCTCCTGATTTAATGTCGTCCCTGGTCGATCATTGGATTTTTTTGCTGCGGCATCTAGCCTGGCTTGCAAATACTTCCCGCATCTCTGCAAAGCGTTTCCGTGTAATAAATTTGCAATTCTTGCTTCATTGCAAGCGGTTGCCGAGCGCAAACCATTTTTGATTAGGGAGTCGCGGCTGCATTCGTAATCGAGCGTCCTACACTGTTCAAGCGTCGCATTAGATTAATGGGTGTAGGCATTCAGTCGTAATTGTCTTTGCCGGAAATTGTGCTTAGACTGAAAGCTTTCCGATGTTGGGTGTGGTATGTCGCTTGCCTCGAATCCTCATGAACTGGAATTGCTGACTGACGACGTTCTGCGTGAGATTGCGTCGCTCGGGCAGTTGCGTAAGTTCCAAAAGAATGTCGCAATCATCCAGGAAGGGGACGCGGGAGATTCCCTTTATATAATTTTGGCCGGCAAAGTGAAGGTCTACGCAAGCGACGACAACGGGCGGGAGGTCGTCATCGACATCTTCGGCCCCGGCGAATACGTCGGCGAGATGATGCTCGACGGCGGCACGCGGTCAGCGTCCGTGATGACCATGGAGCCCTCGACCTTTTCTGTGGTTAGCCGCGCCGAACTTCACCAGCACATCGTCAAGCATCCCGATGTCGGGATCTTCCTGATTTCACGGCTCATCAAGCGAACGCGCAAGGCGACCAACAACATCAAGTCGCTCGCGCTGATGGACGTTTACGGCCGCGTGGCGAAACTGCTTTTGAACCTCGCGGTGGAAGATTCGGGGAAATTGCGGGTGCCGGAGAAGCTCACGCATCAGGAAATCGCCGACCGCGTCGGATCGTCGCGCGAGATGATAGGCCGCATCATGAAAGACCTGGTCATCGGCGGCTACATCGAAGTGCACGATCGAACGATCGTGATGAACAAGCAGCCGCCCGCCCACTGGTAGCCTTGGCAGCCGCCTGGCTCCGAGCTTGCGATAAATAGAAGCCACCTCAAAAACCCGTCAAGGCCGTTCGTGCTGAGGTAATCGAAGCATGGATGGCCGCACTCCCGCAAACCTATTCGCCCTTCTATACATCAGGGCGAACGGTTTTTGAGATGGCTTCCGGTTGATCTGTGCCCTCACCCGTGCACCGGGTATAAGTCGCCGGGAACCCGGTAATAAGTCACTCCGCCACCCACTAATACTTACTACATAGCGCGGGCCGCACGTCCTACTCTGTCATCACGTTGACCGGAAACGGTCGGCAAACTCCGAAATCATTTTTGAAGAGGGGATGACATCATGACTACTCACGAGCTTTTTCTCAAAACCACCAAACGCACAGGCAAAGAATTCGGGCCGGGCCACCACATCGCCGGGCTCATCGTGCTGGTTGTCGTCGCGACGCTCGGCTCACTGCAGTTGATCCACCCGGGCAGCAGCGCCGCGCTCGATTCCGCGCCGCAGGCCAACAATGCGCCCGCCGCCGTCGAATATTTTCCCGCGCAGTACGTGAATCAGGCGACGCAACCCGAAAAGCAAATTGAGACGTTCTGATATCGCTTGGGCCAAAAACCAGGTTCTCATCAGTAGCGTTTCGCCGCACACGGAGGCAAGCCATGGTTAGCCAACATGAAAGAGAAAAGTTGACGGAAGCGTTCAAGCGGGAGTTGTTCTTCGGTGCTGCCGTCGTATTCAAGTGCGTAGCAGGACTGTTGGTCGTCGCCGCGCTAGCCGTCTTTGGTGTTCAAACCTATACGACCGATGCAACCACTACGACCGCCAATCAGCCACTGTCGCAGGGGTATGAGAAAGCGTCGATGGCTTACGGCACGACGCTCTTTCAGGAGCGCCAAACGCTTCTGGAGCCCGGACAACTGGGAGTCGCCATCCAAATACTTTCCGCGAATGCCGCGGACGTTCGCCATCTGCATCAAATATCCTGGTTCACGCAGCGCGGGGCGGCGCCCGTTCATTCGCTGCAGAACTGATCAATACTCCTCCCTGCGGCGCAATGCCGCACTCTTCCCGATTCAGCCTTTGGGCTGGATCGGGTTTTCTTCGTCCGCTCAATCCCGCATCTACATCGAACCGTGAAAATTCTAAACCTCACAAAATTGTGAGGTTTGCTGTTGGAAAATTTCAAACCTCACAAAATGTCAGGTTTGGTGTTTGCAAAATTCTTGCTCTTCAAAAATCGCCGCGTTTATTTCCGTGGTCCTATGACAAACATCACGTAAAGTTTTACAAGCGCGTAATCAAATCGCAATCGCGCGAGCGTCAAACTGTGATGAGCAGCCCTATAAATTATCGTCTGTAGTACTTGACAACATAACTCCAGCGGAGAAAACTTTCTTCAAGCCGCGCGAGTAGCAGGCGCTCCGACAATCTCAACGCCCGAGTCCGGGCATCCGACCATCCAATGGGAGGAACGAATGGCAACTAAAAATGAATTCAACGAGGCGGTACTGGTTCCGCGCCCCGACTGCGATCCGGGTCCTCTTCACGAGGGTTGCGACGGGCCGCCCCCGACTCCGTGGCTCTCGTGGAAGCATTGCTTCAAGGTCTTTGAATTCCGCGAATACGATCTTCGCCTCGAGCAGGCGGCCGCTGTCGCACGAGGCGGAATAAAAATTCGGGCCCGCTTCGAGCACGCGCTCTGTCCAATGGGCCGCAAGCAGGGACCCATCGTCCACAGCCTCACATTGCTCCCGCAGGAGGAAGTCAAGATTTATCAATTCGATCGATATAGCCACGCCACGAGCACCTCGGCCCGCTTCAGCCAACGTTCCAACTTCTTCTCTTACGTGAGCCGGGTGACTGAGTCCCTCGCAAGCGTGAAAACCGATTTCGGAACCGCATTTTCCAGCACCGCTTCCGTCGCTGGTTCTTCGGGTGGTGGAATCGATCTGGGTATTGTGAGCTTCGGCGGCGAAGCGGCCTCGTCCGCCTCGGTTTCGGTCAGCAACCACCTGAACGTGGATTCGGTCTTCGAGTCGTTCCGTCACGTGGCCGAAATCAGCTCGCAGGCCGTCGAGACCGAGCGGTCCATCGTGGTGAATACCTTCGAAGAGAACGTTAACATCAACTCGACGTCCCGCACGCTGCGGAACTCGAACCACTGTCGCGCGGTGACGTATTTCATCCGCCGCGTTTTCGAGGTCTATTGCCTCACGACCAGGCTGGTCGGGATCGAAGTCCAGAGCGGCGGGAATTGGATCGACATCAAGTCCGTACCGGATGCGCTGAAGAATGCGATCGTGAAGCAGCTTGGCGCGGTCATCGTCGGCCAGGTATCGCAACGAAGCACCGAGATCGCGATTCCTACGGATGGCCTTTTGTTCGAGGCCGAATTGGCCCACTGCAGCTCCTGCGAACCCGAGATGGAGAAGCGGATCGATCTCGAGCTGAAGAAGCTGGAACTGGAAATCGAGCTGCTGGAACGCGAAAATGAACGGCGCAAGGGCCGGATCGCCAGCGGCGATTGGTCCGAGTTCGAGCCGATCCCGCAACCAGCAGCGGTGACGCCGTAGCCCACTGTAGGCTGGTCACCGGGTGTGTTGCCCGCCCCCTGGCAACACCCGCCATCTCGCGATTCCCGCTGTAGCAAATTCCCGCCCCCTTCCGGCGCGCTGTAGGCTAAGGGTGTAAATAAGTCACGCCAAAGCTGTGCGGCGCTGAGTGGAACTCGCGCCGCGCAGGTCTTAGTATGCCGGAGTCAAGTCCCGCTTAATTGCAGACGCGGGGGCATTATGAACAGTCGGCGCAAGCTTATCGTTGCAATGGGTTTTGGTGCGCTGACAGCGTCGCTGCGCGCCTTTGGCCAGCAGACGCCGGCGAAGATTCCTCACATCGGCTTCCTGCATCCAGCTTCCCCGCAAAGCCCGGTGGACTGGCGCCTGCAATCATTGCAAGAGGGACTGCGCGAGTTTGGGTATGTCGACGGGAAAACCATGCGTCTGGAAGTGCGCTGGGGTGAGGGCAAACTGGAGCGGATGCCCGCCCTGGCCGCTGAGCTGGTGCAAATGAACGTAGACATTATCGTTGCAGCTGCTGCACCTTCAGTTCAAGCGGCACGCCAGGCAACGCGCACTATTCCGATTGTCATGCCCGTAAGCTCGGATCCGGTCGGCGACGGGCTGGTCAAAAGCCTGTCGCATCCCGGCGGCAATATCACCGGCCTGTCGTTGATGTCGCCGGAACTGGGAGCGAAGCGGCTGCAAATACTCAAAGAGCTGCTGCCGAAAGTCGTACACCCCGTTGCGGTCCTGTGGAATCCCGCGTACGTGGGGATGCGCGCGCGGTTCGAGCAGGCTCAATCAGCGGCGCCCGCCGTGGGGATAACCGTTCGATCGATGGAAGTGCGTGACTTGCGCGAGCTCGACACGGCGTTCGACGCCATCGTCAAGGAACGTTCCGACGCCCTCCTTTTGCTGGCCGACCCGTTTACCGGCAGTCAACGCAAGCAGATAGTCGAATTCGCCGCCCAAAAACGGTTGCCTGCGATATATGAGTCAAGTGAATTTGTCGACGCCGGCGGTCTCATGTCTTATGGACCGAGTTTTCCACAACATTTTCGCCGCGCGGCATACTTTGTCGACAAGATACTCAAGGGCGCGAAGCCGGGAGATCTGCCGATAGAGCAGCCGACCAAGTTCGAATTGATCATCAACATGAAAACTGCGAAGGCGCTTGGAATAAAAATCCCGGACTCGATCATGGTGCAGGCAACCAAGGTCATTGAGTGATCACGCGCCGCAACCTTCTCGCAACGTTTGCCGCCGGATCGCTCGCGCCGCGCGCATTGTTGGCGCAGCAGCAAGTAAAGACTCCGCGTATCGGCGTTCTGCTCGCGGGGACTCCCGCTGGATTTGCGATTCGAACCGAGGCGTTTTTGCAGGAGCTTCGCCACCTTGGCTACGTAGAAGGAAAAAACGTCATCATCGAATGGCGTTGGGCCGAGAATCAGCCCGAGCAAATTCCACGCCTCGCGGCCGAACTCGCCGGACTCGGGGTCGATGTCATAGTCACCGGCGGCACGGCGCCCGCCAGGGCGCTCAAGAACGCTACACGCACAATTCCGATCGTCATGGCGCTGGTCGGGGACCCGGTCGGCACCGGCCTGGTCGATAGCCTCGCGCGGCCTGGCGCCAATCTGACGGGGTTCAGCGATTTTGCGCCCGCCCTTACCGCTAAGCGGCTGGAAATCCTCAAGGAACTCGCCCCGCAAGCCTCGCGCGTGGCGGTGATGCTCAATCAGACGAACCCGAATACTAAGGTCGAATTCGAGGCAGCCCGCACGGCCGCAAAGGCTCTGGGGATTGAACTGATTCCTCTGGAGATATCCGAGCCGGCCACGCTGGAAGCAGCGTTTGCAAAAGTCGTTCAGCACCGTGCGGGAGCATTCACGCTTCTGACCGACCCGATGCTCTACAGCCAGCGCAGCCGGATCGTGAAGCTCGTCGCCGAGCACCCGTTGCCGGCGATGTACCCGCAGCCCGAATTTGCAGAAGCGGGCGGGCTGATCAGCTATGGCCAGAATTCACGGGAGACTTTTCGCCGGTCTGCAATTTACGTCGACAGGATACTTAAGGGGACCAAGCCCGGCGACTTGCCGGTCGAGCAGCCATCGAAATTCGAGATGGTGGTCAATCTGAAAACCGCCAAAACGCTAGGCGTCACCATCCCCCAGTCGGTCCTCGTGCGCGCGGACAGGGTGATCGAATAACCTGCTTCCGCATTTGGGCATAATATGCGTGCGGATTGCAGGAAATAATTTGAATACACGTCGCAAAATGGTTATGGCGCTTGGCGCGGGCGCGCTTACTGTGCCGCTCGCATCCTTCGCTCAACGGGCGAAGGTCTGGCGCGTCGGGTTTTTGTCGTCGAGCGTTCGTCCCGCATCTCTCGATTCCTCCAATATCGCTGCATTCGCGAACGGAATGCGCGACCTTGGCTATGTCGAAGGAAAAAACCTGACGACTGAGTGGCGTTTTGCCGAAGGCAGGTTTGAGCGGCTGCCAGGATTGGCGGCGGAATTGGTTGAACTGAAGGTTGACGTCATCGTAACGGTAGGGCCTCAAGCCACCAGTGCAGCGCAGAAAGCATCTGCCACGATTCCCATCGTCATGGTGGTCAGCAATGATCCAGTCCGCAGCGGCCTGGTGGCGAGCCTTGCGCATCCAGGTGGCAACATAACCGGAGTTTCAAATTCTAGTGATGACCTCACTCCAAAGCACGTGGAGATGCTGCTTAGCATGGTGCCGAAGCTTTCCCGGTTGGCCATCCTGACGAATCCCACCAATGCGGGCCATTCCACGATGCTAAAGAGCATTGAGACCGCAGCACAGAAATTCCATGTAAAGATGCTGGCGATGGAAGCGCGGTCGTTGCAGGAGATCAAAAATGCATTTGCCAAGATGGTTCGGGAAAGAGCCGGGGCAATTATCGTAATGTTGGACCCGGTTTTTGTAACGGAAAGAGGCCCGATCGCAGAGCTGGCAGCCAAACATCGGCTGCCCTCCGTGGCTTCTTTTCGCGAATACGTAGAGGATGGCGGCCTGATGAGCTATGGGCAGAATCTTGCCGAGCATTTCCGGCGCATGACAACGTATGTGGACAAAATTCTCAAGGGCGCCAAACCGGCAGGTCTCCCCGTCGAGCAGCCCACGAAGTTCGAGCTGATTATCAATCGCAAGACGGCGAGCGCACTGGGCCTCACCATCCCTCAGTCGCTCCTCATCAGTGCCGACAAGGTTATTGAATAAACCTGGATCTCCGCTTCGGGTCGGAAGCGGTCATTCGCGCGGCATAAAAAACAAACCCCGCCGAAGCGGGGTTTGTTTGTGTGGCTGCTGAAAACGGATTAAGCGACTTTCTGTCCCCTGCGCCGTGCAATAAATACGAACAGGCCCAGACCCGCCAGCAACATGCCATAGGTGTCCGGCTCCGGAATCGCGTGTATTGCAAACGTCGCATTGCCGCCACCGCCATTGAGCGAAAGGCGGAAATTACCCCCGCCCAGCGGAATGTTAGTGATCACGCTGCCCGTATTGGTGAATGCGGCGCTCAGGTCCAGGATTTGCGAAGCGTTGGGATTGACAAAGAAGCCCGCGAAAGTAGCATTCGGTACGAAGGTCGCCAGTACATTCGCAGCCGGCAGGAGATTATCTGGCGGCGTACCGGTGAGCGAAACACTCCCAGGGGCATTCAGGCTGCCAGTGCCCAACGTGATCGGCGCGGCACCAGTCGCCTCGAAGATCCCGTCTGCGTTGCTATCCGCAAACATCGTGACGCCGGGCGCACCGAACAACGTATAGTTCATGCTTGTGAAGAAGCCGGTGGAAGGAATGCCCGGGGTTTGAGTTCCGGTAGCTGTGAAAGAAATGTACAAGCTGTAAGGTGTGGCGCCCCCGGGATATCCCGCCGTCGGAATCGACGTGAACACATTGTTGTTCGAGAACGCGGCCAGGTCAATGAACCCCCGCTCTGAGAACGTGGTGCCGCCGCCCGTAATGTCAATCGCCGCATAGCTGTTGAGTAATATATTGTCGAACGTGAATGCACCCGCAGTACTGATGCCCGCTGCTGAAGGGTTCCATGTCACGTCGATCGGAGCAGCCGCGTTGGCTAATGACGCTCCCGTTAACAATAACGCGGCTAACGGCGCCGTTAAATATTTCTTGAGTTGCATGGTCTTTCCTTTCACTGGCAGGTTATATGGCCACAGTAAATTTCACACCGCAGGACCAAGGCACATTACAGCAGCGATGATGCATTAATACGTCGTAGAGCACTAGGGCCCAAAAGAACTAATCTTCAGAGAC
>Ga0070670_100002716_pt1 | contig 14613 bp, 9 predicted proteins | sample KBSS63metaG_FD_64665 | JGI IMG/M metagenome (GOLD analysis project Ga0070670, IMG submission 64665) | Switchgrass rhizosphere microbial communities from Kellogg Biological Station, Michigan, USA - KBS S6-3 metaG | ecosystem: Host-associated > Plants > Roots > Rhizosphere > Soil ... | reverse complement strand
CCCTGGAGCAGGCCATGCCGGAATCGGTGCGCAGCCTCGTGCAGCGAAAGATCGACGCGCTGGATGACGGCGATCGGCGGCTGCTGGGTGCGGGAAGCGTCCAAGGGATCGACTTCGACAGCGGCGTCCTCGCGGCAGTGCTCGACCGATCGCAGGACGACGTCGAGGACGCGCTGGAGCGGCTGGAACGGGAGCACGCGCTCATCCGGTTCGTCGATGAATACGAAGCCGACAACCGCGACCTCGCGCTTCGCTACCGTTTCGCGCATCACATCTATCACAACGCGTTCGACGCCTCGGTACGGGCGACGCGGCGTGCGTCGTTGAGCCGCGCGATTGCCAAGCATCTGATCGCGCGGCTTGGGGCACAGCCCTGCGATTGCTCGGCGGACATCGCACTGCTGCTCGAGTCCGCACGCGATCACATCGGGGCCGCGGAGTACTGGAACCGGGCGGCCCAGGCCGCCGCTCGTCTTTACGCGCACGACGAAACCGCGCGGCTGGCACGCCGCGGGCTCGCGCTGCTGGAGGGTGAACCCGATTCGCCGCAGAAAGCGGCCGTCGAAGTCGGGCTGCAGATGACCTACGGCTTGTCGATAAAAACCAGCCAGGGGTACGCGGTCCCCGAAGTCGGACGCGCCTACGCGCGCGCGCGCGAGTTATGCCGCCGGATCGAAGATCCCGGCCGGGTCGTGCCCGTTCTGATGGGCCTTGCGGCGCACCACGTGGTCTCCGGGGAGATCACGACCTCGCGCGACGTGGCGCTCGAGATGCTGGACCTGTTCAACCGGATTGGCGATCCGAACCTGCAGATGCTGGGACAGTGGTCGCTTGGCGCCGCGCTCTTCCACCTCGGTGAACTCGAGGTGAGCCACGAACACCTCGCGCGCGGATTGGAATTGTACGATCCGGCGTTCCATAAGCCGCGCGTCTGGGAGACGGGCATCGAGCCGGGAATCTTCTGCCGGGTTGAATTCGCCCGGACCCTCACGCTTCGAGGCTACCCGGATCACGGACTCCGGGAGGTCCGCGAGGCGGTCGTCGAAGCCCGGGCTCTCGAGCATCCGCAGCCGCTCGCCTTCGCGCTGCTGTTCAGCACGATGATCCACCTCCTGCGGCGCGAGCCGGCCGAGGTGTGCCGGGTGTACGACGAGCTCGCGGACGTTTGCCGCGCCCATGGAATCGCTCAGGAGCTGCAGTGGGGCGCTCCGTTTCGGGGCCGGGCGCTCGTCGAGCTCGGCGAAACCGACCGCGGCATCGCCGAGGTGAAGGACGGGCTTGCGGCCCATACGCTGACGCGGTCGACACTGATGCGTCCGTATTATCTGGTGCTCTACGCCGGTGCGCTGCTGCGCGCCCGGCGATTCGACGAGGCGCGAACCGCGCTCGACGAAGCGCAGGCGGTCGCCGAGGACACCAGCCAGCACGCGTACGACTCGGAACACCGCCGGCTCGCGGCGGAGGTCATGCTCAAATGCGGCAAGGTGGACGCCGCCGAACCGCTTTACCGCGAGTCAGTCGACATTGCACGGCGCCAGGGCTGCAGGTGGCTCGAGCTGCGCGCCGCGCGAGGCTACGCCAGCTTCCTCCTCGACCGCAACCGGCCCGCCGAAGCGCGCCAGGTGCTGCAAATCTGCGAGTCGATTCCTGAAGGTCGCAGCACGATGGATTACGTGTACGCCGACGCGCTGCAGCGAACGTTGTAGCGTCTCACGGCCGGGGCCTCGTCTTTTCGCCGGCCACTTCGCGCATCTCACCGGTTTTCATCTCGAGCAGACCAGACGCGGCCAGGAACTGCGGCGTGTAATCCGGGTGCAGAGAGAGCACGCGGCTTACTTCAACACGGCAGCGGCCCGGCACCGCTTTCGTCGGATAGCACTGGAACGCGACGCTGGTTGCGTCCCTCGAGGCGGGGATCGCGATGCGCACCCATCCGTTGCGATCCACGGCGAGCTCCTTCATCCCGCGATCCGACGAGCGCCAGGTCCCGTCGGCCCCTTTCGCACTGGCCGCTACCGCCGCGTCTTCCAGGGTCAGCTTGGCGTCGACGTAGAGGTACTCGCGAACGTCACCGTACACCGCGGACTTTCCTTCTTCCTTCAGTTCATCCGCCATCCTTTGATACGTCCACGGCTGCTTGTCCATGACCGATTCGCGCGTCCCCGACTCGAGATCCACGAGCAGCGGCACCATCGTCACTTTCACAGCGGTACGCCCGCGATCGAGGAACACGTTGTTGAGCGTCGCGTCCACGAGCGACGGGTGGTCGCCGTCACGAGGCCCCTTGTACTCGATGACCTTGTGGTCGGGCGCCTGGTAGCGCGCCGACGACACCCGGCCGTCGCGCCATTCTTCCTCGTACATCATTTCAATGTCGGTCGTGCGGCCCCATCTGGCGAGCAGCGCCGGCGTCGCCGTGCCACCGTCCTCGTTGGAGAAGATGACGCTGTAGCGCAGCACGCCGGTACCGTTGACGCGCATGTCTTCGACGTACATGACCAGTGGAAGATCGGTCGAGGTGCCGATCGTGTCGGCGCGGACCCATAGCGCCGGGGCACGGGCGATCACGATCGACTGCGGCGCCTGCGACACAGTGAGCGACGGGGCGGCGGCTCCGCTCGGCCACGCCCAGTACGGCGACGGCTGTGCGACGACGTCATGCTTGCCTGCCGGCAGCGCGTGCAGCAGCGCGGTGTAGGCGGGATGGCCGACCTTTCCGAAGAGCAGGACGGTCGTACGCACCTCGCCGTCGACCGCGATATCCAGCGCAGTCACCGCGGGGAGCTGGCCGTCGTTGACGGTCAGCGTGACGACCGCGTCACCTGTTTTCGAGAGGGTGATCGAACCGGCGGCGACCGGCGTGGGACCCACGCTCAGCGCAGCGAGGAGCAGTAGGACGTGCGGCATGACGCACATCCTACTCTACGGCGGGGGCCCCTACGGTAGGGCGGCGTCTTAAGACCCCGCCCTACTTCTCGGTCATGAAGGGGTATTTGTAGTCGCGCGGCGGCGAGAAGGTTTCCTTGATCGTGCGCGCGCTTACCCACCGGACGAGATTCAGTTTGGAGCCGGCCTTGTCGTTCGTGCCGGAGCCTCGCGCCCCGCCGAACGGCTGCTGCCCAACCACCGCGCCGGTCGGCTTGTCGTTGACGTAGAAATTCCCCGCCGCGTTCCGCAAGGTACTCATCGCCTGCCGCACGCCCACCCGATCCCGGCTGAAGACGGCGCCCGTCAACGCATATGGGGAGGTGCGGTCCACGATTTCCAGCGTCTGCTGCCACTCCTGATCCGGATACACGTAGGCGGTCACGACCGGGCCGAAAATTTCCTCGCAGAGAGCGCGGTAGCCCGGATCCTCGGTCTGGATGAGCGTGGGATGAATGAAATAGCCGTCGTCGCCCGAGGCTTCGCCGCCGGCGAGGATCTTCGCGTTCCGCTTGGCGTCGTCGATGTAGCCGCCGATTTTCGTGAACGCCTTCTGATCGATCACCGCACCCATGAAGTTGCGGAAGTCGCTCACGTCGCCGACCTTGATCTCGTTCATCATCGCGGTCGTGCGCTCGCGGATTTCTTTCCACAGCGACTGGGGCACGTAGACCCGGCTGGCGGCGGAGCACTTCTGTCCCTGGTATTCAAAGCCACCGCGTGCGATGGCGACCGCCACCTCTACAGGATCGGCTGAGGGGTGGACGACGATGAAGTCCTTGCCGCCCGTTTCGCCGACGAGGCGCGGATACGAGCGATAGCGGCCGATGTTTTCGCCGATCTTCTTCCACATCCCGTTGAACACTTCGGTGCTGCCGGTAAAGTGGACGCCGGCGAGCTCCGGCGAATCGAGCAGGAGATTGCTGATCTCGCGCGCGTCGCCGGGGATGAAGTTGATGACCCCCGGCGGCAGACCCGCCGCTTCGAGCAGCTTCAGCGTGTAGTACCCGCTGAGGATCGCGCTCGAGGCCGGCTTCCAGATGATGGTGTTTCCCATCAGCGCCGGGGCGGTGGTCAGATTGCCGCCAATCGCGGTGAAGTTGAACGGCGAGACGGCATACACGAAGCCTTCGAGCGGCCGGTACTCCATCTGGTTCCACACGCCGGGACCGCTGATTGGCTGCTCGTGGTAGAGCTCCTGGGCAAAATGGGTGTTGAAGCGCCAGAAGTCGATCATTTCGGACGCCGCGTCGATCTCCGCCTGGAACGCCGTCTTCGACTGTCCGAGCATCGTCGCCGCGTTCAGCGTGGCGCGCCACGAAGTGGAGAGGAGCTCGGCCGCCCGGAGCAGCACCGCCGCGCGATCTTCCCACGGCCAGCTGCCCCACTCGCGCCGCGCCTCGGCGGCTGCCGCGATCGCCTGCTGCACCTCCTGCGGGCCTGCGAGGTGATAGTCGGCCAGCACCTGCTTGTGGTTGTGCGGCATGACCGACTGCGCGGTCCGACCGGTACGCAGCTCTCGCCCGCCGATCACGAGGGGAATGTCGAGGCGTTCGGCCGCCATGGCCCTGAGGCGTTCTTTCAATTCGGCACGCTCAGGTGAGCCAGGCGCGTACGATTTGTTCGATTCGTTGATCGGCTGAGGCACTCGCCGGACGCCGCCGAAGGCCGCAAGCGGCGCGCTGCCGGCCGGCGCCGCTGCCGGGGTGCTGGGGGTAGGGGTCGGAATCGTGGAAGTCGGTGTGGCCATAAAGGCCATTTTACTCCGCTACTTTCGGATTAGCAGGAGCGCGAGCACTGCCACGAACACGAAGAGCACAATGAACCCGATGATCGTGCCGCGCCGCCGCCGGGTCTCGGCCATCCGCAGCTCGGCGATGTTCGTCCAGAGGATCTTCTGGAGCCGCATGGTCGTGCTGGCGCCAGAACCCCGGGGTCCGGCTCCGGGCCGATGCACCGCCACCGGCACTCTGAACCGGTAGCCGCGCCGGGGGATCGTCTCGATGTAGACGTTGTGGCCGCCGCCGTCATTCAGGGCTTCGCGAATCTGCTTCATGCAGAAGTTCACCCCCTGGTCGAAATCGACAAAGGTGCCTTCGGGCCACAAGTGGCGCCGGATCTCATCGCGCCCGACCGGGTGTCCGGCATGGCTCGCCAGCAGCACGAGCAGTTTGAACGGCTGCGGCTGCAGCTTGACGCGGTGGCCGCCGCGGCGCAGCTCCTCGGCATCGAGGTCGAGCTCGAAGTCGCCGAACGTCATCAACCCCGAGACAGGCCTGGATTCCATACACGGAGAGCGCGCTGGTGGAGACTACCACGCGTCCCACGCATCCACAGCTTTCGCGGTAACTGGCTGATGGGGCTCGAGTTCGCCGCTCATTAACAACTCCCGGAATCCGCAGCCTCGGATCATGGCCTTTGTACGCTTCGTCCCGTATATGTCGTTTAGTCAGGTAACGGACCTCGGAGGGAGTGAACCAGATGCACGGAATCTATGTCGAAACGGACTCCGAACCGGCCACCGGGTGGTCGGTCCGCCGGACGGATATCGATCTTGTCGCGGCGTGTCAGTCGGATGCCGCCATTCTGTTCACCGGCGCGGGGGCGGCGGCCGAATCAATCGCGCGCCGCATTCACGGCGCGAGCGGCTGGCGACACGGCGCCTTCATGGTCGTCGAGTGCGGCATGCGTGAGCGCGATCTGGGCGGCCGGCTCGGCTGGTTGTCGGAGGAACTCAGCGGGATCGTCTTCCTCCGCGACATCGAGAGGCTTTCCTCGGGCGCGCAGGCGGAACTGGACGAGTGGCTGCTGCAGGTGAGAGCGGCAGGACAGCCGGGGCCGCGGTGCCGGGTGATGGCGAGTACCGCCGCTCCCCTCGTACCCCGCTGCCTGGGTGGCACGTTCAACGACCGCCTCTACTACCGCCTGAATTTGATTCGTGTCGATATCGGGCCGCCGCCCGAGGGCCTGATACCTGGCTCGTTCCGACCCAGGAGACACAACGATAAATCCTAGGGCAGGGAGCGAGGCTCCTGGCGGCCGTCGGAATCGAAGCCGATCGGCGCGAAGTAAAGGTTGCTGTCATCGGCGCGCAGATACTTGCCGACCACGGTGTAGTGATGCGCCGCAAAGTAGTCGAGCAGCAACTGCCGGACCTCCGGATGCGCCTCGACGCAGACCAGCGCTGGACGGAAGCGTTCGATGTCGAACCCCGCCAGCGCTTTCGGCTCCCACAACTCGATATCCATATTCAGGAAATCGAAGGTCGTCACCCGCTCGGTCGTGAGCAAATCGTTCAAGGTAATCGTCTTCGCCGTCATCTGCTCGACATTCGAACCGAACGCGCGCGTAAAGTTTTCATCGGCCGAGGTGACGAGCGGGTTGCTCTTCAGAACGTAGAGCTTCGCCTCGGCATCGGACACGTTCGAGACGAAGAAGGGCCGGAATCGAGATCGTGGGCGGTACTTCGCGTACTCCGCGGCGAACTGGGTCTGGGGTTCGACGGCGATCCCTGACCAACCCAGCACCGTGTCCAGGTAGTACGTATTGCTGAAGTTTTTGTAGTGGTTCGCGCCCACGTCGACGAAAAAGCCGCCGCGCTTGTCGCGGAAGAAATCGCGGATCACCCACTCTTCGCCATGCTCGGAATTGTTCCCGGGACCGTAGCGCTCCTGTAGCGCCGCCAGTTCGTCCGCGTGTCGATGGAGAACGCGAGCGACTGTCTCCGGCCGACGGTCATCGTAGGCGCGAGTCGCCACGAACGTCAGAATCGCTACGAACGCGCTGACCGCCAGGACTTCGATTGCCGATAGACCCTTGCGAGATTTCATGACCTCGTCGACAGGTCACGAATCGAGATCGTTTTCATGCGCACATGGTGACACATTTTCCTCGCTCGATGAGCCGATGCTCACACCATCCCGCGCATGGCGACTGCAAGTCAGCGTACCTTCATCACGATGAAGGTGAGATCGTCGTACTGCTCCGCCTCCTGAATCCAGTCGTTCATAGCCGCGGTAATCCGAGCGCTGATCTGATCGGCTGGGAGGTGAGCGGTCTCACGGAGCAGCTGTTGCAGGCGCGCCTCGCCGAATTCGTCGTTCTCCGGATTGTGCGCCTCCGGGACGCCGTCGGTGAACGCGAGAAGGACGTCGCCGGGGCTCAACGCGACGGTCGCCTCTTCGTAGCGCGCGTCCGGGAACATGCCGACAACGGTTCCTCCGACCGACAGCTCCTCGACCGGGGACGGCGCGGAATCGGTTGTCGATGGCCGGGTCGCTCGCAGGAGATACGGCGGGTTGTGCCCGGCATTGACGTAGCGCAGCACTCGTGCCTGTGCATTGAAGTGCGCATAGAAGAAGGTGGCGTACTTGCTTCCTGGCGTAGACCGGTAGACGAACTCGTTCATGCGCGCGACGAGGCGCGACGGCGGGACGTCGCCCTCGGACGAAATGATCCGCAGCGAAGCCTGCACGACGGACATGATCAACGCCGCGGCCACGCCTTTTCCCGACACGTCGGCCAGCGCGATACCAATTCCGCCATCACCCAGCTCGACGAAATCGTAGTAGTCGCCGCCGATGCGCCGGGCGGGAACGCTGCTCGCGGCGAAATCGGCACCATCGATGCGCGGCGGAGCATCGGGTAGCAGGCGGCGCTGGACGTCCGAGGCGAGGTCGATGTCGCGGCGCAGTGTCTCCTGTTCGACCACCCGATCCGTCAGCCGCGCGTTCTCGATCATCAAAGCGAGCTGATCGGCGCCGGCGCGCAGCGCCTGTTTCTCGTGCGCGCTGAAGGCGGCACGCTGCGGCCTGCTCTGAGCGAGCGCCTGCGAGTCGATGGGCCGGTCACCGAGCAGCAGCACGCCGAGGATTTCCGTGCGGGTGTGCAGCGGCACGGCCAGGCGCACGCCGGCGGCGGCAAGCGCACGAATCTCGTCGAACCGATCTGGACGGTCTGCCGCCGCCCATTCGGTGAGGGCGGCCAGTTCATTCGGCGCAAACGGCAGCGGCTGCGGATAGTGCCGCAGCCGTGTAATCAGAAACCCGTCGGCGGCAACCGCGGGTGACGCCCTTTCGAGCGCACCGGTGGCAACCAGACAGCGGTATTCCGCTTGCGCGCCGTCGCGCCGCGCGAGCAGCGCGGCCGATTCGACGCCCAACTCGTCGCACACGCTGGTGAGCATGGCGCGCAGCGCCCCGGTATACGAGTCGGCCCTTCGCGCGGCGTCGATGAACGCCGTGAGCATGTCCGCCGTCGAGGCGTCTGATCCACCGTCGTCTCCGCCGACCGCCTGGCGAATGTCGTGCGCGACGCGCTGCATCCGCTCACGCGCGAATCCCCACACCGACGGCGGCTGCTCGCGAATGGCAGCCATGGGCGAGAGGAACGTCGTGCGCCACGCCGGCACCGAGGCCGCCGCCGTGGCCACGAAGCCGACCGCCGCCGTGGAAGACGCGAACGGCAGCCATCCGAAGTTCGCCACTTCGAGAAACCGGACCAGCAGCCAGACACCGCCGACGAGCCCGATCGAGCCGACGGTGACGCCGGCCAGTGAGAGCTTCAAGCCACCGCCCAGGACGAGGGCCACGATATCGCGGTGTGACGCGCCGAGGGCCATCCGCGTGCCCAGCTCCATGGTCCGTTGCCGGACGAAGTACGACAGGATGCCGTAGATGCCCAGGGTCGCCATCAGCAGCGCGGCCAGTCCGAAGAGTGTCATCACCAGCGAACTGAGACGCTGGAGCTGCAGTGACTGGCGCACCACGTCGTCCATGGTGCTCACGTTCTCCATCACCAGCGTCGGGCTGGTTTGCCGAATCGTGCGGCGGACAGCGCCGATCAGTTGATCGGTTGGCAGCGCCGAGCGCACGACCACGTTCATCTGGTTCACCCCCTGGATGGCGGCCGGGAGATAGAGCTCAGGCTCAGAGGGCTTGTTCAATCCATTGTTGCGGACGTCGCCCACGATGCCGACGATCTCGAACGGGTCGTTATCCGGTTGACTGAGGCGCCCGGACGCGCCGATGGCGTTGCGGCCGGGCCAATACGCGCGCGCCGCGGCCTCGTTGACGACGACGACCGACCGATCGCCGCGGTTGTCGGACTCATTGAGCCACCGACCGGCGAGGAGCGGGATCCGCATCGTCGAGAGGTAGTCCGGCGTCGTAGCGACGACGCACAGCCGCTGCCCGACGGCATCTTCGGTGTAGAGGGAGGTGCCGCCGCAGACCAGGCCCGGCAACTGGCTGGCAAACGCGGCGCCGGTCACGCCGGCCGTCTGTCGCAGCGCCGCCATCAACCGATCCTGTTCGCGATTCCAAGCCGTCGTTCGTTCGAGCTGTGTCGAGGAGACGAGGCGCGGCAGCGCGAGGGTGAAGGTGACGAGACCACGGGAGTCGTAGCCCAACCGCACCTGGCCCAGATTGCGCAGGTGGACGATGAGGATGGCCGAAGTGGTGAGAAGCGTAAAGGCGAGGGCGATTTCCGCTATCACAAACGCCTGCGACAAACGTCGCGCGGGGGCGGCGGCCGACGCGCGAACACCGTCGGTGAGCACGGCGTTCGGGGCCGTGCGGATCGCCTGCCAGAGCGGGGCCATGCCGGCGAGCACGCCGGTGGCGATGGCCACCGCGACGCTGAAGACGAGTACCTTCCAGTCGAGCGCGATGGCGTTGGCGTGAGGGACGAAGTTGGACGCGGCCGCCAGGATTTGCCGGACGAGGATGACGCTGAGACCAACGCCGGCCGCGGCACCGGCACCCGAGACAAGCGCGCCTTCGGCGAAATAGCACACGGCGAGCTGACGCCGCGACGCCCCCAGCGCCACGCGGATCGCGGTCTCGCGGGCGCGAACGACGGATCGCGCGAGCAGCAGCGTGGCGACGTTGGCACAGGCAATGAGCAGGAGAAGCCCGGCGCCGCCGAGCAGGATCAGCAGTGTCGCGCGCAGGACCGGTGGCGTCCACTCGCGGAGGTCACCCACGTGCGCCGTGTAGTTCTGATAGCGTGCTGGATCCGTCGCCGCGACGATTTCGGCCACGCGCCTGGCGTCCGCCTGCGCCTGCTCCAGCGAGACCCCGGGCTTACGGCGGGCATAAACCGAGTACATGCCACGGCCGCGGTTCTGACTGTTTTCCGACGGATCGAGCGGAATCCACACTTCCGTGTTGCCGCGCCCCATGCCGAGGCTCGCGATTGGCAGTTGGAACGCCGGAGCCATGACGCCGCTCACGGTATAGAGACGATCGTCGACTGTGATCGCCGTGCCGATGATGTCGCGCCGGCCACCGAGCCGCCGCCAGAAGGCGCTCGAGATGACGGCGCTGCTGTCGTCGGCGAACCACCGGCCGATAAGCGGCGCACCGAGCTCCCGCGCCAGGGCAGGTGTCACCGCGATGCCGGTGACGAATTGCGGCTCGCCAGCCACCGTCAGGCGGAATCTGCCGCCGCGGAACCATCCGAACGCGTCGAAGCTCGTGGTCTGCTGCTCGTAGTCGCGCAGCTCGGGCACCGACATGAACAGGAACCTGCCCGGCTCCGTCGTCGTCCCCCGGTTCAGCGCCACGAAGCGGTCGCCGTTCGGGTACGGCAGCGGCCGTAGCATGACACCATTGACGACGGTGAAGATTGCCGTCGCCGAGCCGATTCCGACGGCATACGCGAGTACGGCGAGGAGCGCGACGCCAGGCGCCGTTTTCCAGGAGCTCCAGGCTTGGGAGAAGGCTGAGAGCACGTCGCGGTGACTGTAGCGCCGATTGTTGCGCGCTGCAACGCGTCCGATAGAAGGTGATGGAAGGCTCAGATGAAGCACGAGCGAACGGAGTGAGCGAGCCTCGCGCCCGGAGCGAGCCGGCGAAGCGGCGAGCGAGGGAGCGAGTAGGGGGTCTGCGGGGCGAAGCCCCCAGATCAATTTTTGGAGCCGGCGCTCGGACTTGAACCGAGGACCTGCTGATTACGAATCAGCTGCTCTACCAACTGAGCTACGCCGGCGTAGGATGTGGCTGCGCGAGCACGTCGAGCCGAACCGATATTCTAGCACGGCGTCTGCGCCCTCCCGTCCGCAGTGTCTATGCAGGCTCGTCGTGCCGGCGCACCCAGGCGACTGCGCCCTCAATCGCGGAGAACGCGCGCAACGGGATGTGCTGGTGATCCGCCAGCGCGTGGGCGACCATCGCCGGGTTGTCAATCCCCGGCCGCGTCACGATCGCCGCCCGATGCGCGCCGAGCTTTCCCCAGAAGTCGCGCACGACGCCGATGATCGCGATCACGGTTTCAGCGCTGACCGGGTGTTCCGACGATCGGAGGTCACGGATGAAGCTGAATCCCCGTTGGTACTCGGGGTCGTGCATGACCATGGTGAGCAGCCGCCGCCATTCGCCGGCTTCCGCGTAATCACCCGTAATCGTGACCACCCCTGCGGCAGCGTCGATGCGGTACCTCAAAGCCATCGCAGCCATTGTAGAGTCCCCGAACGCACCGAGCGCCCCGCTATAATTCCGATACGAAGAAAGCCATTCTCGCCTTCATCGTGCTTGTCGTCTTCGTCACCGCGGTTCAGGAGTTGCCATCGCTCGGGGCCGGAGGACTGCTCCATCCGTCCCGTCGATCCGTCAACACATCGCCGCCGCCGGGATGTGAAGATGCCAGCTTTGCCGGCGACGGCGTGGCGCTCAAAGGATGGCGCTGTCCCGCACAGGGAGCGCGCCGCGGCGCGATCATCTACCTGCATGGCATCGCCGATAATCGCACCAGCTCACACGGTGTCATCCGCCGCTTTGCGCCGCAAGGCTTCGACGTCGTCGCCTACGATAGCCGCGCGCACGGGGATTCGGAAGGCGCCGCGTGCACTTACGGCTTCTTCGAGAAACGCGATCTGCATCGCATCGTCGATACGCTCGCGTCCCAGCCGATCGTGCTCATCGGGACCTCGCTCGGAGCCGCAGTGGCGCTCCAGGAAGCCGCTGACGATCCGCGAGTAAGCGCGATTGTCGCGGCCGAGGCATTCTCGGATCTGCGCACCGTCGCAACCGAGCGCGCGCCTTTCGTTTTCACCTCGACTCTGATCGAGCGCGCCTTCCGCCTCGCGGAGAGACAAGGGAATTTCAATGTGGACGCGGTCAGCCCGGTCTCGGCGGCGGCCCGCATCCACGTTCCCGTGCTGCTGATTCACGGAGCAGCTGATGCCGAGACGCGGCCCGAGCATTCGCGCCGGATATTCGCGGCCCTCGCTGGTCCAAAACGCCTGATCGTGGTTCCCGCCGCGCATCATAACCAGTCGCTGAATGGCCCGGTGTGGGGCGACATCGAGCAGTGGCTCGACGACGCGTTGAGGGGTCAGATCTCGATTTTCCATTTCTTGCGAAACGGATCACGAAGCTGAAATCGCAACAAAATGGAAAATCGAGATCTGACCCCTACACGTATCCGATTACTTCGGCTGCCGTATGCCCGGAACCCGGCTGCCGGAATCCGCTTCCGCCGCTGTCCGCAGGGCATCCCAGGCGCCGTCCTTTCCCTTCTTCACGGCTTCGAGGCTTACGGGAAGCGGTGCCGGCAGATCGACGCGCACGCGTAGCGGATCGTGTTTCGGATCGCCCGGCCGAATCGGAACCGCGGGCTCTGAGATCTTTCGGTCGGAATCGGACCACGCGAGTTCAATGCCGCCTCGCGCGGCGGGATTCAGCCGCCCCCACCCAACGACTACGACCGGCTGCGCCGGCAGCGGTGAGTATTGCTGCTGGGGCTGTGCGCTCACCGGCTGTCCAGCTGACATGACGCACAGCCAGAGGAGACACGCCGCGATAATCGTGAGAAGCGTCTTTGTGTAGGCATCGGTCTTCATTTTTTCGACCCACAGGAAAAGGGCTGGCCGAAAGGCCAGCGCCACCGAATGGCAACAGCCGGCCGGAAGGCCAGCCCACCGAATTGACGTGGCGCGTAGTGAGCAAGGTTGGGAAAGTTGCTTACCCGCGCGCGAGGGCGATCGGCAATGCCGGCTGGACGCTGCCGAAGGCGCGCGCCGCCGAACCTATCGCCGGTGCGACGCAGACGATCGGCGTCTCCCCGGCTCCGGCCGAGGGCAGGTCCTTCCGATCGAGCAGCACGACATCGATCGGCGGAACGTCCTTGAACCGCGGCACGCGGTACTGCGCCATCGACCCGTTGACAATGTGCCCGTCCTCGAACTTAATCGCTTCGAAGAGCGCGCCGCCGAGCCCCTGCACGACCGATCCTTCCACCTGGTTGCGCAGCCCGTCCGGGTTCACGATCGCGCCGCACTCGAACGCGGCGACCAGCCGTTCGATTTTGAATCCGTCAGGGGCCGGCGACAGTTCCGCCGCGGTGGCGATGTAGCCGCCTTTCTCGGTGCCGCACGCGATCCCGAGCGAGCGGCCTGGCGCCGAGGCCTTCGGCCAGCCGATCCGCTCGGCCACTGCTTTCAGCACCGCGGCGATCCGCTCGTCCTTGAGATGCTGGAGGCGAAATTCGACCGGGTCGACCTTCAGCGCGCGCGCGACGCCGTCCATGTGCATCTCGCGCGCGTAGTGGTTGGCCGTAGCCGCCAGACCGCGGTACGAACCCTGGCGCAGCGGCGAGTCGGATTGATGAAACTGGATGCGCTGGTTGGGAATGTCGTACGGCGTGCGGATCCCCGAGTTGCCGGAATTCCAGTTGTCGAACTCCCACGCGACAATCCTGTTGCGCGCATCGACCGCCGCTTTGACGTCGATCACGCCCGCCGGCCGGAAGTACGCCCACGTGAACTCCTCGGCGCGCGTCCATACCAGCTTGACGGGTTTGCCGGCGGCTTTGGCAAGACGCGCGGCTTCGACGGCGACTTCGCCGGTGTGCTTTCCGCCGTATCCCGATCCCATGTCGGGAACGATCACGCGCACGCGGTCCTCGGGGAGATGGAACGCTTCTGCGACCTCGGAGCGCACGCCGAACGGACGCTGCGTGCCGGTCCAGACGGTCACCTTGCCGTCCGTCCACTCCGCGACCGCCGCGCGCGGCTCGAGCGGGACGTGCGCGATGTAGGGAATCCGATAAGACTCCGCGACCGTTCGCGCCGACGCCGCCAGCGCACTCGTGGTATCGCCAACGCTGTAGGGCGCACCGCCCCGGCCGCCACTGTCCGCCGTTCGCTTCAGGTGTTCGTAAATCGTCTCCGATGTCGGCTGACCCGTGCGCGGACGCCACGTGGCAACGATCAGCACCGTCGCCTTCTTCGCGACCCGCTCGTTGGGAGCGACCACGCCGACGAAATCGCCGTCTCGCACGATCGACACGCCCGGAATCCCGGCGGCCCGCGCCGTATCGAGAGCATCCAGCGCCGCGCCGGGTGAATCGGGACGAACCATGCGCCCGATCAGCATGTTCGGTCTGACGATGTCGGAGGCAAACTGGTGCGCCCCGGTGACGAACGCGCGGCCATCAATCTTCTTCTCCGGCTTGCCGCGCATCGTCCATTTGTCGGCGGGGGTCACCGGTGGTTCCCCCGACACGCTGCCGGACAGCTTGCGTCCTTTGGTCAGGTCGCCGTAGGCGATCGACTTCCCTGATGCCGCGGCGACGTGCCCGTCACGGGCGGTCAGCGCGGCCCGATCCGCCTGGAGGTCGGCAGCCGCCGTATCTATCAGCATCTCACGCGCAACGGCGGCCGCCCGCGAAAGCTGACGCCCCATA
>Ga0070670_100002715_pt1 | contig 14617 bp, 13 predicted proteins | sample KBSS63metaG_FD_64665 | JGI IMG/M metagenome (GOLD analysis project Ga0070670, IMG submission 64665) | Switchgrass rhizosphere microbial communities from Kellogg Biological Station, Michigan, USA - KBS S6-3 metaG | ecosystem: Host-associated > Plants > Roots > Rhizosphere > Soil ... | reverse complement strand
CATCAATCTCGTTCCCGAATGGTCGCCAATAGTCAAAGGCGAGTTCTCGGTCGTGGCGATGTTCTGGGCTGCCGCCAACATTGTCGTGCTCGTCATCGCCGCGCTCATCTGTTTTGAAAAGCCCCGCCCTGCGGTTGATAGTTTTTCCATTGGCGAACCGGCCCAGGCTCGCTTCGCGGGGCGATCTCTTCCGGGACGGCTCGTCAGCCTGTCTCTCGACTCCGGCATCGTGGAGTTTCGGCAGGACCTGCCGATCGGCATCGGCGAGGAAGTCCTGGTCGAAGCGGCCGGTTTTCCTCTCCTCCCGTCCCGCGTGGAGACGATCGGCCAACAGCGGGAGGGACACATCTCCGTCCGGTTCAAGCACAGCCTGGACCCGGCGGCACACTATCGTCTGATCGTGAAGCTGTATACAGGAGACTACTCGCACGACATCCCGCGGCTCGATACGCCGGCGATTGTAGGCGGGTTGTGGAAGCGGGCTTTTGGCCGGGTTGCCCAGAATCCTTAGCCCGGCGCCCCTCGCCGTCTCGCAGCGGTGTGAGAGCAACCTCGCTATTGCTCGAATCATCTCGATTAACGGAGTCGGTCCGCCCGCTCTCCGCACGCCACCGACTCGGGCGTTTCCGCGGGATTCGATATCTTCGCTATGGGCAGCAGGCGCCTGCGCGGGTCACCTCACGCCGATCAGATCGATCTCGATGAGCGCGTCCTTGACCAGAAGGCCGGTCGTCCCGACGGTCGTGCGCGGCGGCGGGACCTTGAAGTATTTCTTCCACACCTCGTCGAAGCCGTTGAAGTATTTGAGATCGGTCAGGAAGACCTGGGCCTTGACGATCTTGTCGAGGCTGCTGCCGGCGGCCTCGAAGGTGCGCTGCAGATTTCTCATGACGTATTCGGTCTGCAGCTTGATGTCGGAGCCATAGTAGGGAAACGCCTCGTGGCGCCGCGCCTCCGGCGCGATTCCCGTCACGAAGTCGCTCGGGAGCTGGCCGGCCGCGAAGACATGGTTGCCGATCACGAACGCTTCCGAGTAGTTCGCCAGCGGCTTCGGGCCGCTCGATGACACGATCTCGTGCTTGAGGCCCGGTCGTGGCACGTAGCCGATGAGGTCGATCTCCACCAGCGTCTCGCGCACCAAGAGGCCGGTGGTGCCGACGGTCGTGCGCGGCGGGGGGACCTTGAAATAGCTCTTCCAGACCTGGTCGAAGCCGGCGAAGTCGTCGAGATCGGTAAGGAAGACCTGCGCCTTCACGACATGCTCGAGCGAGGAGCCGGCGGCCTCGAACGTCCCCTTGAGGTTTTTCAGGACGTAGTCGGTCTGCAGCTGGATGTCCGAGCCATAGAACGGAAAGTTCGCCCGCTTGCGCGCCTCGGCCGGAACACCGGTCTTGAAATCGCTGGCGAGCTGGCCGGCGGCAAAAACGAGATCGCCCACCCGGACCGCCTCGGAGTAGTTCGCCAAAGGTTTCGGATTGTCTGATGTCACGACCGCATGCTTGCGATCCGCGCCGGGGACGTAGCCGATGAGATCGATCTCGATCAGCGTGTCCTTGACCAGGAGGCCTGACGTTCCGACCGTCGTTCGCGGCGGCGGCACCTTGAAATATTCGCGCCACACTTCGTCGAATTCCGCGAAGTCGTTCAAGTCGGTGAGGAAGACCTGAGCCTTGACGACGGAGTCGAGAGAGGAGCCGGCGGCCGCGAACGTCCGCGCCAGATTCTTCAGGATGAAGTGGCTCTGCAGCTTGATGTCCGAGCCGTAGAAGGGAAAGTTCGCGTGCTTGCGTGCTTCGGGCGGCACGCCGGTCTTGAAGTCGCTGGCGAGCTGACCGGCGGCAAAGACGATGCCATCGGCAAGCGTTGCTTCCGAATAGTGCGCCAGCGGTCGCGGATTGTCCGACGTGATCGTCTTGACGTCCGTCATAGTAACCTCCCCGGGGACATTGAAACGGCCGGCCGCCCGCACCACCGCGGGGCGGCCGGATCTTTGATTGTTAGTTCTGTACCGCCATGTTGCGGGCGTTGGTCTCCTTGCCGTCCACGATCTTGACGACGTGGGTGACCAGCAGCGGATCGCCCTTCTCATCGAACTTGAACGGCCCGCGCACGCTCTCGAAGCTCAGGCCGGCGAGCGCGTCGCGGACCGCGGCGCGATCCTCCTTGCCCGCCTTTTCGATCGCCAGCAAAGCGAGCGTGATCGCGTCGTACGCTTCCGCCGCGTAGGCATCGGGCACGCGGCCGAAGGCTTTCTGATATTTGTCCATGAAGGTTCGGGCGGCGGGGATATCCGCGCCGGTGGCCACGCTGAAATGCGTGGTGAAATAGACGCCGTCCACGGCGGGGCCGCCGAGCTCGATATATTTGGGCGTGGCGACACCGTCCGAACCGAAGCGGACGAGATTGAGGCCGGTCTGCACGTACTGCTTGGCGATGAGCGCCCCCTCAGTATACCGCGACCACTCGATCATGGCCTGGGCCGGGCTCGCCTTGATGCGGCCGAGCTGCGCCGTGAAGTCGATGTCGCCGCGCGTGTAACGTTCGTCGGCAACGATCTCGAAGCCGTACTTCTGGCCCGCGGCCTTGAAGGCCTCGAAGCCGCCGCGGCCGAAATCGTCGTTGACGTAGAGGAAGGCGAACTTCTTCAGCTTGGGGAATTTCTCGTTGATGAAGCCCGCAAGGTCGGCGACCAGCTTGGTGTCAGGGACGGGCGAGCGGAACACCCACTTGTTGCCCTGGGTGGTGATGCGCTGCGCGGTGCCGGCGACCACGATCTGCGGCGTCTCCGATTGGCGGCTGACCTGCGAGGCGGCGAGGCTTGCCGGGCTGCTGATGCTCCCGATGGTGATCAGGACCTCGTCGCGGGAGATCAACCGCTTGGCGACGTTCACGGCCTCTTCCGGCTTGCCGGCGTCGTCGCCGTAGACGACCTCGATCTTCTTGCCGCGGATGCCGCCGGCGTCGTTCTTCTCCTTGATCGCGAGCTCGACCGCCTCCTTCTCGCTCGATCCCATGGCGGCGGCGTCGCCGGTGAGCGGGCCGAACACCCCGATCTTGATGGTCTGGGCGGATGCGGGCGGCGCGGCGGCCACCGTGAGCAGTGCGGCTATGCATAGGGATGCTAAACTCAGCGCACGCATCGTCGGATCTCCTGTGGTTGGGGGTTGCGGGGATTCAAGGCGCCGCCGGGTGAGCGGCCGGCGGATTTGTTGAAGGCGTTTCGAATTCCCAATCCTCCTGGCCGAGATAGCTCGCCCAGACTTGCGGATTCTGCAGCAAGCGCGCGCTCGAATCGGCGAGCACGATGTTGCCGGTCTCGATCACGTAGCCACGCGTCGCGAGCGTCAGCGCCAGCTCGGCGTTCTGCTCCACCAAGAGCACCGTGACGCCGTCGGCGCGAAAATGCTCGATGGCCTTTGCCACTTCCTCGATGACGATCGGCGCCAGGCCGAGCGACGGCTCGTCGAGCAGGAGGAGCACCGGTTGCGCCATCATCGCACGCCCGAAGGCAAGCATCTGCTGCTCACCGCCGCTCAGCGATCCCGCGAGCTGCCGGCGCCGTTCGTAGAGGCGGGGAAACAGCGCGAACACCCGCTCGCGCGTCGACTTCTCCTTGCCGTGCGCGCGCGGCGAGTAGGCCCCCGCGGCAAGGTTCTGCTGCACCGTCAGCCGCGGAAAGACCCGGCGGCCTTCGGGCACCTGGATGATGCCGCGCGCGACGATGTCCTCGGGCGACAACCCGGTGATGTCCTCGCCTTGAAATTCGATCGTTCCAGCCGACGGCCGGACCAGGCCCGAGATGGTCTTGAGCGTTGTCGACTTGCCCGCGCCGTTGGAACCGATGAGCGCGACGATCTCGCCCGCCTCGACCGCGATATCGGCGTCGCGCAGCGCGGTGACGGCGCCGTAGGCGGCGCTGACCTTGTCAAGGCGCAGCATGCGCAGCCTCGACCGCTTCGACCGGCTCCGGCCGCAGCCTTTGGTTGATGCCGCCGCCGAGATAGGCCTTGATGACTTCGGGATGCCGGCGGATCTCGGCAGGCGTCCCGTCCGCCAGGCGCCGGCCGTAGTTGAGCACCGTGATGCGGTCGCAGGTCGGCATCACGACGTCCATGTGATGCTCGACCAGCATGATGGTGACGCCGCGCGCCCGGATCGCCCGGATCAGCTCGACCAGGCGGCGGCTTTCGACACGATTGAGGCCGGCGGCCGGCTCGTCGAGCAGCAGCAGCGCGGGCTGCGCCACGAATGCGCGGGCGATCTCGATGAGCCGTTGCATGCCGTGCGGCAGCGTCCCCGCCGCGACGTCCGCGACGTGCAGGAGACCGACGAAATCGAGCGCCTCCCGGGCGCAATCCATGATCGATTGCTCCTCGGACTTGTGCGCCGGCGTATGCAACAGCGCGTGCCAGAGCTCGCAGCGGGTCTGGCCGTGCATGCCGACCATCACGTTCTCGAGCACGCTCATCTCGCGAAAGAGCTTGAGGTTCTGGAACGTCCGGCGGATGCCGGCCCGCGCCCGCCGCTCCGCCGGCCAGCGCGTGATGTCGCCGTCCTGGAAGCGGACACGGCCCGCCGTCGACGGCAGGTGGCCCGAGACCAGATTGAGCAGGGTCGTCTTCCCCGCCCCGTTCGGCCCGATCAGCCCGTGCACCGAGCCGCCGGCGATCTCCATGTTGACGGCGCTGACGGCGACGAGACCGCCGAAATGCCGCGACAGGGCGGAGATCGTGAGAAGAGCCGACATCACACGCCCGGCGCCGCTGCTTTTGCCGATGTCCGGCGTTGCCATGATCCGCGGACCCGCGCGAACAGATCGACGATCAGGCCGGCCAACCCGCGGTTACCGGTCCCCATCAGGACGATCACCAGAAAGCCGAACAGGATCAGCCGGAGCTCGCCGGACGAACGTAGAAGTTCCGGCGCGAGCACCACAATGACGGCGCCCAACGCCGCCCCGGGCAGGCTGCCCAGTCCGCCGATCACGACCATGATCAGGATGTCGATCGACTTCAGGAAGGTGAAATCGTTGGGGTTCAGATAGCGCGAATGGTAGGCATAGAGGCCGCCGGCGATGCCCGCGGTCAACGCCGCCACCAGAAAACACTTGCTCTTGTAGACGCTGACCGAGATGCCGCTCGCGCGCGCGGCTTCCTCGTCCTGCGAGATCGCCACCAGCGCGCGTCCGAAGCGCGAACGGACGATGCGGTCGAGCGCGACGAAGACCGCGGCCGCCACCACCAGGCAGACGTAGTAGAACGCCGCCTCGCCGCCGAGGTTCACTCCGAACAATGTCGGCAGCGGAATGTCCATCATGCCGATGCTGCCGCCCGTCAACCAATCCTCGTTGAGCATGACGAGATGCACGATGATGCCGAATCCGAGCGTCGCGACCGCGAGGCTCGACCCCTTCAAGCGCACGATCGGAATAAGGAGCAGGCTGGCCACCGCGGCCACGAGGCCGCCGCACAGGATGGCGAGAATGAAAGGCGCTTTCCACGATATGGCAAGATTGGCGGTGGTGTAGGCCCCGATGCCGTAAAACGCCCCCTGTCCCAGCGACAGGACGCCCGCCATGCCGACGAGAAGTTGCAGTCCCATCGCGAGAACCGCGCCGATCAGCGCGAGGCTGAGCACGTGCAGCCAGTAGGAATTGTGCTGGACGAGCGGAACGGCGCAAAGGAATGTCACGACGACGAAACGGGCGATCAACGAGATCGTCATGTCAGACCTGGCGGCCCGCTCTGGCGAACAGGCCCATCGGAGCGAACAGCAGGATCAGGATCAGGACGGTCATGCCGACGGCGTCCTTGTATGACGTGGAGATGAGCGTGCCCGAGAATGTTTCGATCAGTCCGAACAGCAGGCCGCCGACCATCGCGCCCGGCACGCTGCCCAGTCCGCCGAGCGTGGCGGCGACGAACGCCTTGATGCCGGTCGTGAAGCCCATGTTGAAGGAGGCGAAGAACAACGAGCCCAGCAGCACGCCGGCGGCGCCGGCCATCATCCCGGAGACTGCGAAGGTCAGGGTCGTGGTGCGCTCGACGCTGATCCCCATCAGGCGGGCGGCGTCGGCATCCTGCGCTGCGGCCTGCATCGCGATACCGAGACGCGTAAAGTGGAAGAACACCATCAGGCCGCCCATGATCAGGGCGCCGAGGACGACGATCCAGACCAGTTGCGGGGATATGACGAAGCCTGCGAGTACAAGACCTTTCGATGCGAACAGCCCCGGATAGCGCAACGGCTCCGAACCCCAGACCAAGCGAGCCACGTTTTGCAGGACGATCGAGACTCCGAGCGTGGCGATCACGATGTTGATCAAGGCGACGCGACGCGCGCCGAGCGGCCGATAGATGGTGAACTCGACCAGCACCGAGATGATCCCGCCGCCCACGATCCCGAACAGCAGCACGAGAACGAACGGCATCTCCGCAAGCCAGAAGGCGCTGAGCCCCATCATCGATCCGATCATCATCATCTCGCCTTGCGCGAAATGAAGGATCTCCGTCGCGCGGATGATCATCGAAATCCCGAGTGCGATCAGGCTGTAGATGCAACCGATCGCCAGGCCGCCCAGCAAGGTCTGTACGAATTGGTCGGTGGTCACCGCGGTATCGCCCTGCCGTCCGGCAGATATCGGACCATCAAGGCTATGCGAGCGGGCCCGGTTGCAGCAAGACCAAATTACATGCCGAGCGCAATCGAGGTTGACCGGCTTTTGGGCGCAACTCGTGCGACACGGCGATCGACCTGCGCGGAAGGATAGGCGACAATCACCCGCTGCCCGCGCACGTATGTATTCACCACCATCGCAGTTTTGCTTAGCTTCGGCCGCTGCCGATCAACGCCGGACGCGCAGACCGGTTGGCATTAAGGTTGCAGAGGCAGGCAGACGCTCCAGCGACGTCCCAATTCTTCGCCGAGGAGACCGAGGATGAAGAAGAAAATACATCTCGCCTTCGATCTGTCCTGGACGACGGTCGAGACGCACTGGCGGCTGCCGGGCTCCTGGGTCGACCGGCATCATCCCAACATCGGCATGTTCGAGGAGGTGGCGCGCACCGCCGAGCGCGGCGGCTTCGACATGATCTTCTTCGGCGACAGCACCGGCATTCCGGACACCTGGAAAGGCTCGATCGAGGATGCGGTGCGCAACGGCGTGGCGTGGCCGCGGTTCGAGATGAGCCCATGGATTGCGATGATGTCGCGGGTCACCAGTCACCTCGGCTTCGGACTGACCTACGCCTCGACTTTCATGCATCCGTTCTACACCGCACGCCTGCTGAACTCGCTCGATCACGTCACCAATGGCCGCATCGCGTTCAACGTCATCACGTCGCAGCGGCGCGCCGACTACGCCAACTACGGCTACGACGAGCTGGTCGACCACAACGAGCGCTACGACCGGCTGGAGGAATTCATCGACGTCTGCCGCGCGCTGTGGAGCAGCGTCGACGCCGACGCCTTCGTCTGGGATCGCAAGTCGGGCACCGTGGCGGATCCGCGCAAGGTCCGCCCGATCAACCACGTCGGCAAGTCCTTCAAGGTCAAGGGGCCGCTGAGCGTGGTGCCCTCGCCGCAGGGTCAGCCGGTCATCATCCAGGCCGGCGGCTCGCCGCGCGGGACGCGTGCGGCGGCGCATGTGGCGGATCATGTTTTTGGATTGACCAAGTCGATTCCGCTGATGGTGCAGCAACGGACGGATCTCGACAAGGCGCTGGTCGACGAGGGTCGCGACCCCGACGCCGTCGGAATACTCTGGTCGAGCCGCGCGATGGTGGGCGAGACCGAGGCGGAAGCGCACGCGATGCGCGAGAGCATGATTGCCGACGTGCCGCTCGAGGCGGTCGGCGTCTGGTTGTCTCACAACACCGGCTATGACATGTCGCAGCTGCCATCGCGCTTCTCGCTGGCCGAGCTGCAGCAGCGCATCGTCGCCGCCAACGCCTCCCCGGTCGGCTTCGTGCATCTGTTGGCGAAAAAATACGGTGAGAACACCGAGATCTCGCGCGAGGAATTCTTCGAGCACGGCCTGCACGCGGCGACCGGCTACAACATCACCTTCGCCGGGACGGCATCCCAGCTCGCCGACCGGATGGAAGAGATGTTCGAGGCCACCGGCAGCCGCGGCGGCTTCATGCTGTCGATTTCCCAGGCGGCCCCACGCGACGTGCTGCAGAACATCGTCAACTATCTCGTACCGGAACTGCAACGACGGGACCGCTACCGCACCTCTTACGAGGGCAAGACATTGCGCGAAAACATGTCCGCCTGAGCTGCGACCGGGTTGAGCGATCAAGCGTCTTCGAATTGGCGCTCCGTCATCTCGCTCGCTGCGGCCTGCGTCCAGGACAACGTAAGCTTCATCAGGTAAAGCTTCAGTTCCGGATCGCGCGCAGCTTCGGCCTGACGCCCGCACTCCGCAGCGCGCTTCAGGCATTCCTCCGCATTGCGTTTGTTCATTTGCGGCACCCGATGAGGCGACCGGGATATACGGCAGCAACAAACAAGCGGCCGCTCGGGTTCGGGATGGTTGCGCACGGCAACTTATCTTTTGTGGATTGGCGCGATCGCTGGAACCCGCCCGAGACCTAAGAGCACCAGGCGCGAAGACGACCTTCAGCAAAACGAGCGAGCGGCGTTTGCGCGCTCGTGCGTGCTCGCCGTTTCATGACGTCTTTGGACTCTTGGGCACTCGATGCAAGCGGAACCGGTTGCGGGAACTTTTCGCAAAATGCGAAATTATTTAACCACACGTGGGATTGGCCAATGCCGCGCGTTCGCGGGTTCATCCATTTCTTCGCAAGGGCTCATCCGGCTTGGTCGCACTTCTTTTGCCCGAGGCTGGATGTACGGATCACGCGCGCGCAGGACACCCGCGCAAGGGTCAGCGCTGGGCGGAACAGGCTCTAGCGTGGATTCTGCGCTTTGGTTTCCACGTGATTGCAGCCCGCGCAACGGAAGACGAGCAGCTCGGGGTGCGATCCGACCTGGGGAATCGTGCGGACGAGGTTCATCGGCCTGCGGCAATGCGGGCAGGAGGGCGTATCCCCGTCCTCGGCCGGCGGGCGCGGCAGATCACGCGGATCGGGTCGCTGTTCCGCGAGGCCGGCACGAAGCTCGGAGAGAGCCTTTTCACCCGCGAGTTTCGCCGCGAACTCCGATTTGAAACCGCCGCCGGAGAGCCTCACCCCCAGCGGTCTCGACCGCCTTTGAATTTCCCACGTCCATAGCGGCGGACGCCCCTCGCCCCTGGTGGTGACAAAGTAGTCGTCCGAATGATCAGGCGACAATGGCGGGGCCTATGCAGGCACGGATCTCTCCGCGCATGAAGAAGGCCCCGGGAGGTCAAGCCCCCGGGGCCTAGCGAAGCCTCGTAGCCGGGAATCAAGGCCTGCTGCCAACGATCATAATGCGACGCAGTCGCGCTCCCAAAGCCTATAGAATCGGCTTGGAAAGCCTATTGCTGCGGCATCGCCTCGGCCAGGCGAGCGGGGCATGGCGATCGCGATGCCGCCTCGGCGCGTGAATTTGAATGCGCTGGAGACGAGATTGAGGGCGAATTCTTCTTCCACATCTCGCGATCGACAAAGCCCGGCGCGAGCAAGCGGCGGCGTATCCATCGGTAGCGGGAAGCCGCCGTCCCGCGGTGAAAGGGGCCGCCGGGGGGCATTGGCCCGTTCGGCGGCCCAAGTCCAAGGGAGGAGGAAGAGCGTCACCTTGGCTCAACGCGCCATAGCGCGATCGCGCGATCTTGCCTTGCTCGCGGCGATCTTGCGCCGATCACTCCCCCGTTAGAGGTCGAGGTGTGAACCGGCAGCCGGCGGTGGCGAATGACGCGTGCTTCCTTGCGCGTACAAAAGGTGCGGTGTGGATGCGCTCGCCCGGACTTGAGCCTCGATGGTTGCCGATTTGTAATGTCGGGAACACGACATTGTGGTCGACGCGCACCACGTCCGGGGACAAGATGGGTTTCGTCCATGGCCCAGGGAGGCGCGGATGGACAAGTTCTTGCACCGCCACAATCTCGAGAATTTCCGCAAGCAGCTCGCTGAAACGAAAGACGACGCCCAGCGCCAGACGCTGTTGAAGCTGCTGGCGGAAGAGGAGGCCAATGAGAGTCCCGCTGCCATCGACCGCCAAGGGAGCGATTGATCTTCCGTCGAGCGCCAGTCCGAACTTGTTGCCGGTGCTCCCCAAGAAAAAGCCCCGCGGTGGGCGGGGCTTGAGTGTTCCAACAGCGTGGGGATCGTCAACCCCACGGGCGCCAAGGCTTCACATCAGAATGTCCTAATTACGGCCGGCATCCCGGCGTTCACGTCTGTTCGCGTTTGTGGGCGCGAATTGCTGCTTTTGTCCTTTCTTGCTGTTTCACGGTTCGTTCACCCAGGGACGAGCGGGCGAAACCGAGCGCCGATCTTGGCCCGCTCTTTTTGGCGCTGCGCATTCGCCGTCTTTCATTCATGCGAGCTCGACGGTCTGACCGTGGTCTGGGACCATGCATGGCCAACCCAGTACCTCTTCGATTTCATGGCGTAACGCATCCGATGCGGCAGGCTCGCCGTGCGTCATGAATGCCATTCGCGGCGCCGCTTTGAAGCCGCTCAGCCAGCGCATGATTTCGTCGGCATCCGCATGGGCGGACAGCATGTCGAGGTTGTCCACCTGCGCCCGCACCGGCACGTATTCACCATGGATCTTGACGCTGTCCGCGCCCGCTATCATGGCGGCGCCGCGCGTTCCGCCAGCCTGAAAGCCGGCGAAGAGAATGGTGTTCTTGGGGTCGGGAGCATAGCGCTTGAGGTGGTGCAACACGCGCCCGCCGGTCGCCATACCACTGGCGGAAATGATCACCTTCGGCCGCGGATCGGCCGTGAGAGCCTTGGATTCCTCGACGCTGCGGACGTAGCGGGCGACCGCGCAGGAGCGGCGACACTCGACCTCGGCGAGCTTGTGATCCTCGACACTGCGGCAGAACAGCTCGCTGGCGTCCACCGCCATTGGACTGTCAAGGAAGATGGGAACGTTCGAGAGCAATCCTTTCGATTTCAATTGGTGGAAGTGGACGAGCAGACTTTGTGCCCGTCCCACCGCAAAGGCCGGAATAATGACTGTTCCGCCCCGCGCGACGGTGGCACCAACGATCTCGGCCAGGACCTGCCCCGGATCACGCTTGTCGTGTCGCCGGTTGCCGTAGGTCGACTCGACCAAGAGATAGTCGGCGCGCTCGATCGATACCGGATCGACCATGACCGGATCGTCAAATCGGCCGAGGTCGCCGGAAAAGAGGATCGTGGTGTCCGCCCAGTCGAGTTGGACCGATGCCGCACCGAGAATATGTCCTGCTCGCCGGAGCCGGATCGTGCCGCCGCGCGGGAGCCTCCGGTCCTGATCGAACGGGATCGCCCGCAGACGCTCGAGAGCAGCCCGCGCATCCTCCTCCGTATAGAGCGGCAAGGCAGGCTTGTGCTTCGAGAAGCCATGCCGGTTCGCGAACTCGGCGTCCTTCTCCTGCAAATGCCCCGCGTCAGTCAGGAGGATCGCGCAGAGGTCGACCGTGGCACCCGAGCAGTAGACGGGACCTCGGAAGCCGCGCTTGATCAGCAACGGCAGATAGCCGGAGTGGTCGAGATGGGCGTGGGTGAGAATGACGGCGTCGATACTGCGCGGTTCGACCGGGAAAGGCGCCCAATTCTTGAGGCGCAACGCCTTGAACCCCTGAAATAGACCGCAGTCGATGAGGACCTTATGGTTCTCATGCTCGACTAAATATTTCGAGCCCGTAACGGTACCGACGCCGCCGAGAAACGACAATTTTAGGGTCACACCAGCCCGCCCCTACCCTGCTGCGATAAATCCGGACACTCATGAGTGTACGGTCTTTGCTGCAATCACCACAGCGAGGTTAGAGCTGAGCCTGAGAGTCGCGATTGATCTGCCGCAACGTCCCGGTTTTGACATCGGCGATTGCTGGTTCGACCAAGACGAACAGATCGGCGGCGCGCTGGCGAGGATGGCGCTCGCGGGCGTTCCTACGCGGCGCCGATGCCGCCCCGAAGACGGGTGCGATCGGTCTACACTGCGCGGGTATCGCGCGGAGCGAGGAAACCCCAGATCACGAGGACGATAAGTGCGCCAACCACCGCGCCCACCAGCCCTGCGCCTTCGCCGGCGTGGTACCAGCCGATTGCCTGCCCCAGATAGGTGGCGACGAGCGCACCGACGATTCCGAGGACAGTGGTCAGAATAAAGCCCGCAGGCTCGTTCGGACCGGGGTGAAGAAGCTTGGCGATCACACCCGCAACGAAGCCGATGATAATTGTCCAAAGGATGCTCATGAAAATCTCCTCCCATATGGCCACGGCTCAACGCTGATCGTACCAAATGGTTGCAAACCCGACGCAGCGCCAGACCAAGGCGCTGCCGCCGCGGGGCGCATCCTACGGCTCAGCGAGATGGGGCTCGTGAGCGGCGCCTGAGCCGCCTCGCCAGCAACCGCCACTGTAAGAAACGAACAGACGATCGGGCTGCCTCGGCCTGCACGCCCGCCGGTGCAAAAAAGCAAGCGGAGGAAAGAAAAAAGAAGAAGCTCCGCCGAGGCGGAGCTTCGAAGAGTTGGTGCTTGGCTGAGGGGTCAAAGCACATCCAAGCATGCCCTCAATTCGCATCAGCCGATCTGGTTCCGTCCTCCGCGCTGCTTGCGTTGGCGGCGCCGAAACCAAGTCCGCTTCGCGTGCGTCGAGCCACGCGCCACGCAAGATAAACATCTGTTCACAAAGAAAGATTCTCGCTGGCCGCGGAAACCGCGCGGGTGGCCGGCGGATTGTTCTCGGGGAGTCAACGAAGTCCATCAGGAGGATCAGATGAAAATTCTCACCCTTATCCTTGGAGCGACAGCGGCGGCCGGCATCGCCGGGGCGGTGTCGGCCAATCCAGTTCCGGACCGCATCCAGCTGGCGCAGGCGCAGGACTCCGCTCCGCAGTCCGGGTCGGGGCTGGGCGCGAGCCCGCGCAACAGCACCGGCAATCGTGAGAGCGGGGCTGCGGCAACGCGCGGTTCGGAAGGCAGCGGCGCGACCGCGCGCGAGTCGGCCGGCGGACGGACCACCGTGCGCAACGGAACGCAGACGACAAGCCGCACCGTGGTTCGCGAGCGTTCCGGCGGCACGCGCGTTTCGGTACACGGGCGTAGCCGCGCCGCGGTCGGTGTGCGCACCGTGGCGAGCGACGATGCCGTCGTCATCAGGCGGAAGAAGGCGCGCCGCTACATCTACAGCGAGCCCACAACGACGGTGATCCGGAAGAAGCGGTATGTTTCCTATAGCCATCCGTCCACCGCCGTTATCGTGAAGAAACGGCGGGCGGGCATCGCAGTCGACAGCGGTGTGTCCACGCGCACCACGGTGCGCAGCCGGACCAGCGTAGGTGCCGCCAATCCATCGCGTGCAAACCCCAGCGCGAGTGTTCGCGAGCGCTCCTCCGGCCAAGGCACTGTCGGCGCGGGTGGTCGCACCGGTGGCGAGAGCGGCGGTCGATCCGGCGCTTCGGACGGTGGTGCGGGCGCATCCACGACCGGCCGGCAGTAAGCATCGGCCGGCTTGAGCGGTTCGCGCGGCGGACGGCTCCGTCCGCGCGAACCTGCGGCCGCGCCAACACTCAACAGCCGCGCCCACGCTACCTGACGAGGGCGAACTCGTCCGGCGCCACGGCGGCGGCGGCCGGCCGGCGACGCGCAGCGGGCCTCAGATGAGATTTTGCTCTTCCTCAGCGACCGCGGCGAGGAAGCGGCTCAAGGCCTTTTCTCCGGCGCGTTGCGCCGCCATCTCGGATGTAAAGCTATCGACCGAGGCTCTAACCGCCAGCGGCAGCGAACCCTGCCGGATTTCCCAGGTCCAGAGCGGCGGCCATCCCTGCCGCCTGACGGCAACGGAATAATCGATTGAGCGACGAGACGACGCCATGATGATTAATTTTTCCGGCGTCGGTTTGGTTCCCGCACCAACGAGAACGCCGCACAACCGGTATGGACGAATGCGCGAAGGCAGGCCCTCTCCGCGCCGGGGTTTAACTCTGCGCGCGCGAAAGGCTCGCAGCTTTCCTCTCCTCATGCTCCTGCCTCTGGATTGCGCGCGCGCAAAGCGTTCGCTCAAATCTGCAATGCCGAGTGCCCTGGCGCCGCCACGGTCCCTCTCTGTGTTGTTCACTCCCCACCGGGGTAGGGGCACAAGCACATCTGCTTCGGTATTTTCGTCGTGAACGAGACCGTGCGTGAGCAGTGCCGCGGTTCAAATGTTGATATGGAACTTCGGGCGTCGCGGTCGCCTCACTATCGACCGTTTCTATTCAGATGCGGTTCAGTGCCGCCGCGCTTCAATGGCCCGGGACGGCGCGCTTTGCATCTTCGGATGCCGTTCTGCACTCTGGTAAGGGGATGCCATGACACGGATGCGCACGATCATCGCGACGGCGTTCGCCCTGCTTTCGATTGCGCTCGTCGTGCCGAGCACCGCGCACGCCGAAACGCGTGTTGCGCTCGTTGTCGGCAACGCCGCCTATCAAGCAGGGGCACTGAATACGCCGGCGAACGATGCCGGTCTGATCGCGCAAACCCTCC
>Ga0070670_100002713_pt1 | contig 14622 bp, 15 predicted proteins | sample KBSS63metaG_FD_64665 | JGI IMG/M metagenome (GOLD analysis project Ga0070670, IMG submission 64665) | Switchgrass rhizosphere microbial communities from Kellogg Biological Station, Michigan, USA - KBS S6-3 metaG | ecosystem: Host-associated > Plants > Roots > Rhizosphere > Soil ... | reverse complement strand
CCCCCCGCGCTCGCATCACCTTCGCATGGTAAGGGGCGTGTATGCAGCAAGTGACCGAGAGCAGGTCTAAAGGGTTCTTCCGTTCCTCTCCCTCCACCGCTTTCGATCAGTACTTACAGGACATACAAAAGCTCCCCTTAATAACCGATCCCGAAGAAGAGAGACGGTTAGCGCGGAGGGCGCAAAAGGGCGACGAAAAAGCCGCTGAGCGGCTGGTGACGGCGAACCTCCGCTTCGTCATCTCCTACGTGAAGAAGTACCAGGGCCACGGCCTCGACCTGAGCGAGCTCGTAGCCATTGGCAACGAAGGCCTGCTCAAAGCCGTCCGAAAATTCGATCCCGACCAGGGCGTCAAGTTCATCTCATACGCGGTCTGGTGGGTTCGACAAGCAGTGCTCAAAGCACTCGCCGAACAGACCCGCTCCGTTCGCATCCCGCTCAATCAGAACTCGCAACTCATCCGTCTCGCTCGTGCCGAGACGGTTTTGTCTCAGGTCCTGAAACGGGATCCCACCGACAGCGAGATCGGCCGACTGCTCGAAGAGACTCCGGAATCAGTACGCGCGGCCAAGCAGATGTCCGCCACCGAAGTCTCGCTCGACGCACCAATCGATCGCTCCGATCGTGAGGCCTGCACGCTCGGCGAACGCTTCGCCGGCGTCGACGGCACCGAAATCGAGGAAGTCACCGACTTCAAGCTGATGCGCGAGTTCATCGACCGCGTCTTCCGTCAGTACCTCACGCCGAGAGAGCGAAAGATTCTCTATCTCTACTACGGCCTCGAGGAGGGCTCGGAAGCCATGACCCTCGAGAAGATCGGGGCACTCATGGGCGTCACGCGCGAGCGCATTCGGCAGATTCGCGAGCGCGCCTTCGAGAAACTGCGTGAGTCGCCTGATGGTGCAGCGCTGGCCGGGTTCTGGACCGCGGCCTGACCCGATTCACCTGCAGCGCACGAGGGCTCGGCAATATTGCCGAGCCCTTTTTGCATCCGGAATGTCGCTGGCGTTTTGTCCGGTCAAATACCAGACGCAGCATGTTTCGGCCGCGATGCACGATCGTCCACGTCGGATGGACGCCACTCCCGATCCTCGGCCCACTGGCGACGTCCCCCCGGCGACGCCGCCGCGTGTCCTCGTCGTCGACGACGAGTCGACGATCCGCTTCGCACTGCGACGCTTCTTCACCCGCCTGGGCTTCGAGGTCGAGGAAGCCGGCGACGGCGACCGTGCTCTCGAGATGATCATTGAGGATCGCTCGCAGCGCGTCATTCCACCCTACTCGCTGGTCCTATCCGATCTTCGGATGCCTGGCCTTTCCGGGATCGAGCTGCACGATCGAATCGAGAAGGAGTATCCCGAAGTGCTGAGTCGGCTCGTGTTCTCGACAGGCGACCTGGTGTCGGAGGAGGCCGCCGACTTCGCCCGCGACACGTCCTGCGAGATCATCGAGAAGCCGTTCGAGTTCTCGAAACTGCGGGCGACGGTCGATCGGATTCTGGGACGTTAGGCGCGAGCGCCGGCACCGGACCTCCACGGTCTGGTCCGCTTTTCGCCCTGTGGGCTTCCATGCCCAGTCAGCAGATCCGCGCCTTCGTCAACCTCTCGTCGGGTTCCGGCGAGGCGGCGCGCGAGGCCCTCGAAGGAGTCGGCGTCTTCGATGTCGCACCGTGCGTTCCGGAACACCTCGATCGCCAGATCGAACGAGCGGTGCGCGAGGGGGCCGAGCGAGTCGTCGTCGCCGGCGGTGACGGGACCGTTGCCAAGGCGGCGGCGGCGCTCGTCGGAAAGGAAACCGCGCTCGCCGTCGTCCCGGGCGGAACGCTCAACCACTTCGCGAAAGACCACGGCATCCCGAGCGATCCCGTGAAGGCCGCGGAACTGTCCGCCAACGGAGCGACGACCACGACCGACGTCGCTACCGTGAACGGGCGCGTCTTCCTCAATACGAGCTCCGTTGGCGCCTATGTCGTGTTTGTGCGCGCCCGCGAGCGACTCGAACGCCGCTTCGGGTATCGCCTGGCGACCGTCATCGCGGCGCTGCGATTGCTCGGGAGCATCCGAGCGTTCACCGTCGAAATGGAGCTCGACGGGCAGCCGCGGCGATACCAGAGCGCCCTCGTCTTCGTTGGGGTCGGCGAGCGTGAGCTGCAGCTTCCGTCGGTCGGCGGGCTCGCGGAGAACGGCCGTCGAGGCTTGCACGTGATCGTGGTGCGCGGAGGAACGTGGGCGAGACTGGTAGCCGCCGGACTGGTGGCCGTCTTCCGCGGAAACGATGCGGTCAAGCGAGAACGCCTTGCCGACAGCTATGTCGTCGATGCCTGTCGAATCGTGCTGCGGCGCCGACGCGGCCGTGTTGCCGTGGACGGTGAGATAGTCGAGATGAGCTCGCCGCTCGACTATCGCATCGAGCGTGACGCGCTGCGGCTGGTGGTTCCGCCAGCCGACCCGCAAAACGAGTAGCGAGTGGGCAGGGCGCGATGGTCCCCGTCGGGGCGCGGTGCTGTATTTTTCCCGGGTGCCCGTCTACCTGCTGCCGCTCTTCCCGCTCCCGCTGGTTCTCTTTCCCGGCGCGCCGCTGCCGCTGCACATCTTCGAGCCGCGGTATCGTCAGCTACTCACCGATTGCATGAGCGGGGATTCGCGCTTCGGCATCGTTTTTCGGCCCGAGGGTATCGGCGACAGCGATCTGGAGCCTGGCCGCGTCGGCTGTGTCGCCGAGGTCGACGGCGCGCACACGTTGCCTGACGGCCGATCGAACATCGTGGTGCACGGCGTGCGCCGCTTCTCGCTCCAGCGCTTCGTGGCCAGCCCTGCGCCGTACTATGTGGGCGAGGTCGCCGAATACGAGGACCTGCCCGAAGATGAGGCGGCGCTCGCACCGATAGCGACGCGGGTGCGAGCGCTGTTCGGGCGGATCGGTCGCGCGGCCCGCACGCTGGCCGACGATCACGATCCGTTGCCCACGCTGCCTGACGACGCGGACTCGTTGTCGTTCGGTATCGCGGCGCTCATCGATATCGACGCGCCGCAGCGCCAGGAACTGCTCGTGTCCCGGCTCGCGTCGGAACGGCTCAAGAATATCGAGCGCCTGCTCGGCGGTGCCGTCGACTCGCTCGAGGCACGCGCCCGCGTGCACGGTCGGGCGAAGAGCAACGGTCGCGGACCCTATCTCTCATCGTGACGCACGCAGCGGATCTCGCGGATCGGCTTACCGAGATAGTCGGCCCGCGCGGCGTGCTGCGGCGCCCGGGCGAGCTCGTCGTGTATCGCAGCGACGGCCTTCCCGGCTACTCCAAGCAGCCCCGGCTCGCAGTGTTTCCACGAACGCGCGACGAGCTGGTGGCAGTCGTTAGGCTCCTGGCCGAGCACGGGGTGCCGTTCGTGCCCCGTGGCGCGGGCACCGGCCTTTCCGGCGGGGCATTGGCCGACGATGTCGTTCTGGTGGGTCTCAACCGGCTGACGCGAATCCTCTCGATCGACCCTGTAGAGCGGCTCGCGGTGGTGGAACCGGGTGTCGTCAACGTCTCACTCACGCGCGCCGCGACGCCGTACGGTCTGCATTACGCGCCCGACCCGTCGAGCCAGGCCGCGTGCACCATCGGCGGAAACGTCGCCGAGAATGCCGGCGGGCCGCATTGCCTCAAGTACGGCGTCACGCTCAATCACGTCCGCGCCGTCACGGCCATCCTGCCGGACGGAGAGATCGTCCGCCTCGGCAGCGCGGAAGGCGAGGCGGACGGGTACGACTTGTTAGGCGCGTTCATCGGCTCCGAAGGGTGCTTCGGGATCGCGCTCGATGTCACCGTGCGACTTTCCCCGAATCCGCAGGCGATTCGGACGCTGCTCGCGGACTTCACCTCGGTCGACGCGGCCGCGCGCGCGACCTCCGAGATCATCGCGTCAGGCATCGTCCCCGCCGCCCTCGAGATGATGGATGGCGCCACGATCCGGGCCGTCGAGGCCTCGATCTATGCCGCGGGCTATCCCGTCGACGCCGAGGCGATTCTGCTGATCGAGCTCGATGGGCTCGAGGCTGGTCTCGAGGCGGATGTCGCACGCATCGAAGGGATGTGCGCGGCGGCCGGCGCGCGAACGGTTCGCATCGCGCGTGACGATGCGGAACGGGCGCGCCTCTGGCAGGGGCGCAAGAAAGCGTTCGGCGCCATGGGCCGCGTGTCATCGCATCTGGTCGTCCAGGACGCCGTCATTCCGCGAACGCGACTCCCCGACGTGCTGGCCCTCATTCGCGAGATCGCCGAACGCCAGCGCATCACGGTCTGCAATGTGTTCCACGCGGGCGATGGGAATCTCCATCCCAACATCGGTTACGACGCGAACAACCCCGACGAGCAGGCGCGGGTTCACGCCGCGATGCGAGAGATCATGTCGGCGTGTGTCGCAGCCGGCGGCACGATCACCGGCGAGCACGGCATCGGACTGGACAAGCTCGACTACATGAGCCTGATCTTTTCCGAGGATTCCCTCGCCGCCATGTGCCGCCTCCGCGACGTGTTCGATCCCGAGCACCGGGCGAACCCGGGCAAGGTGGTGCCCGTTCACAGTTGTCGTGAATGGCACGGCGCACCGAAGGCTGCGTGGTCCGCATGACGGTGCCGATGAGCGCCACGTCGTCGCCGGCGGTCGAACAAACCGCCTCCGCGTCCACGACGCCGTCGTCCCCGCCCCTTCGCCCGACCACCACGGCCGAGGTACGCGAGATTGTCGACGACGCGATCGCCCATAATACGCCGGTGCGCATCGTTGGTCGCGGCACTTGGCTGGACGCAGGCCGGCCGGTCGAGGCGACGCGGCAGTTGTCGCTGGAAGGGCTCACCGGCATCGTCGACTATACGCCCGGTGACCTCACGCTCACGGCGCGCGCCGGAACGACGCTCGCCGAAATCGCGCGGGCAACCGCCGAGCATGGCCAGTGGCTGGCGCTCGCGCCATGGGGCGGCGACGATGGATCGTTAGGCGCGACGGCGGCCACGGCGACTGCCGGGCCCATGAGCGGCGCGTTGGGTACACCGCGCGACATCCTCATCGGGATCGAGGCCGTTGCTGGCTCGGGCGAGTTGGTCCGCGGCGGCGGTCGCGTGGTGAAGAACGTCGCCGGTTTCGACCTCACGCGCCTCATGGTGGGAGCCTGGGGCACGCTCGGCATCCTGACGGAGGTCTCGGTCCGACTTCGCGGCCTGCCGGAGCAGGAGGCAACCCTGGCACTCCCGCTGCCTAACGCCCCGGCGGCCGTCGCGGATGTGGTGAGGCACCTCCGATCGGCGCCGATCGCGCCGCTCGCAATCGAGATGGTGAGCGCGACGCTGGCAGCACGGCTGGGCCTCGGGCAGCAGCCCGTGGTCATCACCCGCCTCGCGGGCAACGCCGACGCCGTCAGCGCGCAGCGTGTTGCGCTTGGAGCGTTCGGCGACGTCATGGACGTATCCGACGGTGTGTGGACGACCGTGCGAACCGCGGACCCGATCCAGGCGACCGTTGTCCGCTTCTCGAGCACGGTTGCTCGATTCCCCGAGGTGTGGCTCGCGGCTGATCGACTGGCTGTCGCCGGCGATGGACACGTGCATGCCACCGTGCTTCGTTCGTCCGCGCGGGTGGTCCTGCCACATAACGAGGGCGCGCCGACCGACGCGGCCCTCGAGCTTCTGCGCGGCGCGAGCCGTGATACCCGGATCTTCGAGCGACTCCCTCGCGCGCTCTGGCCGGTTCTCGCACCGACTCGAGCGGCGGATCGCCTTTCACAGGGCGTACGCTCGGCCTTCGATCCGCATCGCTTGCTCAACCGCGGCATACTCGGCGAGACGCACGCGTGACGAGCACACTGCCAGGGCGGAGATCGCTCCCGTGTGCGATTCCCGACACACCGCTCGCGGCAGCCATCCCGGGCATCGAAACGTGCGTGCATTGCGGTTTCTGTCTGCAGGCGTGTCCGACCTACGTGAACTTGGAGGATGAGAACGACAGCCCGCGCGGTCGCATCGTGCTCATGCGGGCTGTCGTCGAAGGGGAGCTGCCGCTCGACGACCCCAGCGTCGGTACGCACATCGATCGATGCCTCGGTTGTCGTGCGTGCGAAACGGCGTGTCCGTCCGGTGTTCCGTACGGTCAGTTGCTCGAAGCCACGCGCGCGACGCTGCGAGCAGCGCGCCCGACGCCGCTGCTCGGTCGCGCTGTCCTCGGGGTCTTCGAGAAATTCACGGCGCTTCGGGCGATGCTGTTCGCGTCGCGGATCGTGCGCGCGATCGGTGTGCCGTCGCTGTTCGCCCGCGTTGGAGGGAGACTTGGATTTGCGTCCGCGATGCTTGCGTCGACCCGCAACGCTCTTCGCGAGCATGACTACGATTTCGGCATGCCCGGCTCGCGCGGAGCGGTCGCGCTGCTCCTTGGGTGCGTGATGGATGGACTGTTCTCGCGCACCAATCGGGCGACCCGTCGTACGCTTCGTGCGAACGACTACCGGATCCGCGGGGCACGGGGCCAGGTGTGCTGCGGAGCGTTGCACGCACATGCCGGCGACCTCGATGCGGCGCGCGCCCTGGCGCGGAAGAACATCGATGCCTTCGAGCGCTCCGGCGCCGATTTCATCGGCGTGAATGCCGCGGGGTGCGGCGCCATGATGAAGGAGTACGGTCATCTGCTGGCCGATGATGCCGGGTGGGCACCGCGCGCGGAGAAGGTGGCCGCGCGGGTGCGCGACGTGAGCGAGCTTCTCGCGGCCGCGGGCCCTCGACCCGGCGGCTCACTCCCCGCGCGCGTGACGTACGACGCGCCGTGCCACCTGCTCCATGCGCAGCGAATCGCCGGGCCTCCGCTCGCCGTGCTTCGCGCGATCCCGGACCTGACCCTCATTCCGCTTCCGGACGCCGAGCAATGCTGCGGCGCCGCGGGTATCTACAACCTGCTCGAGCCCGCAACTTCCAACGCGGTCCTCGCTCCGAAGCTTCGGCACATTGCGTCGACCGGCGCCGATTGGGTTGCAACGGGCAACCCTGGCTGCCTCATGCAGATCGGTGCGGGGCTTCGACGTGCAAATGCCCGTGCCCGGGCGATTCATCCAATCGATTTGCTGGACGCATCATACGCGGCCCTGAGCCGTCACCTGGTGGACACACGACACTCCACCGCCGAAGAATCCGCCATTAGAGCTGATGGCTGATGGCTCATGGCTATATACTTCGCCCATGATCGACGCCGTACTCTTCGAATTCGAAGGTGTCATTGCCGACACGAGCGCCACGCGACGCAGGGCGTTGCTCGAGACCCTTCGGGACGACGGCGTAGCGCTGAGCGAGTCGGAATACATCGAGCACTGTGCGGGGATGCCCGTTCGTGCGTCGGTTCGCACGGCGCTGGCGCTCCGGAATCTCCCGCGCGACGAGACGTCGGTGGAGCTCGTGGCCGTGCGAACCGAGCGTCGATTCGCAGGTTTCGCCGGTACAGGGTTGTCGCTCGTCGACGGGGCCGGAGATCTCATCGAATCGCTGCAAGGTCAGACTCGCCTCGGCATCGTCTCGCGAGCGTCGCGATCCGACATCGCTAGCACGCTCGCGCTCGCCCAGCTCGATCACGCGTTCGAGTTCATCATCGCGGATGACGATCCGTATCCGCCGAAGCCGTCGCCTGCACCCTACCTCGGCGCACTCGATCGCCTGACGAGAAGACGCAGCGTGAAGCCGACGCACGTCGTCGCGCTCGAGGACGGCGCTGCCGGAATTCGCTCGGCGAAGTCTGCGGGCCTGCGGTGCGCGGTGGTTGGCTCGCTGCCGGTTCATCTCGCGGTTGATGCGGACGCGCTCATCCCTTCACTCATCGGGCAGCGCGCGGCCACGATCGACGCGCTGACGCGCGGCGAGCACGGGGCCGAGCGATGACGTCGTCGCTGGCAAGTTTCGAGGCCGCCGCGGTGGCCGACATCGCCGGCCGCTCGGTTGCGCTGCGTTACACCAGCATTGAGAGCGAATACGCGGCGCTGCATCGCAGCGCCATCCTGGTCGATCGAACACACCGTGCACGGATGGCGTTCGAGGGCGAGCAACGTGCGGAAACACTGACGGGCCTCGTGACGAATGACATCGGCGCGCTGACGGCGGGATCCGGTCTCTACGCCGCGGCGCTCACTCCGCGGGGGAAGATCATCGCGGACGTGCGAGTGTTCGCGCGCGAGACCGATTTGCTGGTCGACGTCCCGGTACGCGCGGCGGCAGGCTGGTTGGCGATGGTTCGCAAGTACGTGAATCCGCGAACTGCTCGTTATGCAGATCACAGCGAGTCACTGGCGGACCTGGGTGTCTTCGGCGTGCGGGCGCGCAGCATCGTCGGCAGCATCGTTGGCGTGAGCGGGGAAACGCTCGGTACGCTCGCGCCATACTCACACGTCGCAGGCACGTTGGACGGCCACAAGGTTCTCGTCGCTCGCGTGCCGGATATCGGGATCGAGGGGTACGAGGTGATCGTGCCAGTCGAGTCTCGTGCTCTATTCTGGCGGCGGGCGCTGGAGCTCGGGGCCGTGCCGGCTGGACTCGACACGTGGGAGATCGCGCGGATCGAAGCGGGGCGCCCTGAGTGGGGAATCGACATCGACGAAACAACGATCCCGCAGGAAGCGAATCTCGACGCGATGCACGCGATCTCATACACGAAGGGATGCTACACGGGCCAGGAGACGGTCGCCCGCGTTCATTTCCGTGGCCATGTGAACCGGCACCTTCGCGGCCTCACGTATCCGGGAGCCGAGCCACTTCCGCATAACGCTCAGCTCTTTGCCGACGGCGACAAACCGGTTGGCGACGTCCGAAGCACTGCCGTCTCTCCTCGCCTTGGGGGCGTCGCGATTGCCATGGTGCGACGCGAAATCGCGCCCGGAACCGTGGTCCGCGCGCGGTGGGAGGGCGGCGAGTCATCCGCCGTCGTGCTCGAGCTTCCCTTCCCGGTCGACGTGTCGTAGGTGGTGTGGAACGGCAGCGATGTGAAAAGGGCGCGACCTCGAGGTCGCGCCCTTTTCAGACGGACAGCAGCGGGGGTTACGGCTTCTTGGCCGTCGTGTCCTTCTTGGCCGTGTCCATCTTCATCGCACTGTCCATCTTCATGGCAGTGTCCTTCTTCGCCGAATCCATGGCCGGCGCGGGGGCCATAGCCGGAGCAGCGGTATCGCCCGCTGCCGGGGTCTCTTCCTTCGTCTTGCATGCGGCGAGTGCCAGCACGGCGGCGACAAGGGCCAGGCGCTTCATCTAGATTCTCCTTGAAGGGGATGAGCAACGTTGCCATGGTCCGCGCACGCGGTACCAGGATCGGCGCGGAATCTACCGTCTCGATCGCTAGAGTCAAGACCGGAAATGTTGTCCAAGTGTAAGGACAGCAATGTGTTCCTCCGACGCCCGCGCTCGCATGCAAGGATTGTCCCGCTGGGGACGAAGCGACGCGACTATCACTCGCGCGACGAGCCCCCGGAGGGCGCGGTGCCGCGACTACGGGGCTTCAAATGTAAGTCCATTGAGTCGAAGGTATTAGGAGCAGCCCCGCTCGCCGTGGCTCTCCGCCTGCCAGCGCGGTACCTTTTCGATTGACGGCGATCGCCATCTTGTTCCCTCGAACGTCCCGGCCGTGAGCGCTGTTACTCTCGCTGAGAGCGATACCCAGGTCGTGCGTGGCGGCTGTCCGCACGATTGCCCCGACGCGTGCGCGACGCGTGTCACTGTTGAACGCGGACGAGCCACGCGGATCACGGGCGACCCGGACCATCCGTTCACCAACGGCTTTCTCTGCGCGAAGGTAAACCGATACCTCGAGCGCACGTACCATCGCGACCGGCTCCTTCACCCGCTTCGTCGCGTTGGCAGAAAGGGTACGGGATCGTTCGTTAGGATGTCCTGGGAGGAGGCGATCGACGAAGTCGCGGAGCGGCTGGGCGAGATCGTACGTTCGTCGGATGGTCCGCAGGCGATCCTGCCCTATTCCTATGCCGGCACGATGGGCCTCGTCCAGGGCGCGTCGATGGACCGCCGGTTTTTCCATCTGCTCGGCGCCTCGAAGCTCGATCGGACCATCTGTTCCATGCCAGGCACTGTCGGGATGCGGATGACCGTCGGCGCGAACATCGGTGCCGACGGCGAAGGACTGCCGCAGAGCGATCTCGTTCTGCTCTGGGGAACCAACACGCTGACGTCGAACCCGCATCTCTGGCCCTTCGTGCTCGAGGCGCGAAAAAACGGCGCCCGGATCCTCGGCATCGACCCGATCCGCACGCGCACGATGGAGCAGTGCGACGAGTGGCTCGCGATCCGACCGGGCACCGACGCGGCGCTCGCGCTCGCGATGATGCACGTTATGTTCGACGAAGGACTCGAGGACCGAGACTACCTCGAGCGGTACACGTTAGGCGCGGACGAGCTGCGCACGCGGGTGCTCGAGTACCCGCCCGAGCGTGTCGCGCCGATCACGGGCCTGCCGGCCGAACGCATTCGCGAGCTCGGCCGCGAGTACGGCCGCGCACGGGCCGCGTTCATCCGCGTGAACTACGGGCTTCAGCGCCACTACGGCGGCGGAATGGCCGTTCGGACGATCGCCTGCCTGCCGGCTGTCGCCGGCCACTGGCGCAGGGCGGGCGGCGGCGTGCAGCTCTCGACGAGCGGCACCTTTCAGTACAACAACGCCGCGCTGCAGCGTCTCGACCTCTCTCCACCGAGCCGGACCATCAACATGATTCGCCTCGGCGACGCGCTCGGGAATGCCGACGCGGGCGTGGGCGGGCCACCGGTGCGCGCGCTCGTCGTCTACAACAGCAATCCGGCGGCAGTCGCGCCCGATCGAAACGCTGTCGTTCGTGGACTGATGCGCGAGGATCTCTTCACAGTCGTCCTCGAACATTTTCAGACGGATACCGCTGACTACGCCGATATCGTCCTGCCGGCCACGACGCAGCTGGAGCACTGGGACCTGCACTACTCGTACGGCCATCTGTACGCGACGCTCAACCAACCGGCGATCGAGCCCCTTGGTGAGGCTAAGCCGAACACCGAGATCTTTCGCCTGATCGCTCGGCGAATGGGGATGACCCACCCGGTGCTCGCGGACGACGACGTGACGATCATCAAGCAAGCGCTCGACAGCCCACACGAGCGGATGCGTGGCGTGACATTCGACGCGTTGCGCGAACGTGGGTGGATGCGCCTCAATGTGCCGCGCCCGTTCGTTCCGTACGCCGAGGGGAGCTTCCCGACTCCGAGTGGGAAGTGCGAGTTCGTCTCGGCGCGTTTGGGCGAGATGGGCATCGATACGCTGCCGACGTACACGCCGCCACTCGAGCTTCCGGAGACCGCGCCCGAGCTCGCGGCACGCTTTCCGCTCGTGCTGATCTCGTCGCCCCGTCACTACTTCCTGAACTCGACGTTCGTGAACATCGAGTCGCTGAGAAAGAACGCCGAGCCGGAGTGCGTTCTCCATGCGGCCGACGCCGAGCGGCGAGGAATCGCGGAAGGGGCGCGCGTGGTCGTGTTCAACGCGCGTGGTGAGTTCACCGCGCTCGCGCGCGTCGGGGACCAGGTACGTGAAGGAGTGGTGTGGGCGCCGTCCATCTGGTGGGCGAAGCTCGCGCCTGATGGTACGACTGCCAACGCCACGACGTCGCAGCGCGAGACGGATATGGGCGGTGGTCCGGTTTTCTACGACAATCTCGTGGAGGTCGCGCTCGCGGACTGAGCGCGATTTTCCACACCATCGAAATTTGGTTGGCTTTCCAATAATGGAGTGGTCCGTTGCAGTCCTATCCCTCGACACTTGGCGCGTTGAAGCGCTCGTCGTACGGTGCGCCCGCCATGCAGCGGCGCTCCGTGAAGGATGAGCTCCGTCAAAACCTCCTGAACCGCATTTGCGCAGGCGGCCCGCTGTTCGAAGGCGTGCTCGGCTACGAGGACACCGTCATGCCGCAGATCGTCAATGCGGTGCTCTCGAAGCACAACTTCATCCTGCTCGGCCTGCGTGGGCAGGCGAAGAGTCGCATCCTGCGCTCGCTCACGACTCTGCTCGACGAAACGATTCCGATCGTCGAAGGTAGCGAGGTGAACGACAATCCGTTCGCACCCGTCTCGAAATACGCTCGGCAGCGATTGCAGGAAGCCGGTGACGATACGCCGATCGCGTGGCTCGATCGTGACAGCCGTTATGTCGAGAAGCTCGCGACGCCCGACGTCACGATTGCGGACCTCATCGGCGACCTCGATCCCATCAAGGCGGCACGCGGCGGGCACGTCCTTTCGGACGAGCTGACGATGCATTACGGCATGTTGCCGCGTGCGAATCGCGGCATCTTCGCGCTCAACGAGTTGCCTGACCTCGCCGGCAAGGTCCAGGTCGGGCTCTTCAACATCATGCAGGAAGGCGACGTCCAGATCAAAGGCTATCCGGTTCGCCTTCCACTCGACGTGCTCTTGTGCTTCACGGCGAACCCCGAGGACTACACCGCTCGCGGGAAGATCATCACGCCTCTCAAGGACCGCATCGGGAGTGAAATTCAGACGCACTATCCCGAGACGGTCGACATTGGCGTCTCCATCACGCGTCAGGAAGCATGGACGGGCCGGGACGACCGACAGGTCCGCATTCCGGATTTCATCGAGGAGATGGTCGAGCGCGTCGCGTTCGAAGCGCGCACCGACAAGCGCATCGACCGTCGCTCCGGCGTGTCGCAGCGAATGCCGATCACGGTGACCGAGAACATCGTATCGAACGCCGAACGTCGTACGCTGCGCACGGGCGAGTCCGAGGTTGTTCCGCGCGTGGCAGATGTCTACGCGGCGATGCCGTCGATCACCGGAAAGATCGAGCTCGAATACGAAGGTGAGCTCATCGGGGGTCAGGCGATCGCGCGCGAATTGATTCGTCGCGCGGCGGACGCGACACTTCGCGAGCGCGCCGGCGTGGTGAACGCCGACGAGGTCGTCATGTGGTTCGACGTGGGCGGCGCACTCGAAGTGACCGACGATGCCTCCGCCGAGATGCTGGTGAAGGGCTTCGCGTCGGTGCCAACGCTCCTCGATATCGTCCGCGACGTGGGGTTGGCGTCAAAGAACGACATGGCAATGACGGCGGCCGCATGCGAGCTCGTACTTGAGGCCTTGGTTGCCAGGAAGAAGATTTCACGGACCGATGCGGGCCGGTACGGTCGTGCGGTGCAGGAGCAGCGACGACGTCCAAACCAGGACCTCTTCGGCGGCGGAATGTCTGCATGAAGCGAAAGGGAATCGGGAATCGGGAATCGGGAATCGACGGCGCCCGGCCTGTTTTCGAAGCGGGCCCGGTGCAGAACGGAGCCACGTCGAATCACGCCGATTCCCGATTCCCGATTCCCGATTCCCGACAGCCGCTCCCCGCCTCCCGTATCTCCGTTCGCCAGGCCACGGCAAAGGACCTGCCCTCGATCCTCGCGCTCCGGCTGGCGCTGCTTCGCGAGCATTCGCACAACGCCATCTACGGCCGGCTGCGGCCTGACGCGGAGTCGCGCGCGGCCAAGCTCTTCGCCGCGCAGCTGCAGTCGCCTAACGAGGTGATTTTTCTTGCCGAGATCGGCCGCGAGGCCGTTGGCGTGCTTCGATGCATCCATTCGGCGGGCTCGCCGCTGCTGGATCCGCCGCAGTACGCCTATATCTCGTCGGTATACGTCGTGCCCAGAGCACGCGAGCAGGGGGTGTTACGGAGGTTGCTCGCTGCCGCGGACGACTGGTGTGCCGACCGCGGGCTCGACGAGATGCGACTCCACAACGCCGCGGACAATCCGCTGGCGAATGCGGCGTGGGAAGCGTTGGGCTTCGAGGTCGCCGAACATCTTCGCGTTCGGTCGCTGAAGCAGCGTTAGGCATCCGGCGATGCCCGTCATCACGATTTCCCGGATGTTCGGGTCTGGCGGATCCGACGTCGCGGCGCGCGTCGCCGATGGGCTCGGGTGGACGCTGCTCGACAACGCGCTCGTCGACCGCGTCGCGGCACGGCTCGGGCGTACGCCGGTAGAAGTCCAGGCGATCGAGGAGCGCATCCCATCGCTGGCCGAGCGTCTCGCCGACGCGCTGGCGCTCGGGTCGCCGGAAATCGTGTCACCTGCCTTGTCGGCCCCGTTACCGCCAACGGAAGAACGGCTGCTCGAGGTGACGGAACGCGTGATCGACGACGCGGTCGCGCGCGGACCGGTGGTCCTGGTGGGACGCGGCGCTCAATCCTACCTCGCACAGCGTACGGATGCGCTTCACGTTTTCTGCTACGCGTCGCGCCCGGCGTTGATTGCGCGCGTGGTCCAGCGTGAGGGCATAACGGCCGAGGAAGCCGCGAAGCGCGTCGACGAAACGAACAAGCGCCGCGAACAGTACGTCCGGCGCTATTGGCAGCGCTCCTGGCACGCGCCGGAGAACTACCACCTGTGCGTCAACACCGAGTGGCTCGGCACCGACGGCGCGGGAGATCTCATCGTGCAGGTAGCCCGCGAGCGGCTCGCCTAACGACGGAACTGACACAGGTAATTGGTTACTGGAATTGGTTATTCGTGATTTGAACCCTCGGGATGTTCATCTCGCTGAGAGAGACATCTCGAGGGTTCGATTACCCGTAACCAGTTCTGGTAACC
>Ga0070670_100002710_pt1 | contig 14635 bp, 14 predicted proteins | sample KBSS63metaG_FD_64665 | JGI IMG/M metagenome (GOLD analysis project Ga0070670, IMG submission 64665) | Switchgrass rhizosphere microbial communities from Kellogg Biological Station, Michigan, USA - KBS S6-3 metaG | ecosystem: Host-associated > Plants > Roots > Rhizosphere > Soil ... | reverse complement strand
AGAGCACCCCGAATACAAGGAGCAACGATGCCCACCGTCACCTACACCCAGCCAAACGGCACCCAGCAAACCCTCCAGGTCGAGGAAGGCACAACACTGATGCGCGCCGCCGTCAGCAACGGCATTGACGGCATCATCGGCGAATGCGGAGGGCAGGCCATGTGCGCCACATGCCACGTCTACGTGCGGCCGGAATATGCCGAGGCGTTGCCCGAGATCAGCGACGACGAAGACGAAATGCTCGACTGCGCCACCGCGGAGCGGATGGACAGCTCACGGCTGGGCTGCCAGATCAAAATCGACGCAGAACTCACAGGGATTGTCGTCGACATCCCTGCCGGCCAACTCTAGAAGCGGGGCAATGACATGAGCGTTGTCATCATTGGCGGCGGACAGGCCGGCCTACAGGTCGCCGATACATTGCGGACCGAGGGGTACGGGGGCGAGATCCATGTGATCGCCGAGGAATCCGGACTGCCCTACCAGCGCCCGCCGCTGTCCAAGGACTACCTGGCCCCGGGCCAGGAGCCGGCTCCCTTGCCGCTGCGCGGAGCTTCCTTTTTCGTGGACAAGAACGTCACACTCCATGAAGGCGCCCAGGCACTCGCCATCGACCGGGCGGAACGGAAGGTCAAGCTCACCGAAGGTTCACTCGACTACGACCACCTCGTCTTCGCGACCGGTGCCCGAAACAGGATGCTGAACTGCCCGGGCGCATCCCTGTCCGGCATCCATGGACTGAAAACCCTGACAGATGCAGAAGCGCTGCACACGGCGCTGCCCACCGCCCGCAATATCGTCATCATCGGTGCCGGATTCATCGGACTGGAATTCGCCGCCGCCGCCCTGGCCCACGGATGCGGCGTGACCGTACTGGAATTCGCGCCTCGCCCGATGGGACGTGCACTGACCCCCGTCATGGGCGAGTGGTTCGCAGCCGCCCACCGTTCACAAGGCGTCGACCTGCGCCTCGGCGAAGGCATTGACCGCTTCGAGCCCGGCGCGGATGGCCGCGTCGGAGCCGCAGTGTCCACCACAGGGGCTTCCTATCCTGCTGATCTGGTCCTCGTGGGCATCGGCGTTCAGCCCAACGACACCCTGGCCTCGGACGCCGGCCTCGAAACCAGCAACGGCATCGTTGTCGATGAAACGCTGCGCACAGCGGACCCTGCCGTTCTGGCGATCGGCGACTGCGCCAGTTTCCCCAGCGCACACGCCCAGATCCGTCTGCGTCTGGAGTCGGTCCAGAATGCCACCGATCAGGCCCGTCATGCCGCACGCACGGTCCTAGGGGCTAACCACCCGTACACGGAGCTGCCTTGGTTCTGGTCCACACAGGGCCCATACCGGCTGCAGATGGCAGGGCTCGCACGACCCGATGACGACACGCTGGTCCTGGGTGATCAGGCGGCAGCTAAGTTCTCCGTCCTCTGCTTCAGGGACGGCGTCCTCACGGCTGTGGAATCGGTCAACGCGCCCGCGGACCATATGGCCGCCCGCAAACTACTCGCCGCCGGCACGGGCATCACCCGCGACCAGGCAGAAACCGAGGGGTTCACCCTGAAGGCTGTCGCAAGCACCCCGTTAGTCCCAGTAGTCGCCTGACAGGGATTACCTGTCTCCGCCCTCGACAAATCCCCGTGATCATGGTGATCATCCCGATTTCAAGGGAGACGAATTTTGTCAGCACAAAGAAGGGCCGTATCCCTCCGTGCCGGGATACGGTGTGCAGGCTAAGGGCGCTGGAAGCGATGAAATTGGGGTGTGTACATTGTGCACATTTTGGGCTTCTCATCGGGGCGTATGTGGGTCGGATCGAGCCGGATTCCGCATGTTTCCGGGAGTTCCCAGTGTTTGCGGGGGAGGGAATGCAGTTCGAGTCCCACCTCGGGCACGTGTTTTCCCTGTTCAGGGGCTTGTGGGCCGCTGACTGTGTACAAATCTCCTTTATGGGCCCCTGCGGGGGCCCCATTTTTGTTGGCGGCGGCTGGTCTGGCGGCTCCTTCCCTGGACTTGGACAGCGGTGCTGCTTGCTCCTTCATGGGCGGGAGCGCTTGGAACTGCATGACCTGCTGCGACTTGGGATCACTCGGGCCTCCCGTCTTGCTGTTTGTGTCGGACCTGGTCGGCCTTGTGCCTATTCGTGTCCCGGAGTTGTGGTGACGGCATGACCTGAGGGAAGTTTCTGGGAGATTTCTGGTCCTCGATTCGTTCTTTTTCTTGGCCGGAGAGAGGTGGGCGGGCGTTTGTCCGGCAAAGGTTGTGTGGACCTTGTCCACGCCAATGTAACGTGATGCCGTAGAACACCGGTCAACCTTCTGCCCTGGTCCAGGCGAGAGCCGGAAAGGAGAAGCGATGAACACCCCTCCATACCTGCGCTGGGACGAATCAGGCCAGCAGCAGCTCCTCGCCCGGGCTGAAGCGCTGCTCCAGCGGCGACGACGGTGCCTGCTCGGAATAGCCGGGGCGCCCGGTGCCGGAAAATCCACCATCTCCGTATGGCTGCTGGAGCACCTGCTCACCAACCATCCTCGGCAGGTCGCCCTGGTCCCCATGGACGGATATCACCTGGCGCAGTCGCTGCTCGAGTCCCGCGGGCTGGAGCACCGCAAAGGCGCTCCGGACACCTTCGACGGTGCCGGCTACGTCGCGTTGCTCCGCCGGCTACGCTCAGAGACCTCGCGGGAGATCTTCGCGCCGGTGTTCCGCCGCGAAGTCAACGACGCGATCGCCGGGGCCATCGCCGTCCCGCCGGAAACACGCCTGATCATCACCGAAGGCAACTACCTGCTCTTAGACGAGGCCCCCTGGAACGAGGTCGCATCCCTCCTGGATGAAACCTGGTTCGTGGAACTCGAACAGAGCGAACGCATGCGCCGGCTCACCGCCCGGCACCTAAGATTCGACAACGACGCCGCCATCGCCGAATGGCGCGCAACCGGCAACGACGAACGCAATGCCCGCCTGGTAACACCAGGAAGCCAACGCAGCACAATCGTCATCGAACACACACCCGCGACCGTCTCGGCGCCCGGCCGGGAGTAAGCGGCCAGAAACCCAGCCGCGGCTTCAGCGGGACTGCGGCGTTACTCACCGCCTGGAACACAAAATGCCCCCGAGTTTCTTTGATGAGTGCCCACCCTAACGTGCCTTCGTAGCCCCTTCTGAGCGGCGGCTTGTCATTGTCACGGCTATCGGCGGCGTAGGCAGACTCACAGACTGCGGTAGTGACAGACTTCCGGTGTTGTGAACGCATTCCTCCCGTCTTGCGAAATGCAGGCAAGCCGCAGTTCTGTGCACGGGGTTGGTGCTGGTGTTTTGGGTCTTGCTGTCAGGGCCGACGGGGGATTGGACGGTTTATTGAATACGCAACATTTGCCACGGACGCGGCTGTCCCGTCCTCGTCTGATTAGGAGGCCGCCGCGTTGGCCGGTGGTGAATTATCCAGGCCCAGCCAGGCCAGGGCTGCGGCGACGAGGGCTTCGGTTCCGGTCTTTAGGGTCGGCTGGAGGACGGGTAGGAACATCGGCGAGTGGTTGGCCGGAACGTCATCCAGCACCCGGCCGTCCCGTACGGCAGCCCTGTAGGTCTGCGGGTCCGTTCCGCCGATGCCCCAGTAGGTGTAGGGGATGTTGCCGGTCCGCGGAATATCGCTAAAGTCCTCGCTGGCGGTCTGGAGCTCGAGGCTGCCGGCCCGGTCGCCGAAGTAGGTGCTGAAGGCCCCGGCTACGCGAGCGGTTGTTGCCTCGTCGTTGACGGTGAGCGGAAAACTGTCGAAGGTTTCGAAGTCCGGTTCTTTGGGGGAGCCGCTGGCGGCGCACTCAGCTTGGACGGCACGTCGGACAGAGTCGAGAATCCGCTGCCGGGTGGCGTCGGTGTAGGTGCGCAGGTTCAGTTCCATGACCGCCTGGTCGGGGATGATGTTGCTCTTGGTTCCGGCGTGAAGGCTCCCGACGGTGAGGACGGCAGGTTCGGTGGGCGGGGTTTCGCGGGAAATGATTGCCTGCAGGCGAAGGACGATCATGGCGGCCAGCACGACAGGATCAATAGTGTTCTGCGGCATTGAGCCGTGGCCGCCGCGGCCGTGAACTGTGATGCGGAGGCTGTCGGCGCTGGATAAGACCGGGCCGGACCGGGTGGCGACGTGGCCCGAGACTCCGGGCAGCACGTGCTGGGCGAGTGCGACGTCGGGCGGGGGGATGCGATCAAGGAGGGCGTCGGCGAGCATGCCGCGGGCGCCGTCGCCGGTTTCCTCGGCTGGCTGGAACAGGGCAACGAGCGTGCCTCGCCACTTGTCCTGGTGCTCGGCGAGCAGTCTGGAGGCGCCCAGCAGGCATGCGACGTGAACGTCGTGTCCGCAGGCGTGCATGACGGGCACACGGTCCCCGCCCTGGTCCTGGGCTGTGATGGTGCTTGCGTAGTCTGCGCCGGTCCGTTCCTGCAGGGGCAGCGCGTCCATGTCGGCCCGGAGTAAAACCGTTGGCCCGTTGCCGTTTTGCAGCACCGCAGTGACTCCTGTTCCCCCGATACCGGTCTCCGTTTGGAAGCCGTAGGAACTCATGCTGCGCGCCACGTTGGCGGCGGTGCGGTGTTCTTGGTGTGAGAGCTCAGGGTTTTGGTGGAGGTCCTTGTAGAAGTCCTCCTGTTCCGGGCGGATTGACTCGTAGTGTTGCAATATCTGTTCGGTCGCGGCCACAAGGTCTCCTTTCGTCCGGCTCGAGCGTCCTGCCCTGCCCCCCAACCTACGCCGGGCCGGTCCCACCTGCTAGGTCTTGCCCGGTTTGCGACGACGTCACGCAGCAACCCCCGCCGACCCCTGTGGTGACGCCCAGCAGGGCGGCCGAAACGGGGTTGATGCCCGCGTCCCGGGCCGTGACTGCTCCGGCAGCACAGAACAGTGCCAGGCCGCCGGCGTCAAAGATCAGCAGTGTCCGCGGGAACCGCTGGACACGGCGTGCGAAAAAGTAGACCAGCAGTGCAGCGGCCACCGGCGGGACCAGGTACACCGGCTGGGTGAAAGGCGTCGGGGTAACGCCGATGATCAGGTCCCGCACCACGCCGCCGCCGAGCCCGGTCAGCGACCCCAGCAAGAGCGAGCCCACTATGTCAAAGGCCCGCCGCGCGGCCAGCAGGCCCACCGGCGCTTTCTTAGGGAGCGCTTTTGCGCCCTGAGCGGCGGCTCCGTCTTTGGCCATCAGTCTCCTCGCTCCCGAAGTTGACCTAAAGCGGTTGGGATTTCGTATGCCCGAGGACAGACCAAATTGGTGGAAGCTTTACATAAGATCCGCTATCAGCTCCCGCCCTGCAGAGTGGCCCATGGCCGATAGCGGAGGTGCCATCCCGGCGCCGTGATGCTGGACTCCTTGGCTGCTTCGGGGGAATAGCGGGGGCTGTGGCGGTCTTGTTCTAACCGGGGCGTCGACAACCGGCTGCCTCGTGAAAGGACCTCATTGCCCACTCCCTTTATCCCGTTCACCATGCGCGCTACTGTCCGCGACGACCACAAGCGCTCTTTCCGCACGGACATAGAACGTCTTACCGGCGGTCATCGCGGGTGGGCGCCGCTGGATGTCGTCAAATCCACCGACACCCAGGCGCTGCTGCGAGGAGCGATCGCTCAAAGCGTTCACACCGCTACGGACGCGAGCCTCGCCCGCTACCTCCAGGATCGCTTTGTCGCTGATAACGATATTTATTTGGATCTCACCGTCTGCATCGGACGCTAGCAGACGCCCACGCAAGCCCCGGACCACGCTGGTCCGGGGCGTTTCCATATGATCGAAAGGCAGCCGGGCACGTACCGTCGCGCCCCTTGAAGGCATCGTGGCCAATTAGTGCAACGCTCTGGACCATGCAGCGGCAGCGCTGAATGACGTGGCGTCCCCGGCTGTGATGCGGGTGTGAGGCAGGGAAGGTGTTCCAACCAGTGAAAGTCCAGGTGGGACTGCAAGGCGGGACATCCTAGGGTTGAAATTCCTCTACTCCCGCAGACCGGGTAGTCAATGCCAGCAACGGACGGAGCCCCATTGGTTGACATTGCAGTCGAGCAGGTTCGGCAAGTAACATCTCCCGCAGCCATCACACCGGTTATTCCGGGTTTCCACCCTGACCCCACAATCTGTCGGGTCGGCTTCGACTATTTCCTGGCAACGTCGAGCTTTGAGTACTTCCCCGGAGCGCCGATCTTCCACAGCCGGGACCTCGTAACTTGGGATCAGATCGGGAACATCCTCACCCGGCGGAGCCAGTTCGCTGTTGGGGACGGGCGTCCTTCAGGCGGGATCTTCGGCTCAACGCTCAGGCATCACAACGGTGAATTCTGGTTCGTCACCACGAACATGAGCGACTTCGGTGGCGGTCATTTGCTGTTGCGGTCCAAGGACGCTGCCGGCCCGTGGAGCGACCCAGTACAGATACCGGGAACGCTGGGCATCGACCCGGATATCGCGTGGGACAGCGACGGAAGTTGTTACCTCACCTGGGTGGGGTTCGGCCCCGGCGAGAATGAGTCCGGTATCGTCCAGGCGCGGCTGGATCCCGACGCTGGCCGCCTCTTGGAATCTCCCAGGAAGGTGTGGCAGGGAACAGGGTTGGCCTACCCGGAGGGGCCGCACCTGTATGAGGCGGGCGGCTGCTGGTATCTGGTTTTGGCCGAAGGCGGCACGGAACGCGGTCATGCCGTCTCTGTCAGCCGTGGCAGCAGTCCCGCAGGTCCTTTCGAACCGCATCCGAACAACCCCATCCTCAGTCATCGCAGCATGGCGGCGCCCGTCCAGAGTGTCGGCCACGCGGACCTGGTCGAAACGGTCGATGGTGATTGGGCCGCGGTCTACCTCGGTGTTCGTCCCCGAGGCGTTGTTCCTGGCTTTCACGTCCTGGGTCGAGAAACTTATGTTGCGGGTATCTCCTGGGACCAGGGTTGGCCGCGGTTCGATGAGGACCGTTATCAGGTTCCCGTCGTCGGGTCTTCGTTTATTGACGATTTCTCTTCAGACAGCCTTCACCCGCGGTGGATTTCACCCGGCCAGGACCCGGCTTCGTTTACGGCCGAAACCCCCGAAGGTCTCCTTATCGGGCAGAGCCAGACTGGCAGCGTTCCCATCTTGGCAACCAGGGTCCTCGGACACGTTTGGGATGCACGCGCGTCAGTTCTTCTCTCGGGTGACGAGGCGGTCAGGTTCCTCCTGAGGATGGACGACTTCCATTGGTATGGCATCGAAGCCTCCGGACGCCAAATCCGGGTCGTGGCCCAGATCGGACCCCTTCAGCAGGTGGTAGCGACAGCGGAAATCGACCCAGCCCCTGGACCATTTCAGCTGGAAATCGCATGCAACGACTCACCCTTGGCGGGCCAACCGGGCATAAATACTGGGCCGGACGAAGTCACATTGGGCTTTCGAGAGCACGGCGAGCTGACGACGCTCGCGCGGATGGACGGCCGGTATCTGTCCACAGAGGTCGCCGGCGGGTTCACCGGCCGCGTTGTCGGACTGGCGGCAACCAGCGGCAGCATTATCATCGAACGGTTCGAATACAACCATCACGATTAGCGCCGCTCGAGTTCGTCCATCCCTGAGAGTCTCCGGCCCCATTTAAGGCACGATTGCGCTCTCCCAGCCAGTGCGACCGCCGGCGGTTCTCCAGGATCAGTGGCAGAAGGGCCGCAGGGGAGGCAGCAACGGCGGCGGCCTGCAGGGCTTCCTCGGCCTCCCCGTATCCCCAGAGTGCGAATATTGTGGGGATTCCGTGGATAGCTGCTCCCGCGACGTCGTAGCTTCGGTCTCCGACCATTGCGGGACTGGAGATGTCTACGCCTGTGGAATGGAGCCGAAGCAGCAATTCGGCGATGACGTCTGCCTTGCTCGCTCTTCCCTCGGTATCTGACGCTCCGCATACGTTGATGAAGTGGCAATCAATTCCGAACATTCGTGCCAGTCTTATTGCTTGATCTTCAACCTTGGATGTGGCTACGGCCATCGGAATGCCGGCCGAATGTAGGCGTTCGAGTAGATCGATGATCCCGTCGTAGGGGCTGGACTGTTCGGCGCCATGATCGGCGTACGCTTTGCGATAATGTTGGAGGGCCTTTTGGGCCGTCTTTTCGTCCAGTTGTGAGACTGATCTGAAGGACTCGATCATGGGCGGACCAACGAATCGGCGCAGTATGTCCATGCTGGGGACCGGCGCGCCCACAGCTGCCAATGCCTGTGCAGCACTTGTTGTAACGCCCGGTGCTGAATCCAGGAGCGTGCCGTCCATGTCGAACAAGATGCAGCTAATGCCAGTGAGAGACGGCCGGGCTTGATGAAGTGTCATTTTTTCGAGGCTTTCGGTCTTGAAGTTGTTTCCGTTCCGGTTGGGTCCGGGGGATTATTGCTGTGAAGGGCAGGCATGGATCGAGTGAGTCTTGATCAGATTGATCAGAGGATTCTTGCGGAGCTTACGAAGAACGCTCGCATGAGCCATGCAGAGCTGGCGACCAAAGTCCTCCTTTCGAGGAACGCTGTGCGCCAGCGGATCGAGCGGATGGAACGGCAAGGGTATATCCAGGGGTACACGATTGTTGCCGGCCCTCCGGGCCAGGGCCCGGTGTCCGCCTTCCTGATGGTTTACAGGAAGGACCGGGTGCGGGGGGCGGACGTCATCTCCGTGTTGCGGTCCATTCCCGAGGTGGTTCTGTGCGATGTCGTGAGCGGTGACTTTGATCTTCTGGTGAGGGTCGAGGCCCGGTCGCTGGAGAGGGTTCAGGAGATCTGGGAGCAGATCGCTGCTATTCCCGGAGTCACGGACACGGTGACGGCCATGACGCTTTCCAGTTTCATCAGGCGGGGCGCCGGAGGTGCCCGCGCCACGGAGTGAAAGTGATCAGACTCCGGTCATGTTTGGATTTCTGACAGGCAGCACGGGGGAGTCCAGCAGTGACCGAGCTGCGTCCCGATCCAAAGGTTCTTTCTGGTGACGATGTCCAGAATGGTTGATCCGTCCTGGAGGGCTTCCTTGGTGCGCAGTTTTGTGCCGGCTGCTCGGAGGAACTGGAGGGGCGCAGGCCCTCGGCCGCGCCCCTCCAGTTCGATCAGTTCTTGATGCAGATGACTTTGGGCTGGGTCATCTCCTCATACGCGAAATGGACGCCCTCCCTGCCCATGCTCCCGTACTTAGCCCCGCCGAATGGCATGCCGTCGAACCGGTAATCAGAGGAATCATTGATCATGACGCCGCCTGCTTCGAGCTGGCGGGCCGCATCCATGGCCCTGGCCAGGGAGTCGGTGAATATGCCCGCATGAAGACTGAACTCGATGGCATTGGCGACGTCGATGGCCTCTTCGAAGGTGTTGAATTTACGAAGCATGACCACAGGGCCGAAAACCTCCTCCCTCCACAAGCTGCTGTCCGCCGGTACGGCTTCCAGGACGGTCGGCTGAAGCACATTGCCGTCCGTGACGTTGCCTGAGAGCAGGACGGCGCCGGCGCCGAGGGCCACGTCCAGTTTGGACCGGAGCTCCTGCAATGCTGTGGGGCTGATCATGGGTCCGACATCCGTCTGTTCATCCGATGGATCTCCGGCAACCAACCGCGCCGTTGCCTCCAGGAAGCGCTGGCGGAACGCGCCGTACACGGGGGCGGCCACGAGGATCCGCTGCACCCCCACGCAGTTCTGGCCGGCGGCCCAAAATGCTCCGGAGACGCAGGATGCCACGGCTTTCTCGATGTGTGCATCGTCCAGGACGATCACGGGTGCGTTTCCGCCGAGATCCATGGAAAGCTTCTTCAGGCCTGCCGTGCGGGCGATACTCTCCCCAGTGGAGAACCCCCCGGTGAAGGACACCATTCGTACGTCCCGGGACCGAATGATTTTTTCGGCCACTTCCCGGTCGCCGTGAACAATCGTGAGGGCTTCCGGCGGGAGGCCGGAGCTCACGAGGGCGTCCGTGAGCAGCTGGGCTGACAGGGGAGTCAGCGCAGAGGGTTTGAGGATCACGGCGTTTCCTCCGGCGATTGCCGGGCCGATCTTGTGTGCCACCAGGTTGAGGGGGTCGTTGAAGGGAGTGATCGCGGCAATGATGCCCAGTGGTTCGCGGGAGTACCATCCTGTGCGGTCCTCTGAGCCCTCGTAGGAGTCAAAGGGTATGACTTCACCGGCGTTCCGGCGTGCTTCGGCAGCCGAGAGGCGGAGCGTGTTGACCGCGCGCAGTACTTCCTTCCGCGCCTGGCGGATCGTTTTACCGGCCTCGGACACAATTGTTTGCGCGAACTCCTCGTTGCGCTGCTCGATCTCCGTTGCGGCGCCGTCCAGTATCTTCCCGCGTGCGTTGCGGGACAGAGCCCGTGCCTTCCGGGCGCCGATGCGGGCCGTTTCGATCACGGCATTGCCGGCGGTGGCTTCGGTCAGCGAAACCGCGCCGACCACTCGGCCGTCGTAGGGGCTCATCACGTCGCGGAACTGCGGCAGCGCCGTTTCCGTCGAGCACAGCGTTGATTCAGACATTTGCGGCTACTTCCTTGCTGGCTGCGTGCATTGCGATGATGTCAGAGAGCAGGGCGTAGGCGGTCTCCACACGGCCGGCTCCCGGTCCGGAGACGGTTACGGGGCCCAGAAGGTCGGTGTCGAAGGACACGGCATTGGTTGCGCCGGAAACTCCGGCCAGCCCATGGCTGAGGGGGAGTGCTACGGGGGAGACGCCTGCGGTCACTGACCCGTCCGGGTTCCGCCGCGCTGAACCCACGAGCTTCCAGCGGCGTCCCTCGCGGGTTGCCTTCTGGATATTCTCCGGCGTCACTGTCGAAATCCCCTCCCGCTGAACGTCCTTTAGTTCGATGCCTGCGTCGAGCAGCTCGTTGGCGAGGATCAGTACCTTGAGCTGAACGTCGTATCCCTCGATGTCGGCTGCGGGATTGGCTTCGGCGTAGCCGAGTTCCTTTGCCTCGCTGATGGCCTCTTCGAAGTCCAGTCCGGATTCCATCCGCCCGAGCACATAGTTGCTGGTGCCGTTGAGGATGCCTTCGAACCCGTTCAGCTTCAGCCCCGCGAACATTTTCTTGGCCAGGCGGATGACTGGAGTGCCGCTCATGACGGCACCCTCGAATTCGAAGTGCACGCCGTTCTGTTCGGCCAGGGCGGTCAGTTCGGCGCCGCGGAGGGCAACCGGGCCCTTGTTCGTCGTGCAAACGCTCTTGCCGGATTCGAGGGCCCAGCGTACGTGCGAAACTGCTGGCTCGCCGTCGTCGGGATTCGTGAACGTGGCCTCGCAGATGATGTCGGCGGTGCAGTCACGGATAACTAATTCGTTATTGGTGTCCGCGGACCCGCCATGGGCGGCGAAGGTTTCGCTTCCACCGTCCAAATTGAGTGCGATGCCGAGGTCGATCCCCTCGGGCTGGACCAGCGAGCCGAGACGCAGGTCGGTGATGGCCACGACACGCAGGCCGAAGCCCAGCTCGGAACGAAGTGTGTCACCGCGTGTTGCGACCAGTTCGGCCAGCGTCCTGTTGACGCCCCCGAAGCCGATCAGCGCAATGTCATAGGTGGTCATGGTGCTCCTTAAGTCAGATACATCGGTCCTCCAATGCTCACCGCATTCCATGTCCGTCAGTGCATGTCATTGTGACCGAACAGCCGGGCGAACTGACCATCTGTGTGCCGATTCGGCAGCAGCGCCGCGAGGTAACTTAGGTGCAACATAAGCATGTTGAAATGTTTTTAATGACCCAAAAGCCGTTTTCGTGTTACTTTCATCACTACCGCCACTGCACAGCCCGAGGCGCCCTGCCCCCCAAGCCGGGGCGATGTGCGCATCTTTCGCATCAGACCTATCCACTCACCTGGGAGAAACCATGGAACCGTCATCACCTGTCCAGCTAGACACACAGCCCACGTTTCCCCCGTCGACCGACACTGGGCTCCGGCGGTCCATGGGGGCACGCCATCTGGTCATGATCGCCATGGGCGGGGTGATCGGCTCAGGGCTGTTCCTGAGCTCGGGCTACACCATTTCCCAGGCCGGACCGCTCGGCGCGGTCATCGCCTATTTGGTCGGCGCCTTCGTTGTGTACCTGGTTATGGCCTGCCTCGGCGAGCTTGCCATCGCGTATCCGGTCTCAGGCGCCTTCCACATTTACGCGGCGAGGTCGATCGGGCCGGCCACAGGGTTCGCCACGGCCTGGCTGTACTGGCTCTGCTGGGCAGTGGCCATCGGATCGGAGTTCACTGCCTCCGGTCTCCTCATGCAGCGCTGGTTCCCGGCTGTTGACGTCTGGGTCTGGTGCGTCATCTTCGCCTCGATCCTCTTCGGATTCAATGCAGTTTCCTCGAAGTTTTTCGGCGAGTCCGAGTTCTGGTTTGCCATCGTCAAAGTCGGCGCCATCGTGGTCCTCATCGTTCTTGGTGGCGCGGCGTTGTTCGGCATCCACCCGCTCAGTGAGGGAGGCAGCCACCCGTTCATGTTTGAGAATTTCAACACCTCCAGCGGTCTCTTCCCCAACGGTTTCAGCGGCGTCCTCGTCACTGCACTTGCAGTGTTCTACGCCTTCTCCGGCTCGGAACTCATCGGGGTGGCAGCGGGGGAAACAGCTGACCCCGCCACCAGCATCCCCAAAGCGATGCGCAGCACAGTCATCCGCCTGCTGATCTTCTTCGTCGGGGCAATCGCTGTCATCGCAGCTACCATCCCTTTTGATCAGGTAGGCCTGGATGAAAGCCCGTTCGTGACTGTCTTCTCATCCATAGGCATTCCTTTTGCCGCCGACATCATGAACTTCGTCATCATCACCGCCCTCCTCTCCGCTGGAAACAGCGGCCTCTTCTCCTGCGCACGGATGCTCTACTCCCTTGCCGATGAGGGGCACGCCCCCCGGGCGCTGAAGAAACTGACCCGGGGCGGTATCCCCCTAATCGCGCTTTCAGTCAGCATGCTCGGAGGCCTTGCGTCGCTCATCAGCAGCGTCGTTGCGCCCGAAACGGTCTACCTGGCTCTCGTTTCAGTGGCAGGTTTCGCCGTCGTCGGGGTCTGGATGTCCATCACCGCCTCGCACTTTTTCCACCGGAGGTCCTTCGTCAGGAACGGCGGCGATGTCGCCGCCCTTGCCTACAAGGCCCCGCTGTTCCCGCTGGTGCCCATCCTGGCCTTTTCGCTCTGCCTAATTTCGCTCATCGGCATCGCTTATGACCCCAACCAAGTAGCAGCCCTCTATTTCGGAGTTACCTTTGTTGGCGCCTGCTACGCCTTCTTCTACTTCAAGTACGGACGCAAGGCGCGCGCAAACCAACTGTCCTAATGCCGCCATCAACCATCGCCTACCCAGCTTCTCGGCCGGGGACTTTCGTCCCCGGCCGAGAAGCCGTCCAACGGATAAACCATGAATTCACAAGACCTGAGGCAACGCGTACGCAGTTCGGGCCTCGACGCCGGCAGCTGGCTGGAGATTGACGCAGCAGCTTTCGAGTCAAACGTCCGGAACCTCCTGTCTATGATCGATAACCGGGCGCTCCTGTGCGCAGTGGTCAAGTCCCATGCATACGGACACGGAGCTGACCTTTTACTCCCTTCCCTTGTTCGTCTAGGCGTCCCCTTCGTCGGAGTAGGAAGTAACGAGGAGGCAGCCATTGCACGCCGCTGCGGTTTTGCGGGCCGGATTTTGCGTGTCCGTGCCGCGGCTCCGCAGGAGATCAAGGCCGGCATGCGTCACGGAGTCGAAGAACTTGTTGCCGACCCGCAGAGCGCCTGGGAGATGCACAAGATCGCTGCCGAGGCCGGGACGGCGATCCGCATTCACCTCGATATCAACGCTTCCGGGATCAGCAGGCACAGCCTCGACGTCTCGTCCACGCTTGGGCGGGCATCTGCGGTAGGGATCGTGAGCCACCCTGGGCTCATACTGGCCGGGATCATGACTCATTTTCCCAAGGACGATACCGGCCATATCGAAACGGCTCTACTTCGTTTCCGCAATCAGGCGTTGACGCTGCTCCAACTGACCGGAACGCGCCGGGAGGACGTGCTGCTCCACTGTGCCAACTCCTACGCCGCGCTGCACGTCCGCGGCTCGTGGCTGGACATGGTCCGTGCCGGGGCAGTCCTCTACGGCGATTCGGAACCTGCAACCGGGCACTTCCAACGGTGTTTGGCCTTCAAAGCCCGGATCGCTTCCATTAATAGCTATGCAGCAGGTACCAAGGTCGGCTACGGGCTAACCCACACCTTGGACCGGGACTCAAGGCTGGCATCAGTGACAGCGGGTTACGGAGATGGTTACCGGCGGGCACTGGCCAGCCAAGGCAGCGTGCTTGTCCGCGGCCGACGCGCTGCCATAGTCGACATCGTTTCGATGAATTCCATGGTTGTCGACGTCACCGACGTGGCGGGAGTTTCCCCTGGAGACGAAGTCGTGCTGTTCGGGCGGCAGGGACGCGCAGAAATCGCTCCCGCAGAACTGGAAGCAGCGAATTCAGCGATACTCGCTGACCTCTACACTGTGTGGGCGCAAGGAAACCGCGTCCTGGTCAACAATGAAGACATGTCACAATAGGCGTAGTCATCGGGCGGAAGGAGCACGGAGCATGGATTCTTCCTCGGAAGCGTCGTCCATGGCCCAAGGACTTCGAATAGTTCGGTTGGTCGCAGACAGGGAGAAGCGGGGC
>Ga0070670_100002705_pt1 | contig 14651 bp, 6 predicted proteins | sample KBSS63metaG_FD_64665 | JGI IMG/M metagenome (GOLD analysis project Ga0070670, IMG submission 64665) | Switchgrass rhizosphere microbial communities from Kellogg Biological Station, Michigan, USA - KBS S6-3 metaG | ecosystem: Host-associated > Plants > Roots > Rhizosphere > Soil ... | reverse complement strand
CCCGGCTATCAGCACGGGCTCAAGGATCTGAAGCCGAGCACACGACAGCGCTTCGTCGCGCTCGAGTTCGGGTTTCCGCCGCCGGAGCTCGAAGCGGCGGTCGTCGAGCACGAAGGACACGTGGAGCGGGCTATCGCCGTCTCGCTCGTCACACTGACCCGACGTCTGCGGCAGCTCGGCGACCGCGGCCTGGCGGAAGTGCCAAGCACGCGCCTGATCGTCGCGACCGCGCGGCTCGTAGCGAGCGGCATCCCGATGCGCACCGCATGCGCGACGGCTCTTCTCGGACCACTGACCGACGATCCGGATCTGCTGGCCGCGATGCACGACCTGGTCAGCGCAACGCTGTAGGCGAGGCTTCAGGGCTTCAGGCCTTCGGGGCTTCAGGGATTGATCTTGATTGGCTGAACCGGAAGATTTAGTTCTCGACGGTGCACTTGTCGCGTCGCGCTTCGCGCGCGACCTGTGGCGTCGCTACGCGCCGCCGGCCACCGACGGCGCGATGCACCTCGCAGCGGTTCGGCCGCGCCTCGAGCTCTTTCTCCGCGCGTTGTTCGGGCGCGAGATTCTGATCGCAAGAGCGGAGCCGCCTGCACCAGTAAGCTGGCTCGGGCGCCTCGCGGGGAGCGGCGGGGAACCGCGCGAGCACGTTCCAGCCACCGACGGGGCGCGCATCTACCTGCCAGCGCGGCTCGATTCCTCAGACGACCCGGCGCTGCAGGTTTATGCCCTCCTGGCGGTCGAGCAGGCGGTGCGCCTCGTACGGGGCACCGCGATCGTCGGCGCGTCGATCGATGCCGACGAAACTCGCCAACGCTTCGCGATCGCCGAAGCGACCGCCGCCGACGCCTGGATCGTGGGCGAGGCTCCCGGGCTCGTCCCTGTGCTTCGAGCAACGCGCCGGCGCGCGCTTGCCAGCCGGCCCGGGTCTTGCCCCGCCGCGCGCCGTGCGCACTGGATGGAAGCGTGCCTGCGAGACTGGCTCGCGCACGATCCGCTGGAGCGATGCGAGTGGGTCCCGACGTGCGTCACACCCTCTGACTCGCGGGCGTGGGCGATGGATGTGGTGCGAGGTGGAAACAATCAGGAGCGATTCCGTGGGCAAATCGCGCCGGTCGTGTACTGGGGCCGGCTCCTTCCGCCGGCGGAGCCTATCGTGGCGCGCGGCTACACAGACACGGGCGACGCGACGACTACACAGAAGCAGCGCCGGGTCGCCGAAATGCGCCGGCAGCCGCGCATCCGCGAGGCAGCCGAGGACGAGGACGATGCAGGGGCCGGGACGTGGGTGATTCGTCCGGACGAACCACAGGAAAGCGTCGAAGATCCGTTCGGCCTGCAGCGTCCGACCGACCGCAACGACCACGCGGATCCGGAAGGGCTCGGCGATTCGCTGTCGGACCTGCCCGAGGCGCGCGTCGTTCGTACGCCGGGGCAGGCGAGGGAAGTGCTGCGCGCCGGGAACGAGCTGCAGCGCTCGCCGGCTCCGGCCCTGCCTCCGAAGACCCGGTCCGGAATCGCGTATCCCGAGTGGGACTTTCGATCGGGGACGTACCGGCGACCCGGCGCGGTCGTACGCGAGATGACTCCGGTGCTCGGCGATCTCTCGTGGGCCAAGGCGGCACGCGCGCGCCACAGCTCCCTGGTCCGGCGAGTGCGGACGCGATTCGAACGGTTGCGGCCGCGGCGCGTCCGGATCGGACGGCAGGCTGATGGGCCGGAGCTGGACATCGCGGAATACGTGAAGACCGCCGCCGATTCGCGCGCCGGTGTTGCGGTCGAGGACCGTCTGTACATCGAGATGCGCCGCGCGCGCCGCGAGTTGAGCGTCGCGCTGCTCGTCGACACCAGCGCGTCGACCGATGCCTGGGTATCCGGCAACCAGCGCATCGTCGACGTCGAGAAGGACGCGTTGCTGGTGGTGTTCGAGGCGCTGGCGGCGCTCGGCGATCGTCATGCGATCTATTCGTTCTCGGGTCATGGCCCCGAGCAGATCGACGTCGTGCCGCTGAAGCGATTCAGCGAGTCGCACGGCGACGCTGTCACCCGGCGCGTAGCGGCGCTCGATGCCGACGGCTATACCCGCGTCGGCGCGGCGATCCGCCATGTGACCGCGGTGCTCAACGAGGAGTGGAGCGAACGGCGGCTGCTCTTGGTCCTGTCCGACGGGAAACCAAACGACGTCGACGAGTACGAGGGGCGGTACGGCGTGGAGGACGCTCGCCAGTCCGTCGCCGAAGCGCGCGCGCAAAGCGTGGACGTGTTCTGCCTGACGGTTGACCGCGAAGCGCCGCGCTATGCGGGAAGGATCTTCGGGCCGGCGGGGTTCACCGTCCTCCGCCGGCCCGATCAATTACCGGAGGTTCTGGTCGAGGCGCTGCGCCAACTCCTGCGGCCGCGCGCCTGACCGGTGCCAGCCTTACAATGGCGCCGTGGTGCTGATCGCGCTGATGGTACTGCTCTCGGTGTCGCCGATCTCGCAGGGCACGCGCGCGCCTGACGCATACACGCGCGCGCTCGATCTCGAGGCGAAGGGCAATCATCCCGCCGCGCTCGCGCTGTTGTGGGAGGCGGCGGCAGCGGACCCTCGCGACGCAGAGATCCAGAACGCGCTGGGGGAGGCACTCGAGCGGATCGGTGCGCTCGACGCGGCGGTCGCCGCCTATCGCACCGCGCTCACCGTGCGGCCGGAATTCCAGAAGGCCTCGAACAATCTGATCCTCACGCTCGTGAAGGTTGGGAAGGGGTCCGAAGCGGTCGAACGCGCGAAGGCGACTGCTGCCGCCGCGCCGATGGATCCCGAACGTCAATTCACGCTCGCCCTGGCGCAGTCGGAGCAGGACGTGCCCGCGGCGATCGACGGCTTCCGCCGTACCCTCGCGCTGTCGCCGCGACACGTACTGGCGCGCTACAACCTGGCGCTCACGCTCAGTCGCGTGGATCGGTCCGCTGAAGCGATCGACGAACTGCACCGCGCGCTCGAGACCGAATCGCGTCCGGAACTGCACTACGCGCTGGGGGTCATCCACTGGCATCAGGGAGAGCTCGACCGCGCCGCAGCCGCACTGCGCCAGGCGATCGCCGGCAACGACCGTTATGCCGAGGCCTACTACACGCTCGGCGCCGTCCTGAAAGGGAAGCGCGACTGGACGGGCGCGTCGGCGGCCCTATCGCGCGCGATCGCCATCCGCCCCGACTTTCTGCCGGCGCAGCAGACGCTCGCGCAAGTGCTGCAGAGTGCCGGCGACGAGGCGCGGGCGCGCGAGGCGTTCGCGCGCGCCGAGGCACTCCGCCGCGAGGCGGCGCTCGAACAGGAAGCCAGCGTCCTGACGGCGGCCGGGACGCAGCAATTCGACCGCGGGGAGCTGGGCTCCGCGCTCGAAACATTCCGGAAAGCCGCGGGCGTCCTAAACAGTTACGCTCCGGCGTTTTACCAGATGGGACGGACGCTGAACGCGCTCGGGCAACTCGGGGCGGCACGCGAGGCCTTCGCGCGTGCCCAGCAGCTGAACCCAAGCCTCGTCGCTCCGAAGAATGTCCCTTGAAGTAATCGATTACATTGCCCACCGGGCCGGGTCCTCCCGGTCCGCTACCGCCCGCCGCGGCAGTTTTACGCTGTCAAACGGCTGGGCTGTCGCGAAGCTAGACCTTGTCCTACCTCGGCACCGGTTGTATAACCTAGCCGTCGTCATTTCGACCGGGGGATGATCCCCGCTCTGGAGGAGCTGAATGATGAGAATCCGGGCGTTTCACGGCCTCGTGTGCGCAGCGTTGCTGCTGGCCGTGACGGGCGCACTGCATGCGCAGGAATTCCGCGCCACCGTCAAAGGACAGGTTGTCGATTCGAGCAAGGCGGCACTGCCTGGCGCGACCGTCACCGTCCGCAACCAGGAAACGAACGAAGTGGCCACGGCCACGACGAACAACGAAGGCAATTACACCGTTCCATTCCTCCGCCCCGGCATCTACACGCTGACCGTGGAAATGAGCGGGTTCCAGAAGTACACCCGCAGTGACATGCGGCTCGAAGTGAGCCAGGTCGCCGTCGTCAACACGCAGCTCGGCGTCGGGGGCGTCACCGAAAACGTGACCGTCTCCGCGGAATCGCCGCTGCTCGACACCAGCAAGGCCGACCGCGGCACCGTCATCGATCAGGCACGCATCGCCGAGCTGCCGCTGCAGTCACGCAGCCCGATGGCGCTCGCCGTCCTCGTCGCCGGCGTCAACTACAACGCGCAGGCCATCTACCTCCGCCCCTTCGACAACGGCGCGCTCGCCGACTGGTCGATGAACGGCGGCCAGAATCGCAACAACGAATTCCTGCTCGACGGCGCTCCCAACAACGCGAACCAGGGGGGCAACAACATCGCCTACGTGCCGCCGGCCGAGGCCGTGCAGGAGTTCAAGGTCTCGACCAACTCGTACGACGCGCAGTACGGCCGCACCGCCGGCGGCGTCGTCAACATGTCGCTGAAGTCGGGGACGAACTCGTTCCACGGCGTCGGCTACGATTTCATGCGGCGCAAGGGCCTGGCTGCCAATTCGTTCCTGCTCAACGCGCAGAACAAACCGAAGACCGAGCAGTACATCGATCAGTACGGCTTCAGCGTGGACGGGCCGATCTTCAAGAACAAGACGTTCTTCCTGTTTGTGGGCGAGAAGTACCGTGAAGGCACGCCCGCCCCGCTGAATTCGACGGTGCCAACACCGGCGATGAAGAACGGCGATTTTTCCGGCCTGGTGGATACACAAGGGCGCCAGATTGTCATCTACGACCCGAAGACCGGCCACGATGTCAACGGCGTCTGGACGCGCGACGCGTTCCTGAACAACCGTATTCCCGCCGACCGCATCTCGGCCACCGCCCGGGCGATCATGAAGTACTACCCCGACCCGAACTATGTGGCCGCGGGTGTCGCACCGTGGCAGAACAACCTGGATTACGCCGAACATTTCAACAAGGACCTGTTCTGGAACTGGGTCGGGAAAGTCGATCACAACTTCAGCGCGAAGGATCGCGCGTTCTTCCGGTGGGGGGAAAACGAGCGCAACGAAGTGCGTAACACCACCGCGATCCGCAGCGGCCCTGCGCAGAATGGCCAGCTGCCGCTCTGGCGCGCGAACCGCGCGCTGGTCGGCGACTGGGTGCACATTTTCGGCGCCGGCACGGTGTTCAACCTGCGCACCAGCTACACCTACTTTCTGGAATGGAGCTATTCCACGGAGGGGCTCGGTTTCGACGCCACGGAGTTCTGGCCCGCCGGTCTCGTCAACCAGCTCCCCAGCAAGCAGGTTGGTGGCATCTTCCCGGTCATCAACATGGATGATTACGTCACCCTTTCGCGGGGGTCGTCGCCGAACAGAAACCGGAACTACACGATTCAGCCGAACGTGTCGCTGAATCGCGGCGCGCACAACATCCGCAGCGGTCTGGACATGCGCCTGACCAACGTCTACAACGAGAACTACAACAACTCCGGCGGGAACCTCACGTTCACCCGGCAGTTCACGCGCAGCACCATCAACAGCAACAGCGTGCTCGAGGGCAACTCCTTCGCTTCGTTCCTGCTCGGCGCGCCGCAAAGCGGCAGCGTGGATGTCAACCCGAAGCCGCACTACGAGTGGTTCTACGTGGCGCCGTGGGTCCAGGACGACTGGCGGCTCAGCAGCAAGATGACCCTGAACCTCGGCTTCCGCTGGGACTTCAATCCCGCGGTGCACGAAGCCGACAACATGCTGAACTACATCTTTGATCCGACCATCGTCAATCCCGTGTCGGCGCGCATCCCGTCGGGGCAGCAGGTGATGGGCGGCCTCACGTTCGCCGGCGTGAACGGCGCCCCCACCAAGCCGTGGAAGTACGACAAGAACAACTACCAGTTCCGTGTCGGCACGGCCTACTCGATCAACGACAAGACCGTGTTGCGCGCCGGGTGGGGCAAGTACTTCCTCAACCCGACCGATCAGGGACGAAATAACGGATTCAGCCAGAGTACGACGCTGATCGCGTCGAACGACAGCAACCGTAATCCGACTTACGCGCTGGACAATCCGTTCCCGAACGGCATCCAGGCCCCCTCGGGCAGCTCGCTGGGTCCGCTCACGTTCCTGGGGCGCGGTCCGAGCTTCGCGAACCCGAACTTCGTCGTCCCGAGCGTGCATCAGTTCTCCGTCGGTATTCAGCGCGAGCTGCCCAGTCGCATCTCGCTCGAAGTGACCTACGCCGGCAGCCGGAGCTACGACATCGAGGGCAACTTCGGCGGCTACAATGAGCCGTCGGCAGCCTTCCAGGCAAAGTGCGACGTGACCCTCGGCGGCAGCCGCAGCTTCTGCGACGATCTGATCACGAACCCGTTCTTCCAAGTCCCGGGCTTCGAGGGCACCACGCGCTTCACCAATGCCACTCTCTCCCGGTTCGAGCTGAGCCGTCCATACCCGGCGTTCAGCGGGTTCAGCATGAACCAGCAGAACGTGGGCAAGATGACCTACGACTCGGCGCAGTTCGTGGCGAACAAGCGCTGGGCGAAGGGGGTCACCATCAACGCCAGCTATACGTGGGTTCCGCGGTGGACCGAGGATGGCGCCAACACCACGACCGGGATCGGCGCCGCATACGCGGACGAGGTGTCGCTGCTCAAGAACCACGGTCCGTACTTCTCGCAGCGCAAGCACCGCCTGACCGCGTCGGGCGTGTGGGAGCTGCCCTGGTATCGGAATCAGAAAAGCCTCGCGGGATACCTGCTCGGCGGCTGGTCGATCGCGCCGATGTTCGTGTTCCAGTCGGGACAGCCGTGGGACATGCCCGGCAACCTCGAATTTGCTCCGGGTGTCGATCTCAAGGACATCGCCCTGCCCGGCAAGAAGGAGGGGCAGTTCATCTACGGAGTCAAGCCGTGCGTCGCTCAGCGGAACGCGACTACTGGAAATTACGACCTGTTGTCGTTCTCGACGGCGTACGGCTGCACCCAGCCGTATTTCCTCGTCCGGGAGAACTTCCAGCGCCGCACCATGATGTTCCGCTACGACGAATTCCGCCGCCCGTCCTTCTGGCAGGTGGACATGAACTTCGCGAAGTCGACGAGAATCACCGAGCACACGCGATTCCAGCTGCGGCTCGAGGCCTTCAACCTGTTCAACAGCCCGATGTATGACGAGCGGAATTACACGTCGGGCACGACCAGTGCCGACTTCGGGCGCATCAACCGCAACACCAACGGACAGTCGAACTTCCAGCGGTTCATCCAGTTGGGGTTCCGGTTCATTTTCTAGGGCTCAGGGCTCAAGGCTCAGGGCTTCAGGGTTGATTCGAGGCTCCGGATTACTGAGAATCCGGAGCCTCGAATTCGGTTCCTCCTCATTCCTTCGCTCCCGCTCCAGAACGTCCCTCAGAATAGAACCGTGCGGGCACTGACGGTTGTTGCCGCAATCGGGTTTGCCGCGAGTCTCTTCGCGGCTGCACAGCCAGCGACGGGCGCGCGACAGGTCACGTGGGATGACGTCGCGGCTGTCCGATCGCAGCTCGAAGCCCGCGGAATCACTGGCGCGTCGTTCGACTCCTACGTAAAAGGTGTGCGTCACGAGAACGCTGCTCGCGTACGCAGCGGCGACCTCGACCACCTCGTCTTCTACGCTCTGCAGTCGACGCATTTCAGTTCGCTCCCGGCGATTGAGCCGGCGCTCAGCGCGAAGGCCCTCGTCACCGCCAGCGGGCGTCTGCCGCCCGACGTGCAGCCGCGATTCGCAGCGCTGTTGAAAGCCCTCGATTCCTCCTCGCGCGACCCGCGCATCACGTACTTCCGCGCACTCGTAGCGTCAACGTTTCCGGACCGCAGCTCGCGTGAAACAGGACTGCTGACCGAGTACCGGCGCGTCATGCAGTTCCTCTACGACAAAGAGTTCGTCGCGCAGAAAGCGGGACCTGACGCTGTTGCCGAACTGTATCGAGCGAGGGGACTCAGCACGGACACCGCCGTCGAAGCAGGCTATGTCGTGTACAACGGCCTCGGCGTCATCAGATCGCTGGAGCCCGAGCGCCGGATTCGCCGGGTGCTGATCATCGGTCCGGGCCTCGATCTCGCGCCACGCACCTCGTTCGTCGAAGCGGGATCGCCGGAGAGTTACCAGCCGTGGGCCGTGATCGACGCGCTGCTCGCCCTTGGCCTGTCGCGGATCGACGATCTGACCGTCGTCGGCGCGGATATCAACCCGCGCGTCGTCGATCATCTGCGGCGGTCGCACGATGTGGCGCCGGTGTTGACGCTGGTGAGCGGGATCGCCGACACCGCGACTCACAGGTTGTCGCAGGATTATCGCGAATACTTTGCGCAGCTCGGGCGATCAGTCGGTGATGCGAAAGCGACGCCGCCGCCCGCTGGCCTCGCAGGGCATCTCGCCGCATCCGTTCGAGTGCGATCGTCGGCCGCCCGCGCGCTCGAGGCCGAGCGGCTGGATATCGTCACCGAACGTCTGGAGACGACGCCGTTCGACCTGATCATCGCGACGAACATTCTTCCGTATTTCGACGACACCCAGCTGGTGCTCGCGATGAGCAACATCGGCGCAATGCTGGCGCCGGGCGGCATCTTTCTTCACAACGAGCCGCGGTCGTTGCTTGGAGACCTCACCGCCGCACTCGGTTTTCCCTTCGAACAGTCCCGGCGCGTGGTGATCGCGAATGCAACCGGCGGTGCCGCGCCGCTCGTCGACAGCTTGTTTACGCACCGCAAGGCGCGATCGATCCCGCGCCCGCTTGGCTTTTCCTTCACCAACGTGGCACAGCAGGCCGGCCTGACCGCACGCACGATCTACGGCAAGCAGGAAACGAATACGTATCTCGTCGAGACCACCGGCACAGGCGTGGCGGCGTTCGATTACGACGATGACGGGTGGGTCGATGTCTTCGTCGTGAACGGCAGCACCCTCGAAGGATTTGCCCCGGGTCAGGAGCCAACGAACCACCTCTATCGCAACCGCGGCAACGGCACCTTCGAGGACGTCACGTCTGCCGCCGGCCTCGTGCAGACCGGATGGGGACAGGCCGCGTGTGCAGGCGATTACGACAACGACGGTCACGACGATCTCTTCGTCACCTACTGGGGGCAGAACCATCTGTATCGGAACAAAGGAAACGGCGCGTTCGAAGACGTGACCGCGCGCGCCGGCCTGACCCACGCGAAACCACGCTGGAGCACGGGCTGCGCGTTCGTCGACTACGATCGCGACGGACGCCTCGATCTGTTCGCGGCGAACTACATCGATTTCAATCTGTCCGCCACGCCGACGCCGGAGTCAGGTCTGTGCCGCTACAAAGGGCTGGCGGTCGCGTGCGGTCCGCCGGGTCTGCCAGGCGCCAAAAACCTTCTCTATCACAACCGCGGCGACGGAACGTTCGTGGACGTGTCGGAGCCGAGCGGCATCACGCGCGCCGCCGGCACATACGCACTTGGAGTCGCGACGCTCGACTTCGACGACGACGGCTGGACGGATATCTTTGTCGCGGATGACTCGAACCCGAGTGCCCTCTATCGCAACAATCACGATGGAACATTCACCGACGTCGCCATCCGCACCGGCTGCGCCTACAGCCAGGACGGGCGCGCGCAGTCCGGGATGGGCATCGCGATCGCCGACTACGATCGCAACGGGACGATGGACATCTTCAAGACCAACTTTGCCGGCGACACGTCGACGCTTTACGCCAATACGGGCGACGGATCCTGCGACGATCGCACGTTTGCCGCGGGCATCGGTCTCAACACCCGCTGGCTGGGATGGGGCGTTGGTTTTCTCGACCTGGATGGAGACGGCTGGTTCGATCTGTTCCTCGCCAACGGCCACGTCTATCCGGAAGTCGACCGTTTGAAGAGCGAAGCCGGCTACAAACAGCGCAAGGTCGTCTACCGCAACCTGGGCAACGGCCGCTTTGCCGACGTCAGCGAGCAGCTGGGTCCGCCGGTCACGACGCCGAAGGCCGCGCGCGGCGCGGCATTTGCGGATTTCGACAACGACGGGGACGTCGATGTGATCGTCAACAACGTGCACGACACCCCGGATTTGTTCCGGCTCGATCGCGCGACGCCGGTTCACTGGATCGGCGTAAAGCTGGTCGGCCGCCAGTCGAACCGCGACGCCATCGGCGCGCTGGTGCGCGTCATCACGGCCGACGGGGAACAGCGGCAGGAAGTGCGCGGCGGCGGCAGCTATTACTCGCAGAGCGATTTCCGTCTACACTTCGCCCTCGGGAAGGCCGAGGTCATCGAGCGAATCGTCGTACGGTGGCCGAACGGGCTTCAAGAGTCGTTCGCGACCGTTGCGGTCGACCGCCTGCATACGCTCAGCGAAGGGACCGGGACGCGGTAGCGGCCTCGATGCCTGCACCACCTCGGCCGGGGTGAACCGGCCGAATCGATAGTTCGTCGAACGCGGAACGATCCGCACGAAGCCGCCATGTGCGGGCGGTCTCGGCGCGTCCCTCTCGAACCGACACGATCAAATAGTGCATGTTCGGCCAGGCATGTTCCAGGTCGAAGGCGGACGGCACCGCCGGATGATCCGGATGCGAGTGATAAAAGCCGATGAGCGTGAGTCCGGTTTCGGCCGCGCGCGCCTCGGCTGTCCGGTAAGCCCCGGGATCGATCAGGAATCGGCGACGCCGCTGGTCCATTTCGTTCGACAACGCGAGCGCCTCGACAACTTCACCGGATTCGCCGCCGATCAGCGCGCCACAGCATTCGTCGGGGTAGGTGCGGGCGCCGTGCTCCCGGATTGCCGCCAGCACATCGTCCGGAACCGTCAAGGCGTCCGGCGCCGCGACGCGTGCACCTCCGTCGTTCCAGAATTTCTCCGAGAGGTATCGATCGCCGCGGTCCGGGAAGATCGTCACGAAAACCGCGCGATCGATCTCGCCGTCGGCGATGACCCGCAGGCAGCCCGCCAGTGCCGCGCCGCCGGACGGCCCGACCAGGATTCCTTCGTGCTGCGCGAGGCGCCGCACCAGTTCGTACGCTTCTTCCGTCGAGACCTGCTCATCTCGATCGGCAAGAGCCGGGTCGTAGATGCCGGGCACGATCGCGGTCGCCATGTGCTTGAGCCCCTCCAAGCCGTGCAGCGCCGACTCCGGCTGGACCGAGATCAGGCGAATCGACGATCGCCATTCGCGCAGCCGGCGCCCCGTGCCGACGAAGGTGCCGCTCGTGCCGAGACCGGCGACCAAATGGGTGATGCGTCCGCCCGTTTGTTCGATGATTTCGACGGCGGTCGTGTCGTAGTGCGCGCGCCAGTTGGCGGGGTTGTTGTACTGGTCGGGGTAGAAGTAGCGACCCGGGTCGCGTTCGTATCGCCGGCGCGCTTCGCGAATCGCGCCGTCGCTGCCCTCCATCGGATCGGTGAGAATCAGCTCGGCGCCGTACGCGTACATCAGGCGCTTCCGTTCGATCGTGACGTTCGCCGGCACGCAGAGCTGAACGCGATAGCCACGCGCGGCTCCGAGCATCGCGTATGAGACGCCCGTGTTCCCCGAGGTGGCGTCGAGCAGCACTCGATCGCGGTTGAGCGCGCCCGTGCGCTCGGCTTCGACGATCATCGCCAGGGCGGCGCGATCCTTGACCGACCCCCCCGGATTCTGTGACTCGAGTTTGGCGTAGATCTCGATCCCCGGCCGCGGTTCGAATCCGTGAAGACGAACGAGGGGGGTCCCCCCGATGAGGGCGGCAGGTCCAGACATGTCTGCGCGTGATAGGTCGAACATATGCTCCTAAAAGAAAAGGCCCGGGGGATGCCCGGGCCTTGGAGGTGCCAGTCCTGATGAAGCGTTGATTATGCCGTGCTGATCGCCGCCCGCAGGAGTGGTCCTTGGCCCTGGAAGGGCCGACAACACAGGCACCAGGTTCCGCGGAACGAGCGAAGCATTCCTTAACGGTACGGCAGTCGTGCCCCGCCGGTCAAATTGGAGGGGTCAGATCTCGATTTTCCATTTCTTGCAAAACAGCCGACACGTTTGTAAGTTTCCACGTAAGGCCCGATCCGCCATAGACTTGCTGCGGCACGACGGCACTTCTGGTCGTCTCGAAAGAAATGGAAAATCGAGATCTGACCCCAGGCAGGACGACATGAAAACGCTCTTTACGTTCGCGCTGACAATCGCGGCGATGTGCTCGGCTGCTGCGCAGCAGGGGCCCCCGGCACCCGGAGGCATCTATCCACAAACGCAGCCGGACGACGACGCGGGGTTCACCGCGATTTTCGACGGCAAGACGCTGAACGGGTGGGACGGCGACACCCGATACTGGCGCGTCGAGAACGGCGAGATCGTGGGGGAGACCACGCCGCAGAACCCCATGACCGCCAACAGCTTTCTGATCTGGCGCGGCGAGAAGGTCAAGGACTTCGAGCTCAAGGTCGAGTTCAGGATGAACGGCACCAACAGCGGCATTCAATACCGCAGCGTCGAATTGCCCAGCGTGGGCAAATGGGTGTTGAAAGGCTACCAGGCTGACATCGATTTCACCGCGGGCTACCTCGGCAACATTCACGACGAACGCGGTAGAGCGCCGGGCGGTGAAGGGCACGTCGTCCTGTCACGCCGTGGACAGGTCACGCGAATCGTCGAGGGACCGACATACAAGGTGGTCGGCAACATCGCCGACTGGACGCTGCTCAGGGGCGTGATGAACGTGAACGGCTGGAACAAATACCACATCATCGCCCGCGGGCCGGTCCTGATGCAGTTGATCAACGGCCAGTTGATGGCGGTGGCGCTCGACGAAGATGGACAGCATGCCGCGCCGGAAGGCGTGATCGGTTTCCAGATGCATACGGGTCCGCCGTTCAAAATCGAGTTCCGCAACGTGATGTACCGGAAAATCCAGTGACCGGGCGCGAATTCCTTCGCCAAGCCGCGGCTGCTGCTGCGGCGGGCATTACCGCCTTGGTTGGCCTGGCCGCCCAGACTTCTTCGTCTTCGACGCGGTACGCCACGTGGCGCGATTACGGCGGCAGCGCTGACAGCGCCCAGTACTCCTCGCTGAAGCAGATCAATCGCTCCACTGTCTCGAAGCTCCAGGTGGTCTGGACCTATCCGACAGCCGATCCCGGCAACTACCTCTTCAACCCCATCGTCGTCGATGGCGCTATGTACGTCCTGGCGAAGAACAACTCGCTCGTGGCGCTCGATGCGGCCTCGGGCAAGGAGATCTGGACGCACGAGTTTCCCAAAGGGCGGATCACGACGCGTGGCGTCAACTACTGGGAGAGCCGCGATCGCTCCGACCGGCGCCTGCTGTACTCCAACAACCAGATTCTCTACGCCGTAGACGCACGGACGGGGCAGACGATTGCGTCGTTCGGAGTGAAGGGGGGCGTGGATTTGCGCGAGGGACTCGGACGCGATCCGTCCAAGATCGCCGTGCAATCGGCGACGCCGGGACGCGTGTTCGAAGACCTGATCATCATCGGCACCGCCACCAACCAGGAATACGAGTCGGCGCCGGGCGACATCCGGGCGTACGACGTCCGCTCGGGCCGGATTGTCTGGACGTTCCACACCATTCCCCACGCGGGCGAATACGGCTACGAAACATGGCCGCCGGATGCCTGGGAATCCGTGGGTGGCGCGAACGCATGGGCGGAGCTCTCGGTGGACGCCGCGCGCGGGGTCGTCTATGTGCCCACCGGCAGCCCGAAATACAACTTCTACGGCGCCAACCGGAAAGGTGCGAACCTGTTCGGGGACTGCCTGGTCGCGCTCGACGCGCGGACGGGAACGCGCATCTGGCACTACCAGATGGTGCATCACGACATCTGGGATTACGACAACGCCACCGCGCCGAAGCTTCTGACGGTTCGGCATGACGGACGCAACGTCGACATCGTCGCTCAGGCGGGGAAGACCGGGTTTCTCTATGTCTTCGATCGCGCAACCGGCACGCCGTTGTGGCCAATCGAAGAGCGGGCGGTTCCCAAGTCCGACATGCCCGGCGAGGACACGTGGCCGACGCAGCCGTTCCCGACCGCGCCGCCGCCGTTTGCCCGGCAATCGTTCACGGAAAAGGATCTCAGCCCGTTCATCGACGATCCGGCCGAGCGCGCCCGTTTCCTCGAAGACATCCGCGGGGCACGCAACGAAGGCCTCTTCACCCCGCCGGGCCTGCGCAACACCATCCAGATGCCGGGCAACAATGGCGGCGCGAACTTCGGCGGCGCCGCGGTCGATCCAGAGCGCGGCATGGTCTTCGTCGTCTCGAAGGACTACCCGGCGATGCTGAAACTCACCGCGCCACTGAACACGCCGGCCGGCGCAGATCCACGAACGATCAAGTATCGCAGCCCGTTCGGATTCATGGTGACGAGCAGCGGCCTGTCGGCCATCGGTCCACCGTGGACGACGTTGACCGCGTACGACCTGAATGCTGGAACGATCAAGTGGCAAGTGCCGCTGGGAGAGGTGCCGGAGCTGGCCGAGAAAGGGCACCGGGACACCGGCTCGCAGTTCCCGAAAGTGGGCCCGGTCGTCACGGCGGGCGGTTTGATCTTCACCGGCACACGTGATCGCATGATTCGCGCGCTCGACGTCGATACGGGGAAGGTGTTGTGGCAGACGCAGGTCGCCGCCGGCGTCGAGGGGATCCCTGCGGTGTACGAGCTGAACGGCAAGG
>Ga0070670_100002699_pt1 | contig 14659 bp, 21 predicted proteins | sample KBSS63metaG_FD_64665 | JGI IMG/M metagenome (GOLD analysis project Ga0070670, IMG submission 64665) | Switchgrass rhizosphere microbial communities from Kellogg Biological Station, Michigan, USA - KBS S6-3 metaG | ecosystem: Host-associated > Plants > Roots > Rhizosphere > Soil ... | reverse complement strand
CCACAAGGTGACGATCATCCCGCGCGGGATGGCGCTCGGCCTGACGCAGCAGCTGCCGATGGACGAGAAGCACAACTACTCGCGCGAGTACCTCGAGGATCAGATCGCCATCCTGCTTGGCGGCCGCATCGCCGAAGAAATCACCAACGGCAGCATGACGACCGGTGCCGGCAACGACCTGGAACGCGCCACCGATCTGGCCCGCCGCATGGTGTGCGAGTGGGGCATGAGCACGTCCATGGGCCCGCTGACGTTCGGCAAGAAGGAAGAGCAGATCTTCCTTGGCCGTGAGATTTCGCAGCACCAGGACTACAGCGAGGACACCGCGCTCCGCATCGACCAGGAAGTGAAGCGCTTCGTCACCGACAACTACAACCGGGCGCTGGCCATTCTCACCGAGCACAAGGCGCCGCTGATGGCGATGGCCGACGCGCTGCTGCAGCGCGAAACGCTGGACGCCGAGCAGGTGATCCGGCTGTCCAACGGGCAGGCGCTCGACGAGCCGGCGCCGATCACGCCGCCGAGCGACTCCACGCCGGCTGCGCGCGAACCCAACTGGAAGGAGCGCAACCCGCTCGTGCCCACGTTGCCGCCGCGCCCGGTCACGCAGGAATAGGCGTCCCCGATCGGTCACAATTGAGCCCGCGGTGCTGAAAGGCGCCGCGGGCTTTTTACGTAGTTGCGGGTCTTTAAACCCGCCCCTGTATGCGACGACGCTTCACCCTTCGGCTCCCGGGCGGAGCGCCCCTGGCGCTCGGCGAGCGCACGCTCGTCATGGGCATCGTCAACGTCACGCCCGATTCGTTCTCGGACGGCGGCCGCATGTTCGATCCCAAGGCAGCCGTCGCCGCGGCGGTCCGCATGGTGGACGACGGGGCCGACCTGCTCGACATCGGCGGCGAGTCCACTCGGCCCGGGGCGCTGCCCGTCGACAGGGACGAAGAGCTTCGCCGCGTCCTGCCCGTGATCGAGGAACTGGCCGGCCGGGTCAAGGTGCCGCTCTCGATCGACACCTACAAGGCGTCGGTGGCCGAGGCGGCGCTGGTGGCTGGCGCTTCCATCGTCAACGACATCAGCGGTCTGCGCTACGACCCGGAGCTGGCCGGCGTCGCGGCGCGCCGCGGCGCGCCGATCATCCTGATGCACACGCGCGGACGCTCGCGCGACATGTACGAGCAGGCGCACTACCACGACGTGGTGGACGAGGTGCTCGACGAGCTGCGCGAGAGCCTCGCCTTCGCCGCCGGCGCCGGCATCCCGCGTGAGCAGATGCTCGTCGATCCCGGGCTCGGCTTCGCCAAGGACGCGACGCACAGCTTCGAGGTGCTCGGCCGGCTCGCCGAGTTCGCCGATCTGGGCCGGCCGCTCGTCGTCGGCGCGTCGCGGAAGTCGTTCCTCAACCGGCCGATCAAGCAGGCCGCGCTCACCGCCGACGGCGAGTGGCCGACCGCGGCGTCGGTGGCCGCGGCGGCACTCGCCGGCATGCACGTGGTGCGCGTACATGCGGTGCGCGAGATGGCCCAGGTGGTGCGCGTGGCCGACGAAATTCAGAAGTATTATCGCGAGCGGTGATGGACTGGCTGGCGCAGGTACTCCAACGTCCGCCCATCGAATGGGTGGATCTGCTGGACATCGCCATCGTCGCGGTGCTGGTCTACGAGGTGCTCGTGCTGATCAAGGGCACGCGCGCGATGCAGATCGCGCTCAGCGGCGGGTTCATCATCGCCCTCTATTTCCTCTCGGAGTGGCTCGGCCTCGAGACCGTCAACTGGCTGATCCGGAACATGGCGGTCTACGGCGTGTTCGCCATCATCGTCCTGCTGCAGACCGACATCCGCCGCGCGCTGGCGCACTTCGGCCGCGCCCCGCTATTCCGCTACCTCGATCGCTCGACGAACCTCGACGAGGCGATCGAGGAGCTGGTGATCTCGGTGGCGAATCTGTCGGCGCGGAAGATCGGCGCGCTGATCGTCATCGAGCGCCGCATCGGCCTCCGCAACTACATCGAAGGCGGCATCCCGCTCGACGCCACGATCTCGTACGACCTGCTCGCGAGCATCTTCCAAGTCGCGTCGCCGCTGCACGACGGCGCCGTGATCGTCCAGGGCGATCGCATTGCCGCCGCGGCGTGCTTCCTGCCGCTCTCGGTCAACCCGAAGGTGTCGCGCGAGCTCGGCACCCGCCATCGCGCCGCGATCGGGCTGACCGAGGAGAACGACGCTGGAGTCATCGTCGTCTCCGAGGAGTCGGGCGTCATCGCGCTGGCGCTCGACGGCGGGCTTGAGCGCGGGCTCACGCCCGACACGCTGCGTATCAAGCTGCGCGCCCTGCTCGGGCTCCGCCGCCGTGAACCGGCGCGCGCCGCCGCGGGTGCCGCGGGGAGCTCGACCGCCTGATGGCGTTCAACCCCTTCCGTCGTCTGGGCCTGAAGGTCGTGTCGGTGGTGCTGGCGGCGCTGATCTGGCTGGTGGTCTCCGGCGAGCAGATCGTCGAGCGCGGGTTCCGCATCCCGCTGGAGTTCTCGAACCTCCCGTCCGGACTCGAGCTGGCGAGCGATGCGCCGACGGTGGTGGACGTGCGCGTGCGCGGGTCGTCGGGCGCGCTGAGCCGGTTGACGCCCGGCGAGCTCGTCGCCATCCTCGATCTGCGGCAGGCCAAAGCGGGCCAGCGGCTGTTTCACATGACGGGCGAGGACGTCCGTGCGCCGTTCGGCATCGATGTCGTACTGGTGACGCCCTCGAGCCTTGCGATCACGTTCGAACCGTCGGCCAGCAAGCAGGTTACCGTGTCGCCGGTCGTCGAAGGGCAGCCGGCGGCTGGATTCGAAGTGCGTCAAGTGACGTCGGATCCGGCGGTCGTCGTGGTGTCCGGCCCCACCACCGCGGTGCGCGCAACGGCGGAAGTGATTACCGAGCCGGTGTCGGTGGCGGGCGCCGCTTCCACCGTGACCGAGGTCGTCAACGTCGGCGTCGCCGATCCCGCCGTGCACCTGCGCTCGGCGCAAGCCGTCCGCGTCACGGTGACGATTGCCCGGCGCGGAGCAGACTGAAAGGACCCATGGCCCGTTTGTTTGGTACCGATGGCGTGCGCGGCAAGGCCGGCGCCTACCCGCTCGATCCTCCCACCGTCCGCCGGCTCGGCGCGGCGCTGGTTCGCGTGCTGCGGCACGACGGCTCCGCCGATCGCGCCGGCGCCCTGCGTTTCCTGTCCGGACGCGACACGCGCGAGTCAGGATCGTGGATCGAGCAGGAACTGGCGGCGGGCATGGTGGGCGAGGGCGCCGCGCTGGTCAGCGCCGGCGTGGTGCCGACGCCGGCGATCGCCTATCTGACGCCGCGCCAGGGCTTCACCGCCGGCGTGGTGATCTCGGCCTCGCACAACCCGTTCGGCGACAACGGCATCAAAGTGTTCTCGGGCGCGGGCGAGAAGTTCACCGAGGTGCTCGAGCGACAGGTCGAGGCGATGATGGGCGATGCGTCCTGGCGCGTGTCGCCCGATGCGGCATCGGTGCCGGCGGTGGACTACCGCGAGGAATATGAACGCCATCTGGTCGAGATCCTGCCGTCGGCGCTCCGTCGGCCGGGCATGAAGATCGCGGTGGACTGCGCCAACGGCGCCACCACCACCGTGGCGCCGCCGATCTTCGCCCACCTCGGCTTCGACGCCAGCTTCATCGGCGTCGATCCCGACGGCCGTAACATCAACCTGGATTGCGGATCGACCCATCCCGAGGCGCTGTCGCGCCGTGTCGTCGAGGGCGGCTTCGAGATGGGGATTGCGTTCGACGGCGACGGCGATCGCGCCATCTTCGTGGACGCCGACGGTGCGATCGTGGACGGGGACGCGGTGATGCTGATGTGCGCGAAAGGGCTGAAGGCCGAGGGGCGGCTCAAGGGCAACGCCGTCGTCGCCACGGTCATGAGCAACATCGGCCTCGAGATCGCGCTGCGCGAGGCGGGCATGGGCATCGTGCGCTGCCCGGTGGGCGACAAGTACGTGATGGAGGAGATGCTGCGCCGCGGTCTGTCGCTCGGCGGGGAGCAGTCGGGTCATGTCATCTTCGCCGACTACCTGTTCACCGGCGACGGCATGGCCACGGCGCTGAGCGTGCTGCGGGTGATGGCGGCGAGCGGCCGCCGGCTGGCCGACCTGGCCTCGGAGATGACGGCCTACCCGCAGGTGCTGATGAACCTGCGCGTGAAGGAGAAGGTGGACCTCAGTACCGTGCCCGCAGTGGCCGCGGTGATGCAGTCCATCGAGACGCGCCTCGAAGGCAACGGCCGTCTGCTCGTGCGCTACTCCGGTACCGAGCCGCTCCTGCGCGTGATGTTGGAGGGACGAGATCAGGCCGAAATTCGCAACTGGGGTCAAGAGATCATCGACGCAGTCAAGCAGCACGTCGGCGCCGCGTAGCAGGTTGCATTGTGGCAAGCGTTCTTCCTCAAGCCGGAAGCCGGAAGCCGGGAGCCCCGCGTCTTTCGGTCAACGTCAACAAGGTCGCCACCATCCGCAACTCGCGCGGCGGAAACGTGCCGTCGGTGCTGCAGGCCGTGGACGTCTGCATTGAGGCGGGCGCGCCGGGCATCACCGTGCATCCGCGCGCCGACGAGCGGCACATTCGCGCCGGCGACGTGCGCGCGATCGCCGGTCACCTTGCCTCGCGGCGCGACCTCGTGGAGTTCAACCTCGAAGGCGACCCGCGGCCGGACTTTCTGGCGCTCGTGCTCGAGGTGCGGCCGCACCAGTGCACGCTCGTGCCGGTGCAGGCGGGCGAGATCACGAGCCAGGCCGGCTGGTCGCCCGACTCCCGTTCCGGCGCGCTGCTTCAGGCGATCGCCGACCTGCGCGCGGCGGGTGTTCGCGTGAGCCTGTTCGTGGATCCCGAGGAGGAGCCGATCCGATGGGCGGCCGCGGCGGGCGCCCACCGGGTGGAGCTTTACACCGAGCCGTTCGCGCGGGCCTACGAGCAGGGAACGCACGCGGGCGAGGCGTCCTTTGCCGTCTATGCGGGCGCCGCCCGGCTGGCGGCGTCCCTGGGTCTGGGCGTGAACGCCGGCCACGACCTGGACCTCGCCAACCTGGCGCTTTTTCGCGCCTTGCCGCACCTCGACGAGGTCTCCATCGGCCATGCGCTCGTCAGCCACGCGCTGTTCGTGGGCCTCGGCCAAGCCGTCCGGGACTACCTGCGGGCCCTGAACCCTTGAAAGCCTTTAGCCTTTTGCTTCTGGCCTTTAGGTACTACTCTGTGTTGAAGGAAAGCGTTTGCTAAAGGCCAAAGGCCAAAGGCTAAAGGCTAGAGGCTAGAGGCAGCAGTATTAAGATCGCCGGAGAGGCATGAAACTCGACGCAGTCGTCTATACGGTGGCCGGCATGGCTTTCGGCGTGATTCTCGGGTGGATCATCGGCAGCCAGCAGCTGGGACGGGCCGCAACCGTGCCGGCCGCGGCGCCGGTGCAGCAGAGCGCGGCGCCTCCCTCGGGCCAGACCGGCGGGCGTCAGGCTCCGCCGCTCGACCAGGCGAGGGTCGATCAGCTCACGGCGACCGTCAACACCGATCCCAAGAACACGACCGCCATCGTCCAGCTCGCCAACGTCTACTTCGATGCCGAGCGCTTCACCGACGCCATCTCGTGGTACGAGAAGGCGCTGGCACTCGACCCGAAGAACCCCGACGTGAGCACCGATCTCGGCGTCAGCTACTACTACACCAATCGCACCGACGAGGCGCTGAAGCGTTTCGAGGAGTCGCTCAAGATCAATCCGAAACACACCAAGACGCTGCTCAACAAGGGCATCGTGCTCGCCTTCGGCAAGGAAGATCTGAAGGGCGCCGCCGCCGAGTGGCAGAAGGTCGTGGACCTTGCGCCGGGTACGCCCGAGGGCGAGGCCGCCAAGCGCGCGCTCGAGGGGGTGGCGGCCGCGGTCCACAACAATCAGGGCACCCCGAGCCAGCAGTGACCCGCGTTCTTCTCGTCTTCGTGCTGATGTTCGTGCTCGCGTGGGCGTTCTGGCGCGTGGTGGACGGCATCATCGAGGCGTTCGGCGGCACCACGAAGCAGCGCCGCCAGCGATCCGCGCCGATGAAGCTGGTGCGCGATCCCATGTGCGGCACTTTCGTGGCGCCCGGCGAGTCGTTCGCGTTCCGCGCCGGCGGCGCGACCCACTACTTCTGCTCCGTCGAATGCCGCGAGCGTTTCAGAAAGAGCGCATGAGCGAAGCGAGGAAACGTGGCGGCCAAGGCGTCTAGCGTCGAAGAGCAGCTTCGCGCCGACATCGTCGAGGCCGGCCGCCGGATGGACGCCAGGGGCTACGTGGCGTCGAACGACGGCAACATCAGCACCCGTCTCGACCAGGACCGCCTCCTCACCACCCCGAAGAGCGTTCCCAAGGGGTACATGACGCCGGACATGATGGTGATCGTGGACTACGAGGGGCGGAAGGTGGCCGGCGATCGCGACCCGAGCTCCGAGCTGCCGATGCACCTCGAGATCTACCGGAACCGGCCGGACGTGAACGCGGTCGTGCACGCGCATCCGCCCACCGCCACCGGCTTTGCCACCGCCGGCGTTCCGCTCACCCGCGCGGTGCTGGCCGAGGTGGTCACGACTCTCGGCAGCATTCCCATCGCCGAGTACGGCACGCCGTCCACGGCGGAGCTGCCCGCCGCCGTCCGGAAATACATCAAGGCGCACGACGGCATGCTGCTCGCCAACCACGGGGCCGTGACCTGCGGCAAGGACGTGATGTCGGCGTACTACAAGATGGAAACGATCGAGCACTTCGCGAAGATCAGTCTGGTGGCGCGGCTGCTCGGCGGCGAGAACCTGATCTCGCGCGAGGAAGTCGAGCGCCTGCAGGGGCTGCGCGGAATGTACGGCATCGCGGCACCGGCGCCGCTCTGCGCCGATCCCTCGGATCTGGACGCCGACGATCCCGCGCTGTGTCAGGTGCTCGAGGCGCCCGAAGGCACCGGCGAACGGCTCATTCCGGACGTGAACGCAGTACTCAAGACCGCGAGCAGGACCGGGGAAATTCGGCTAACATACGGCGAGTTGACGGCGCTCATTGCCGACGCCGTAAAGCAGCTACGGGATTGAGGTAGACGATGGGTGAGGCGCTCGGAATGGTCGAGACCAAGGGGCTGGTTGCCATGATCGAGGCGGCCGACGCGATGGTCAAGGCCGCCAAGGTGACGCTGGTCGGCTGGGAAAAGATCGGCGCGGGCTATGTGACCGCCATCGTGCGCGGCGACGTAGCCGCCGTGAAGGCCGCCACCGACGCCGGCGCTGCCGCTGCCCGCCGCGTGGGCGAGCTGGTGTCGGTGCACGTCATCCCGCGCCCGCACCAGAACCTCGAGGACGCGCTGCCGATCGGGAAGTCCGGCGTAAAGGCATAGGGGCGCGGCCCCGAGTCGAGCATGATCCTCGCCCGCATCGTCGGGACCGTCGTCGCCACGCGGAAAGACCCCCGGCTCGTCAGCAACAAGCTCCTGATCGCCCGGCCCATGGACCCTCATGGCAAGGCCGAGGGCAACTATCTCGTCGCGGTCGACACCGTGGACGCCGGGGTGGGGGAAACCGTGCTGATCGTCAGCGGCAGCTCCGCTCGCATGGCGTCGGGCCTGAAGGACTGCCCGGTCGACGCGGCCATCGTCGGCATCGTCGATACCGTCGACGTCGTAGCCGGAGACTAGGTTGCAGCTCGCCAAGGTCATTGGCGACGTCGTCGTCACCCGCAAGGACGAGAACCTCACGGGCGTGACGCTCCTCGTGCTGCAGCCGATCGCCGCGGACGGCAGCAAGGTCGGCCGTACTCTCGTGGCGGTGGACGCGGTCGGCGCCGGCGTGGGCGAGACCGTGTTCTTCGTCCGCGGCAAGGAAGCCAGCTTCCCGTTCCACCCGACGGAGGTGCCGGCCGATGCCGGCATCGTCGGCATCGTCGATCACTGGGATCTCGGCTGAGGCGGCTCCGCACACCATGCAGCTCGCGCGCGTCATCGGCACCGTCGTGGCCACCCAGAAACACCCGAAATTCGCCGGGGCCAAGCTCCTCCTGGTGCAGCCGACGACCGTGGACGATCAGCCGCGCGGCGTGCCGCTGCTCGCCGTAGACTCGGTGGGAGCCGGGGTTCACGAGAGGGTGCTGATTGTCATCGAGGGGCGCGCGGCGGGCGAGGCCCTCGGACGCAAGGGGGCGCCCGTGGACGCGGCCATCATCGGCATCGTCGATCAGGTGGACGTGACGGAATGACCGAGCAGGAGCTGCGGGCGCTGGTGCGCGAGGCAATCGCCAGGACGAGCGGCGCCGCTGCGGGCCGGTCTGAAGACCGGCAACTACGTACAGCGGGCCCAGCCGGTACCGGCGCACCGCTCACGACTGGCCACAGCAGCCACGCGATGTTCACGCTGGCGCCGGGCGACCCCGAGGGGCGCTGCGTGATCGAGCCGGGCGTGGCGTGCAACCACTGCGGCTACTGCAAGTCCTACGGGCACTGAGTGTCGCGCCCTGCAGCCCTCGTCACCAAACGTCTGCCGTCGCTGGCCATGACGCGCCTCGAAGAGGCGTGCGACGTCGACTTGAACGATCGCGAAACCTTCCTGTCGCACGACGAGTTGATCGCGCGCGTGCGGGGGAAGCAGGGTCTCGTCGCCATGCTGCCCGACACGGTGGACCGCGCGGTGCTCGAAGCCGGGCTGCCGGACCTGAAGGTGGTGGCCGCCGTGGCGGTCGGCATCAACAACATCGACGCGAAGGCCGCCGCCGAGCTTGGCGTCATCGTCACCAACACGCCAGACGTCCTCACCGAGTCCACGGCCGACCTGACGTGGTCGCTGATCCTGGGGATCATGCGGCGCGTGACGGAAGGCGACCGGCTCGTGCGCCGCGGCGGCTGGAAAGCGTGGGCGTTCGACTTCATGCTTGGCACCGAGCTGCGCGGCAAGCAGCTGGGAATCGTCGGCTTCGGCCGCATCGGGCGCGCGGTGGCCGCGCGCGCGGCGGCCTTCGGCGTGCGCGTCGCGTATTTCGCGCGCAATCCGCCGGCACCGAAGGTGGCGCTCGGCGAGACGCCGGCGGAGCCGATGCCGCTCGACCGCCTGCTCGCCACCTCGGACATCGTGTCGCTGCATTGTCCGCTGACGCCCGAGACCCGCCACCTGATCGACCAGACGGCGCTGGCGCGGATGAAACGCTCGGCGTATCTGATCAACGCCTCTCGTGGCCCCGTCGTGGACGAAGCCGCGCTCGCGTGGGCGCTCAAGAACCGGCTCATCGCCGGTGCCGGGCTCGACGTCTACGAGAACGAACCGGCGGTGCTGCCCGAGCTGATGGCGCTCGAGAACGTGCTGCTGTGCCCGCACCTCGGAAGTGCGACGAGCGAGACCCGCACCGCGATGGCCGATCTGGCGGCGCGCAACGTCGTGGCGGTGCTGACCGGGCAGCCTCCACTGACGCCGGTCCCGCCCCCCCGGAGCGCGGGCAATTAGGCACTGCCCTGGCGAGGCGAAGTCCGAATGGTCGTTGATTCGAGGCGTAGCCTCGCCGCCACGTCGCGTCCCACCCGGGTGCGCGTCGCGCGCACGATGCGCGCGCTGTCGAAGGCCATCACCGGCATGGAATTGCCGGCGGTCGAGAAGGTCGCCGAAGCCGAGGCCGACAACGCCTTCCAGATCCTGATCGCGACGCTCCTGTCGGCGCGCACGCAGGACGCCACCACCGCGGCCGCCTCCGGCCGGCTCTTCGCGCGGGCGCGGACGCCGCGCGCGATGGCGAAGCTGCCAGTCCGCGAGATCGAGCGCCTGATCTACCCGGTCAGCTTCTACCGCAACAAGGCCGAGCACGTGAAGGCGTGCTGCGAGCGCCTCATCACCTTTTTCGGCGGACGCGTGCCGGACACGCTCGAGGAGCTCGTGACGCTGCCCGGCGTCGGCCGCAAGACGGCGAACCTGGTGCTCATCCTCGCGTTCAAGAGCCGGCGCAACATCTGCGTGGACACGCACGTGCACCGGATTTCAAACCGGCTCGGCTGGGTGGCGACGAAGACGCCGGAAGAGACCGAGCAGGCGCTCTACAAAGCCACCGAACAGCGCTGGTGGGCGTCGCTCAACCTCTATCTCGTGACCTGGGGGCAAAACGTCTGCCGCCCGGTGCATCCGCGGTGCGGCGATTGCGCGATTGCGGCGGATTGTCCAAGAATTGGCGTCAACGGGAGGCTTCGATGAGATACGGCGTGCTGGCGGTGGCGGCGGTGGTGGCGATGGCGACAGCCGGCGTGTGGGCCGGGCAGGGCTCGGCGGCCAAACCGGCGCCGTCCGGACAGAAGCCGGCAACGCGGAAGCCGGCGGCGCCCGCCGGCCGCGGCGCGACGGCCACGCCGGCGCAACCGAAGAAGTCGCCTGGCGCTGGGCCGGTGGTCGTCGTCGAGACGATGAAGGGCACCTTCCAGTTCGAGACCTACCCGAACGAAGCGCCCAAGAGCGTCGAGCACGTTCTGGGGCTCGTGAAGCGTAATTTCTACAACGGCATGCGCGTGCACCGGCAGGTGGCCGGCTTCGTGGTGCAGTTCGGCGATCCGTTCTCGCGCGACATGTCGAAGAAGGATCTGTGGGGCACCGGCGGCAGCTTCAACATCGTCGGCGTCGGTGAGCCGAACCCGAAGCGCAAGCACGTGCTCGGAGCCGTGGCGATGGCCTATCCCGGAAAGGATCCGCGGCAGGCCGACAGCCAGATCTACATCGCGCTGGCGCCGCTGCCAAAGCTCGATGGCGACTACACGGTGATCGGACAGGTGATCGCGGGCATGGATGTCGTACAGAAGCTGGCGGTGCCCGACGTCATCCGGCGCGTGACCGTGAAGGAGTAGTGGCGATACGGGTCGTCCGTCTCGGCACGGCCCGCCAGCGGGGTGAAGGTCTTCGCCTCGGAACCGTCCGGCATCCGCCGCGCGGTGTTCCGAAGGCGCAGCACGCGGCCCGGGACTTCTACGACGTATGGGTGCCGGAACTGGCGCCGAGCGCGGCGCTCCTCAAGCGTGGGCAGGCCGCCGCCACGGACCGCGGCTGGTCCACGTTCGTGAAGCAGTACCGGCGTGAGATGGCCGCCTCCGAACGGGTCCATCTGCTGCGGCTGCTCGCCGCGCTGTCGGCCGTCACGGATTTTTCGGTCGGCTGTTATTGCGCCGACGAAGCGCGGTGCCACCGTTCGATCTTGCGCACGCTGCTCGCGGAGCAGGGCGCCCTCCTCGTCTGATGGATTGGAGGCTCATGTGCCACGTTGCCTGCTGATTGCCGCGCTGACACTCACCGGGTTCGCTCTCTCGACCCCGGCCGGGGCCCAGGCGATCGATCCGCAATTCCGCGCCGACATCGACTCGCTGCTCCAGCTCACCGGCGCAGGATCGCTCGGCGCGCAGATGGCGATGATCGTTTCGAACCAGGTGATCGACTCCATGAAGAAGGCACAGCCCAATGGGCCCGAACGCGTGGCGACGATCGTGAAAGAGACGCTGAACGCCGAGTTCACCAAAGCGTTCGAGCCCACCGGCGAGCTGATGGGGAAGATGGCGGGCATTTACGCGAGCCACTTCACGCCGCAGGAGGTGAAGGCGCTGCTCGCGTTCTACAGCACGGACGTCGGCCGCAAGGCCGTCTCCGTGCTGCCGATGCTGGCACAGGACGGTGCCGCGGCGGGACAGCAGTGGGCGCAGCAGAACATGAGTCGGGTGCTCGGCGTGCTGCAGCAGCGGCTGCGCGACGAGGGGCTGGTCAAGTAGAGAACGGCAGTTCGTCGCGCACCGGCGCTCCCAGCAGTTCCTTCAGCTCGGGATAGCGCTCGATCAGGGCGGGTGGATACTCGCCCTCGATCGGTTCACCCAGCTGCGCCTTCAGCATCACCGCGTTCACCACCGACTTCGACGAGAAGTGGTTGTTGGTGTAGAGGTACGACTTCTTCACAAGGCGGCGCGCGGCGCCGGCGACATCCGCGAACTCCCGCAGCTCAGTCGCGGAGTAGAGGTAGTTGTAGCGATCCTCGGACTTGCCGTGCCTCCACCACTGCGCGGCGTTCCGGCCGTGCAGCCGCATGTAGTAGAAGCTCGTGACGTTGGGCAGGTAGTTCTGCCGGATGGACAGCCGGAACTTCGGTTCGTCGATCTGCGTGAACGCGGCGCCGAACGAATTGAGGAGCGACAGCGTGTCGCCGAGCGCGTCGCTCCAGCTCTTGTGCCGCAGCTCCACGGCCACGGGATAGTCGTGAAACGCGCGCAGCAGCTGCGCCAGGTAGTCGCGCGACGGCGGCGTGTCCTTGAAGCTGGGAGGAAACTGCGCCAGCAGCGCGCCCAGCCGGCCACTCGTGGCCAGCGGCTCGATGCCGGCGCGGAAGTCGTCGATGTCGCTCTGCGTCACCTGCGCCAGCAGGTCGAGCAGCGCCCCCTCCGATCCGGGCGCCGTCTTCAGCGCCGCTTCGCGGAACATCTTCGGGTGGGTGAACTTCTGATACAGCTTCAGCGAGAACTCGAACCCGGGCGGCGTGCGCGCCGCCCACTGGCGGGCCACCTCGGCACGCGGCATGCCGTAGAAGGTCGTGTTCACCTCCACGGTGTCGAAGTGCTCGGCATAGAACCGGAGCTCGTCGAAGTCCTTGGTGCCGTCGCGCTTCGACCGCGTGGCCGGGTAGAACAGGCCGTTCCACGTGCCGTTTCCCGTGGGATAGCTCCAGCCGGACGTGCCGATCCGCAGGCTCATGGGCGTGGCGTGCTCTTCTCCCCGATAATAAGAGGGTTGGTTACCATCAACGAAATCTTCTACTCGGTGCAGGGCGAATCGAGCTATGCCGGGCAGCCGTGCGTGTTCGTGCGGCTCACCGCCTGCGACCTGCGCTGCTCGTGGTGCGATACCGCCTACGCGTTCCATGAGGGCGCCAAGCGCGAGCTCGACGCGGTGCTGCAGGATGTCGATCGCTACGACTGCCCGCTGGTGGAGGTGACCGGCGGCGAGCCGCTGCTGCAGGAGGCGGTGTATCCGCTCATGGGCGCGTTGCTCGCGCGCGGCAAGACCGTGCTGCTCGAAACCGGCGGGCACCGCAGCACCGAACGGGTGCCGGCCGAGGTGGTGACGATTCTCGACGTCAAGTGCCCGGGCAGCGGCGAAGCGCACCGGATGGACTGGGGCAACCTCGAGCGTCTGCGGCCGCACGACGAGGTGAAGTTCGTCATCAAGGATCGCGCCGACTACGAGTACGCGCGCGACGTCGTCCGGCGGCGGGATCTGGCGGCCCGGGCCGCCGCGATCCACTTCTCCCCAGTGCACGGCGAGATGGACCTGCGCACCCTGTCCGAGTGGGTGCTGGCCGATCGGCTGCCCGTTCGGGTGCAGGTGCAGCTCCACAAGTACATCTGGGATCCTTCGACGCGCGGTGTCTGACGCGGTCGTTCTGCTCAGCGGCGGTCTGGATTCCTACACGGCCGCGGCCATCGCGCGGTCCGATGGATTCCGCCTGCACGCCCTCACCGTGGCCTACGGCCAGCGCCATGCGCGCGAGATCGAGGCGGCGCGCGCCGTGGCGCGCGCGCTCGGCGTCACACGGCACGTCGAGATTGCGGTGGATCTCTCTATCTTCGGCGGCTCGTCGCTGACGAGCGATCTGCCGGTGCCGAAGGATCGCCCGATCGATCCTGCGGAGATCCCGTCCACCTACGTACCGGCGCGGAATACCGTCTTCCTGTCGCTCGCGCTCGGCTGGGCCGAGGTGCTCGACGCGCGCGACATCATCATCGGCGTCAACGCGCTCGACTATTCCGGCTATCCCGATTGCCGGCCGGAGTTCATCGCGGCGTTCGAGCAGCTGGCCACGCTGGCGACGGCCAAGGGGGTCGGTGGCGCCCGCTTCACGGTGCACACGCCGCTCATCGCGCTCACCAAGGCGCAGATCGTCCAGCGCGGCCTGGCGCTCGGCCTCGACTACGGGCTGACGCACAGCTGCTACGATCCGCTGCCATCGGGTGCCCCGTGCGGCCGCTGCGACAGCTGCGTGCTGCGCGCCGCCGGCTTCGCGCAGGCCGGGGTGCCCGATCCGCTGATCCAGGGCGCACGCGGATGACCGCGCGCATCTACTACACCGACGCCTACTGCCAGGCGTTCGACGCGCGTGTGGTCCGCGCGTTCGACTACCACGGCCGGCCGGCGGCCGTGCTCGACCGGACGGCGTTCTACCCCACCTCGGGCGGCCAGCCGTACGACGTGGGCGTGCTCGGCGGCGCGCGCGTGGTGGACGTCGTGGACGAGGACGGGGACGTGGTGCACGTGCTGTCGTCGCCGCTGCCGGAGGGCGCGGCGGTGCACGGCCAGATCGACTGGACGCGCCGCTTCGATCACATGCAGCAGCACACCGGCCAGCACATCCTGTCCGCGGCGCTGGTGCGGGTGTGCCACGCGCCGACCGTGAGCTTTCATCTGGGGAGCGACACGTCCACCATCGACGTCTCCGCCGTCGTGACGCCGGCCGACGTGGAGCGGGCTGTGGACGAGGCGAACCGGATCGTGTGGGACAACCGCGAGGTCGCCGTCCGGTTTGCGTCCGGGGACGAAGCGAGGGCGCTGCCGCTTCGCAAGGAGCCGGCGCGCCAGGGCGAGCTGCGTCTCGTCGAGGTGCCGGACTTCGACCT
>Ga0070670_100002696_pt1 | contig 14664 bp, 13 predicted proteins | sample KBSS63metaG_FD_64665 | JGI IMG/M metagenome (GOLD analysis project Ga0070670, IMG submission 64665) | Switchgrass rhizosphere microbial communities from Kellogg Biological Station, Michigan, USA - KBS S6-3 metaG | ecosystem: Host-associated > Plants > Roots > Rhizosphere > Soil ... | reverse complement strand
TGCGGCCGGAAAGTCCAAACTCACCGCTCTCGGCGCCCTCATGCGCCACATCATCGTCATCGCAAATGCACGGCTCAGGGAGCACGAGCGGGCGTGTTGCGACTGACTTGATGAGGGAAGGAGCGTGCTGGCGTTAGCCTACTCGCCCTAGGTGGAGCCGAAGGCCTGGCGGCTGGTGACGGCGGGCTGCGGAGCGCGGGTTGACAGCTTGGATGCGCCACACTGAACCATCGCCCTGATGTCTCCCGCGCATCGTGGAGGACGCTTCCTCATTCTGTCGCCGCTTTCGCGGTCAATGTCATCCCGAGCGCTTTCATCACAGCAAGGGTCGTCTTCAGTGTCGGATTGCCGGTCTCGCTGAATGACCTGTAAAGCTGTTCCCGGGACAGGCCGGTATCGTTCGCGATCTGCGTCATGCCTTTGGCGCGTGCGACCACGCCCAGCGCATGGGCAATGTAGCCCGGGTCGCCTGTCTCGAAAGCCTCGCTCATGAAGATTGCTTTCGCCTCATCCGAGGCCAGGTCTTCGGCGGGATCATAGGCTGTCAGCTTTTCAGCCATTCTCGTCACTCCACTCTTTCAAAAGGCGTCTGGCGGTCAGGATATCCCTGGTCTGCGTTCCTTTGTCGCCACTGCACAGAAGGACAATCAGTGTATTGCCGCGTGTTCTGAAGTAGATGCGGTAACCAGGACTAAAATGAATTCTGAGCTCCTGAATGCCATCGCCGACCGGGTTTGCGTCCCCCACGTGGCCGTAGGCGAGCCGGTCGAGCCTGGAGGCGATGAGCGCGCGTGCACGATCATCGGAAAGCCGTTTCCGCCACCGCACGAAAGTTTCCGTCTGTCGCAGCTCGAACATGCAGCATCGTAGTTTATAAAATACTCTTCTTCAAGCGATCTCCGTTCCCGCCCACACGCCCTGTTTGTAATCCATAAAAAACAGTCGCCCACTGCTTTACGTACCTCATCACATACGCTAGCTTCGGTTGTGGAGGAGTACCGGGGTGGAGAGAGTTGTTGAGGACGATGGCGTGAGCCTTGTCGCTCTTTGTGGGGCCGAAGGTTTGTGCGCCGTGCGGCTGGCGATGGCAGGTGGCTGCGTGCTTGCCGAGACATCGGGTGGGCCGCGATGAACCCGCGAGCGGATGGAACCCTGCCGCTTCTGGAGGCTGCCGGCCTTTCCAAATCCTTTGGTCCCGTCGAGGTCCTGCGCGACATCAATCTTTCCGTCGTGGCCGGCGAGGTGCATGCGATCATCGGCGAGAACGGGGCCGGTAAGTCGACGCTGATGCGGTTGTTGTCCGGGCACCTGCAGCCGACGCGCGGCGAGGTTTTGATCGATGGTCAGGCGGTGCATCTATCCGGCCCGGTGGAGGCCGAAACGCGTGGCATCGTGCTCGTCCATCAGGAAATTCTGCTCGCCCCCGATCTGACGGTGGCGCAAAATCTCTATCTCGGGCGTGAACTGCGGCGTGGCCTTGTTGTCGACGACCGGGCGATGAATGCCGGTGCCCGCCGTGCCATCCGTGATCTCGGCGCCGATATCGAGCCCGAGGTGGTGGTCGGGCAGCTGTCGATCGCCCAGCGCCAGTTGGTGCAGATCGCCCGCGTGCTGCTGGTGCCGCACCGGCTGGTGATCTTCGACGAGCCGACCGCCTCGCTGACGCCGACCGAGACCACCGCGCTGCTCAAGCTCATCCGGGATATCAGCGCCAAGGGCGTGGCCGTGCTCTACATCTCGCATCGGCTGCCGGAGGTGAAGGAGATTGCCGACCGGGTGACGGTGCTGCGCGACGGGCGCGTGGTCGCAACCCATCCCGCCGCCGATCTGGAGCCCGCCGATATGGCGCGGCTGATGGTCGGCCGCGATGTCGCCAAGCTCTATCCCGACCGGCATGGGGCTGATGTCCGAGAAGCGGTGCTCGAGGTCGATGATTTTTCGGTGCCGGGCTACGCCCAGCATGCGTCTTTCACCCTCCATCGCGGCGAGATCCTCGGCTTTGCCGGGCTGATCGGGGCCGGGCGTACGGAGCTGATGGAGGGCGTCGTCGGCCTGCGTCATGCGCATGGCGCGGTGCGGCTGAAGGGCAAGCCGGTGCATTTTGCCGATGTGCAGGCGAGCCTCAGGGCCGGCATCGTCTATCTGAGCGAGGATCGCAAGGGGAAGGGGCTGCTGCTCACCAAGGACCTGCGCGTCAATCTGACGCTGGCAGCCCTTGGCCAGTTTGCCCGCCGCTTCCAGGTCGACCGGGCCAAGGAGCGCACCGCGCTGGACACGGCCATCCGGGAGTTCGACATCCGCGTCGGCTCCAGGGACATGCTGGCTGGCCAGCTGTCGGGCGGCAACCAGCAGAAGCTGCTGCTGGCCAAGATGATGCTGCTCAATCCTGATATCGTCATCATCGACGAGCCAACGCGCGGCATCGATATCGGCACCAAGGAGCAGATCTACAAGTTCATCGCCACGCTTGCCGAACAGGGGCGCTCGATCATCGTCGTCTCGTCCGAAATGCCGGAACTCATCGGTATCTGCGACCGCATTCTCGTCATGCGGGGCGGGCGGATCGTCGGCGAAGTCGCAGGCGACAGGATGACCGAGAATGAAATCGTCGTGCTGGCCACCGGCGCCAGTGCCGGAGAGGCCGTGCGAGCGGAGCAATCATGACCAACGCGACCACCGAACCCGTCAAGCTGCAGCGGTCCTGGAAGGACATCGACCTGCGCGCCGTTGCGCCCTTCGTGGCGCTGGCGCTGCTGCTGGTGCTCGGGACCTTTGCCAATCCGAACTTCATCAGCATCGACAATCTCCTGAATGTCATCACCCGCAGCGCCTTCATTGCCATCATCGCCATCGGCGCCACCTTCGTCATCTCGGCGGGTGGGATCGATCTCTCGGTCGGCTCGATGGTTGCCTTCGTCGCCAGCCTGATGATCCTGTTCATCAACAGCGGCGCCATCGCCGACCCTGCCGGCATGCTGATCGTTTCGATGCTGCTCGCGGTCGCCATCGGCGGCGCCTGCGGGCTCGCCAACGGGTTGATCACCACGGTCGGGCGCATCGAGCCGTTCATTGCGACGCTGGGCACGATGGGGATTTTTCGCGGCCTGACCACGTGGCTCAGCCAGGGCGGTGCCATCACGCTGCGCAGTCCCGACATCGTCAAGATGTACCGGCCGGCCTATTTCGGCCAGGTGCTCGGCGTGCCCGTGCCTGTCATCGTCATCTTCGCCATGGCGGCGATTGCCGCCTTCATCCTCTACCGCACCCGCTATGGCCGGCATGTCGCCGCCGTCGGGTCGAACGAGGATGTGGCGCGCTATTCCGGCATCTCGGTCAACCGGGTGCGCACCGCCGCCTATGTCATCCAGGGTATCTGCGTGGCAGTCGCCGTGCTGCTCTATGTGCCCCGGCTGGGCTCGACCTCGGCGACGACGGGCATTCTGTGGGAGCTTCAGGCGATCACCGCTGTCGTCGTCGGCGGCACGGCGCTCAGGGGCGGCGTCGGCCGTATCTGGGGCACCGTCTGCGGCGCCTTCATTCTCGAAATCGTCGGCAACATCATGCTCTTGTCGAATTTCGTCAGCGAATATCTGATCGGCGCCATCCAGGGCGCGATCATCATCATTGCGATGCTCGTTCAGCGGTCGCTGATACGCAAGTCGTGAAGAACGGCCGGGTGGTGGGGTCGCCCGGTCTTTTCGATATCGACCCCGATACTCTCTGGGAGGAGAAGACAAATGCGTAAAATCCTGTTGGCGACATCAGTCGCCATTGCCGCGCTGGTGGGCGCTGCCCATGCGGAAGACAAGAAGGTCACCATCGGCGTGTCGATCCCGGCCGCCGACCATGGCTGGACCTCGGGCGTGGTGTTCCATGCCAACCGCGTCGCCAAGCTTCTGATGGCCGAGCATCCCGGCCTCAACATCATCGTCAAGACCTCGCCCGATCCGGCCAGCCAGGCCAATGCGGTGCAGGACCTGGAGACGCAGGGCATCGACGCGCTGGTCATCCTGCCGTCCGATCCGGATCCGCTTGTTAACGCCATGCAGGAGGTCAAGGACAAGGGCAAGTTCGTCGCCATCGTCGACCGCGCGCCGAGCGTCAACGACAGCACCATCCGCGACCTCTATGTCGCCGGCAACAATCCGGCGCTCGGCCAGACCGCCGGCGAATACATCAAGTCGAAGACGCCGGATGCCGAGGTCGTGGTCATCCGTGGCCTGCCGATCCCGATCGACCAGCAGCGCCAGGACGGCTTCGACAAGGGCATCGCCGGCTCCAACGTCAAGGTCCTCGACCGCCAGTACGGCAACTGGAACCGCGACGACGCCTTCAAGGTGATGCAGGACTTCCTCACCAAGTACAAGAAGATCGACGTGGTCTGGTGCCAGGACGACGACATGGCGGTCGGCGTGCTGCAGGCGATCGACCAGGCCAAGCGCACCGACATCAAGTATGTCGTGGCTGGTGCCGGCTCGAAGGACATGATCAAGAAGGTCATGGACGGCGACAAGATGATCCCCGTCGACGTGCTCTATCCGCCGGCCATGGTCGGCACGGCGCTGGAGCTGACGGTCGCCAACTTCTACACCCAGATCCCGGTCCGCGGCACGTATCTCGTCGACGCGACGCTGGTGACGAAGGAGAATGCCAAGGATTTTTACTTCCCGGATTCGCCGTTCTGAGGTGACGGATTTGATCAAGCCCGCCCGTCTCTTGTGAGGCGGGCGTTTTTACTTGCGGATAGAGCAGGATGCGGGGCCGCACAGGCCCATCTGGGAAGGTTGCTGCTTTTGGCGCTTCCACGCAAAGTGGCAAAGGCCGCCGCATCGTTGGCGGCAGCATCGTCATATGCTATACAGCAAGCAACGATCGCATTTTCGGTGGCGGCAAATGAAGACGGATTGGGAGCAGATCAGAGGCATGATGAATGCCGCGATCGATGCGTGCGAGCGGATAGAGGCAACAGGTTATGTCGCTGCCGACAGGGATGCCACCATCGATGTCCGAGGCCAGGCAGTGAGCGTCCATGATCTGCTGGTCAGCGCCTGGACCTATCCGGAAAACATTCGCTACCAGATCATCCGCGAGCGCCATGCAAAGGAGGCCGATCTGGCCTATGTGCCGGAAACGGCCCGCATTCTGATCGCCATGGCCGAGGCAGGCGCCGAATTGATCCAGGCCGGGGACGCGGCCCCGGCGCGCGAGAATATCCAGACGATGATCGCGTGGTTCGGCAACCATGCTGCGGCCGGTATCGAGCGGGCCGTTTCCGACCGGAGACGTGCTTAGGTTGCGCCGGGATAAGCGGCGTTCAGGCGGTCTGCGCTAGCTCCTGTATTCCGGATCCTGCCTGTCCAGCACCCGCCGGACGCTCTCGAGATGCATTCTCGCGCTCTCCGGATCGCCCTCGCGCATCTGGCGGGCGGCGGCGGACGCGATGTCGGCGGGGACGGCCAGCAGGCGGCGGCCGGTGCTCATGGCTTTGAGCTGCACTTCGGCGGCGCGCTCGAGATGGTAGAGGTCGTCCCAGGCTTCGGCGATGTTGGGGGCGCAGACCATGACGCCGTGGTTCTTCATGAACAGGATGTCGTTGTCGCCGAGCGTGGCGGCGATGCGGTCGCCTTCGCGCTCGTCCAGCGCCAGGCCGTTATAGTGCTCGTCGACGCCGGTGCGGCCGTAGAATTTGAGCGCCGTCTGGCCGGCCCAGACGAGCGGTTCGCCCTCGACCATGCTCATCGCCGTGGCATTCGGCATATGGGTGTGGAAGGCGGCGCCGACGCGGGGCAGCATCTTGTGCAGGCGGGCGTGGATGAAGAAGGCGGTGGCTTCCGGCACGCCGTCGCCTGCAATCACATGGCCGTCGAAATCGCAGATCAGCAGCGACGAGGCTGTCGCCTCCTGAAAGGCCCAGCCGAGGCGGTTGACCAGGAAGAGGTCCGGATGGCCGGGAACGACGGCGGAAAAATGGTTGCAGATGCCTTCTTCCAGGCCGAGGCGCGCCGCCATCCTGAGGCAGGCGGCAAGATCGGCGCGGGCCTGCCAGATCTCCTCGGTGTCCAGCGAGGCGTTGCGCAGGATCGCCGGTCTGCCCTCAGGGATGTTCAGTTCGTGTGCCATTCGAGCCTCTGTCTAGTGTGTTGTCACCGTAGGCGGGCAGCGGCGCCGGCCGCCTCAAGTCGGTCATTGTCGGTTGCAGCCAATTCCGGCGGGCTCACAGCAAAGCCGAGTTTGTCTGCCGAGACAAGGTCAAGCCTTTGCCATCGCGGAGGCAGACCCCGTCTTTGGCCGGAAATTCCACTGAGAATTTCCTGCCACCCGCAAAAACTCACCTGGGTGGAAGCGTGAGAGCTCCAAAAATGCGGTACGTACCTCTTGCGATTGCCCTGCGCGCGTGATTAGTTCGCTGCACGTTGACTTCTGCGCCTCATGGCCGAAGTCTCAGCGGTGGGGTTGAGGAGCCCGTCCATGTAAGAAAGCATGGAAAACCGCGTTGGAAACGTTTACGGTATCTGTTCAGGGAGGAATCTGACATGAAAACCATCAAGGGCCCGGGCCTGTTTCTCGGCCAGTTCGCAGGCGACGCAGCCCCCTTCAACTCGTGGGATTCGATCACCAAATGGGCGGCCGATGTCGGCTATGTCGGGGTCCAGGTGCCGACCTGGGCGGGCCAGCTGATCGATCTGAAGAAGGCCGCCAGCTCCAAGGACTATTGCGACGAATTTGCCGGCGTGGCGCGTCAAAATGGCGTCGAGGTGACGGAGCTGTCGACCCATCTGCAGGGTCAGCTGGTGGCGGTGCATCCGGCCTATGACGAAGCCTTCGACGGCTTTGCAGCGCCCGAGGTGCGCGGCAATCCGAAGGCGCGGCAGGAATGGGCGGTCGAGCAGGTGAAGATGGCGCTGACGGCGTCGAAACATCTCGGCATCAAGGCGCATGCGACCTTCTCCGGCGCGCTCGCTTGGCCCTACATGTATCCCTGGCCGCAGCGGCCGGCGGGTCTGGTCGAGACAGCCTTCGAGGAACTGGCCAAGCGCTGGACGCCGATCCTCGACCATGCCGAGGAAAACGGCGTCGATGTCTGCTACGAGATTCATCCGGGCGAAGACCTGCATGACGGCGTCACCTTCGAGATGTTCCTCGAACGGGTGAAGAACCATCCGCGCGCCAACATGCTCTACGATCCCTCGCACTACATCCTGCAGTGCCTGGATTACCTCGACAATATCGACATCTACAAAGACCGCATCAAGATGTTCCACGTCAAGGATGCCGAGTTCAATCCGACCGGCCGCCAGGGCGTCTATGGCGGCTACCAGAGCTGGGTCGACCGCGCCGGCCGATTCCGCTCGCCGGGCGACGGCCAGGTGGATTTCGGCGCCATCTTCTCGAAGCTGACGGCCAATGATTTCGACGGCTGGGCCGTGGTCGAATGGGAATGCGCCTTGAAGCACCCGGAAGACGGCGCGCGCGAAGGGGCCGAGTTCGTCAAGGCGCACATCATCCGCGTCACCGAGCACGCCTTCGACGATTTCGCCGCCGGCGGGACGGACGACGCGGCCAACCGGCGGATGCTGGGGCTTTGATGCACTCAGCCTTTCCTGAGAGCGGCAATATTGCCGCTCTCGAGGGCGGGAAGATGGGCCTCCACCTTTTCAAGGGGCCAGTCCCACCATGCGATATCCAAGAGCTCGGCAACGATGTCGGCCGGATAGCGCATGCGGATCGACGCGGCGGGGTTGCCGCCGACAATGGCGTAGGGCGGAACGTCTCTGGTGACGACCGAAGCTGCGGCGATGATCGCGCCGTGGCCGATCGTGACACCTGGCATGATTGCAGCGTTATGGCCAATCCAGACGTCGTGTCCGACGATGGTGTCCTTATAGGGCAGGTCCTTGTAGCCGAAGGTCTCCGGCTTGAAGATGCGGAAAGGATAGGCGGTGAACCCTCCCATCGGGTGGTTGGCCGAACTGGTGATGAAGTAGCATCCGCGTGCGATCTGCACATATTTGCCGATGACCAGTTTTTCGCCGCTGCCTTCAAAGAGGTAAGGCGCCAAAATGCCGGCGGTCTCCTCGACCTTGCCGGAATGGGTGAAATAGCTGAAGTCGCCAATCTCCATGCGCGGATGGTCGATGACGTTTTTGAGGTAGACGGTATCGCGATAGAGGGTGCCATCGGGAAGCGTGATGGGATGTGTGGCGTGGATATCGAGCAGGGGCATGAGAAGACCATTTCCATGAATTTGCAAGAAGCACGCCGGTCGAAGGACTGGCGGCAATTTGAAATGCGCGGTGCCTCAGCGGAGGCGGGTCTTGAGGTCCATGGCTTGGGCATCCCTGTTTTGATGGGATAAAGCATACTTCCGGCAATAGATGAAATCAACGACAGTCTAAGACGAAAATCCAAGGTAGGAGGATACCCATGACAATCGAAGGTTCAAAGCAGGAAGCCCGGGCGCCGCGCATTCGGCTCGGCATGGTCGGCGGCGGGGCCGGGGCGTTTATCGGGGCGGTGCACCGGATCGCGGCGCGCATCGACGACCAGTTCGAGCTGGTGGCCGGGGCGCTGTCGTCGACGGCTGAGAAGGCGATGGCCTCGGGCCTTGATCTCGGGCTCGATCCCGCGCGCACCTATGCCAGCTACCGCGATATGGCGATCCGCGAAGCGAAGTTGAAGAACGGCATCGAGGCGGTGTCGATCGTCACGCCGAACCACGTGCATTACGACGCTGCCAAGGAATTTTTGCGGCGTGGCATCCACGTCATCTGCGACAAGCCGCTGACGTCCAATCTCGCCGACGCCAAGAAATTGAAGAAGATCGCCGACGAGAGCGGCGCGCTGTTCGTGCTTACCCATAATTATACCGGCTATCCGATGGTGCGCCAGGCGCGCGAAATGGTCTCCAATGGGGAACTCGGCGACATCCGCGTCGTGCAGGTCGAATATCCGCAGGACTGGCTGACGGAGGCGGTCGAGCAGAGTGGCGCCAAGCAGGCTGTCTGGCGTACCGATCCGGCCCAGTCGGGGGCAGGCGGCTCGACCGGCGATATCGGCACCCATGCCTATAATCTCGCCTGCTTCGTCACCGGCCTCGAGGTCGACAGCCTGGCCGCGGATCTCGACAGCTTCGTCGAAGGTCGCCCGCTCGACGATAATGCCCATGTGATGCTGCGCTTCCGGGCGAAGGGCGCGGAAAAGGCGGCCAAGGGCATGCTCTGGTGCAGCCAGGTTGCGCCGGGCCACGAGAATGGGCTAAAGGTGCGCGTCTACGGCACCAAGGGCGGACTCGAATGGGTGCAGGCCGATCCGAACTATCTCTGGTATACGCCGTTCGGCGAACCGAAGCGGCTGATCACCCGCAATGGCGCTGGGGCTGGTGCCGCCGCCGCCCGCGTCTCGCGCATTCCTGCCGGCCATCCGGAAGGCTATCTCGAGGCCTTCGCGACGATCTACACCGAGGCGGCCCAGGCCATCAACGCCGCCAAGAGCGGCAAGGCGGTCGATAGTGCCGTGCTCTATCCAACCGTCGATGACGGCGTGAAAGGTGTCGCCTTCGTCGATGCCTGCGTCGCCTCGTCCAAGCGCAATGGCGCATGGGTCAAGCTGTAAGATCGTCGGCTTCGGCCGGGGGCGTCTCCGGCCGACATGGGCTAACGCCTCGACAGGCTGCGGCCTCGCTCCGTCCCTAGATATAGAGAGGTGCCATCTGGCGCCAGGCGCTGCCGCGGTGGGCGCGGCCGTCCCAGATGTGTAACTGATGACCGACCTGCTTTTCCGCCAGAATCCGGCTGAGCAGACGGTTGTTATCTAGGAACGGATCGTCATTGCCGATCGTCAGCACGATCTCGACCTGGCGCAGCTTGTCCAGGCGCCAGTCGTTGCCCATGCCCGGCAGGAAATGCATCGGCGTGTTGTAATAGACCGTCTCGTCGTAATAGCCGTCGAAGAGGTCGCTGAAGGATTCGACCGAGAAGGTCAGGTCGTAGCGGCCGGAGAACGCCACCAGCTTGCGGAACAGATGCGGATGGCGGAAGACCAGGTTGGCGGCCTGGAAAGCACCGAGGCTGCAGCCGTGGACGACCGTACAGTCGTGCGGGTTCTTCTCCGCCATCAGGGGCAGCACTTCGTGGAGAATGTAATCCTCCAGTGCGGTATAGCGATGCAGGCGTTCTGCGGGGTGTCGGTGGATGCTGTAGAAGCTCTCGGAGGCCAGGCCCTCGATGCAGTAGAGCTGCAGCTGTCCGGCCTGGAGCTTGTCGCGAAGGCTTTCGACGAGGCCAAGCTTCTCATATTCCCAGAACCGGCCGTCGCGAGTCGGAAACATCAAGACCTTGGCGCCGGCGTGGCCGAACACCAGCAACTCCATGTCTCGATGCAGGCGCGGGCTGTACCAGCGCAAATATTCGCGGTTCATAGGTCCTTGAAGAACTGTCTCACTTTGTCGCGCAGCTCGTCTGCCTGCGCCGCACTTCCATCATAGTCGAAATGACCGGCGTCGAGGATGAAGGTTTCATTATATTTTGGCAACGCATTGGCGACAGCGAACTGGCAAGGCGGGGCGACGGCGGGGTCGAAGCGGGCAACCGCCGTCAGCATCGGCACGGTGATCCTCTGGGCGGCAACAGCGGCATCGAACAGGCGCAGCGTTTCGTAGACAGTCGGATGGGTCGCGGCGTAGGCCTGCGCCGCGTTGGCGCTGCCCACCGTCGGCAGCGTCAGCCACGCCTTGCGGTCGCCGAAGGTCGGGACGACGAGATGTCCCCGGGCGATCCGTTGGTCGAAGGGAATGGCAAGCGCGCCGATGCCGCCGCCGAAGCTGATGCCGCTATAGCCGATATGGTCTGCGAGCCATGGATAGAGCGCCAACAGCGCCGACACGGCCAGCCACAAATCCTCGACGCAGCCGCCGATGATGTAGTTGTCGGGGCGGTCGATGTCCTGGAGCACATGGCCCGAGGGATCGGCCGGGATCGGCGGTCGTGCGCTCCGCGACAGGCCGCGAAAGCAGGGAAACAGCAGGGCCGTTTCCGCAACCGGAAAGTCGAAGTCCGGCTGGTCGCGGCCGCCATAGCCATGGCCGACGACGAGGCCGCGGCGGACCAGGCCCTGGCGCGGCAAAAGCAGCCAGCCGCCGATCGGAAAGCCGCCTGTCGAGACATAGGTGATGTCAAGCACATGCCAGTCCGGATGGGCGGATTTGCTCCGGCGCAGTGCCGGTTTCGGATCGACGGCGAGGCCGCGGCGATACCGGCCCTTCCAGAAGTCGTCGAATTCAGGCGGCGCCTGAGGCGGCCGGATCGCCAGGAGGTCTCCCTCGGTCATGCCGTAGGTGGGATCGAAGGCGAAGGGATGTGTCGTCGGAATGCTCATGGCAGGGTTTTCCTGCGGAACGGCGGGGGATGCAAGCTTTCGTTATCGAGGCCGCAACGGTAAGGGCAAAGGCTGCTCCGTGAGCCAGCGCTTATGGAGAGGGGAGGGTTGCATCCAACGGTCTGCGCGATATCCGCGCGTCGTGATCGGCGAGCGGGCGGCCGCAATCGGTCATAGGCCTGTTCACGTCCGAATTGCCTGCTCCGCCGGCACCGTCATCGTCGCGTGCTGCCCGATCCTCGGGTCGATCCGCAATGCGCGCAGGGCGTTCAGGATGACCGCCACATCGATGATTTCTTGCAGCACGGCGCCTTGCACGGGGGAGAGGTAACCGAGTGCGGCGGCAATCATGCCCGCCACAGACATGCCGATGCCGGCGATCACGCTCTCCATTGCGATGCGGCGTGCGGACTGAGCAATCTCGATGCCCGGCAGCAGGCGATCCAGATGATCGACCAGCAGAACGACGTCGGCGGCCTCGGCCGAGGCAGCGGCGCCCCGTGCACCCATGGCAACGCCAATGTCAGCGGCGGCAAGGGCCGGTGCATCGTTGACACCGTCGCCGACCATCATGACGGTTCCGCTTTCACGCTCGCTGAGGATCAGACGGACCTTTTGGTCAGGCGACAGATCTGAACAGACGGCGTCCAGGCCAAGACCGGCGGTCACGGCTTCCGCCACCGCCTGCCGGTCGCCGGTTGCCAGCAGGATGCGGCCGATGCCCACCCGGCGCAGGTTTGCAATGAGTTCGGCCGTTCCCGACCGCAAGGCATCCGCCATCGTGATGTAACCGGCCATCCTGCCGTCGATGGCAAGGGCGACAACAACGGTTCCGATATTCAGGATCGGGCTCGGGGCCGACGTGAGGCCGATCTGCTCGCGGACGAATGCAACGCCGCCCACGCATACCGATCGACCGTCTATCGTCCCGGAAACGCCTTCCCCCGCGCGCTCACGGACGTTCTCCGGTACAGGCAACATGAGCGTTTGACGCCGCGCCGCCGCCACGATGGCGCGCGCCATCGGATGCCTCGACGCCTGCTCGAGGGCGCCTGCGAAGTAGAGGATCTCGTCCTCCGACATCCCGTTCTGCGGCTCTATCGAAACGACCTGCGGGCGTCCGTCCGTCAGCGTTCCCGTTTTGTCGAGAACCAATGTGGTTACCCCCGCCAGGGCCTCGAGCGGCTTTGCTCCCTTCACGAGGACGCCAAAATGGGCGGCGCGGGAGAGGCCAGCCACGAGAGCGACCGGCACTGCCAGGATGAGCGGGCACGGCGTTGCCACGACAAGGACCGCGACGGCCCGGATAGGATCGCCCGTGAACCACCACGCAAGCGTCGACAAGACGAGCGTGACAGCCAGGAAGCCCAGCGAATAGCGGTCGGCAAGCCTTGCCATGGGTGCCTTGGACGCCTGCGCCGCCTCGACCAGTCGCACGATGCCGGCATAGGTGCTGTCGGCGGCGCGATGCCTTACGCGCAGGTCGAAGGGCGCCCCGGCATTGGTCGATCCGCTCATCGCTTCCTGCCCCCTGTCCACCCGGACAGGCATGGATTCGCCTGTAAGCGCCGATTTATCGAGGATTGCTTGCGGACTCTCGACGTCGCCGTCCACCGGTACGATCCCGCCCTGGTGGATCAGCAGCAGGTCGCCGGGTTCGATCAGATCGAGCGAAACGTCCTCCAACACGCCATTGGCGTGGCGTGTGGCGGTTCTGGGAACACGAGACAGCAGCGCGCTCATTTCCCGACGGGCGCGTCCCTCTGCAAAGCGTTCGAGAACGGTGCCGCCAGAATACATCACCGCAACCACCGCAGCGGCAAGCGTTTCACCAAATAGAAGCGCTGCCGTCATGGAGAGCGCGGCCACGATGTCCAATCCGACCTCGCCTTTTCGAACGCTGCTGTAAATTTCAAGAAGCAGTGCCGCAAGAACCGGAAGAACGCCGGCTTGCCATGCGAAATTTGCCGCGTCCGGTCGACCGGCAGCATGAAGGGCTAGCCCGAGCACTAGGGCAAGAAGGGCAAGGAAGAGCAGGGAGAACTGCAAGCGGTCTGCATTGTCACGGGCCATAGCTTTTCTCTCGCAAAAAATGGCCTTCCGGCCGCAATCCCGACATGGGTCTTGATCCTGCGATCGGTGTCCTTGTCGGTGGCCCGGCATTCTCCGGGGGAAAGCGAGAGCAGGAACTGTCCTCAAGTTATCAGCTAAACGGCAGGCTGAGTTGACCTGTATCAAGCAAGGGCGTGGTCGCTGCGGCAGTGGCGTCGGCCGATCTTCGCGTGTGCGCAAATCTGCAACGTTACCGTCCTGCCATGTGCAGGCTGTACAACAGGCCCATCCTCGGTCTAAATCGCCCGCAAACAGCCTCATCGAAACGGAAAATCCCATGATCGATCCGAAAACCCTGGCCGCGCGGTTCCCCGGCGATTTCACCTTTGGCGTCGCCACTGCGGCCTTCCAGATTGAGGGCGCCACCAAGGCGGATGGGCGCAAGGCGTCGATCTGGGATGCGTTTTGCAACATGCCGGGCCGGGTCTTCCAGCGCGACAACGGCGACGTCGCCTGCGACCACTATAATCGCCTGGAGCAGGATCTCGATCTGATCAAGGAGATGGGCGTCGAGGCCTATCGTTTCTCGATTGCCTGGCCGCGTATCGTGCCTGAAGGCGTCGGGCCGATCAACGAGAAGGGGCTGGATTTCTACGACCGGCTGGTCGACGGCTGCAAGGCGCGCGGCATCAAGACTTTCGCGACGCTCTATCACTGGGACCTGCCGTTGTCGCTGATGGGTGACGGCGGCTGGACGGCGCGCTCGACCGCCTACGCCTATCAGCGCTACGCCAAGACGGTCATGGCGCGGCTCGGCGACCGGCTGGATTCGGTTGCGACGTTCAACGAGCCCTGGTGCATCGTCTGGCTCAGCCATCTCTACGGCGTCCACGCGCCGGGCGAGCGCAACATGGAGGCGGCGCTGGCCGCCATGCACCACATCAATCTTGCCCACGGCCTCGGCGTCGAGGCGATCCGCTCGGAGGCGCCGAAGGTGCCGGTCGGCCTCGTGCTCAACGCCGCCTCGATCATCGCGGGTTCGGATGCTGCGGCCGACCAGGCGGCCGTTGAGCGCGCCCACGAGTTCCACAACGGCGCCTTCTTCGATCCGGTCTTCAAGGGTGCGTATCCCGAGGCCTTCCTTTCGGCGCTCGGCGACCGCATGCCCCCGGTTGCCGATGGCGATATGGCGCTGATCAGTCAGAAGCTCGATTGGGTCGGCATCAACTACTACAAGCC
>Ga0070670_100002693_pt1 | contig 14665 bp, 13 predicted proteins | sample KBSS63metaG_FD_64665 | JGI IMG/M metagenome (GOLD analysis project Ga0070670, IMG submission 64665) | Switchgrass rhizosphere microbial communities from Kellogg Biological Station, Michigan, USA - KBS S6-3 metaG | ecosystem: Host-associated > Plants > Roots > Rhizosphere > Soil ... | reverse complement strand
GATGAATCGCGAGCGAGTCCGGCTGGGGCAGCGCTGACGATGGCAAGGCCAGCTCAGCCGACGACAGGAACGACATACGGTCCCTCGGGCACGACGGCGAAGTCGCGCTCGCCCGACCGCGCCAGCGCGGAGACGAGCGCATCGTCGACGGAGTCGATCGTGTCGACGCCGGTGAGGCCGCGCTCCTCGTCGTCGAGCCCGGTGGTGTAGAGCTGGACGCGTCCGACACGCATCGATTTGAGCTGCATCTCGGTCTGCCATTCGTCCACGTCGGCGAACCGCTTTGCGAGCAGCGTCTGCAGGAAGGCATCGGCGCCGAGATCGACGAGGCGCCGCTGCGCATTGCGGAACTCCGCCGATCCGAAGCCCTCGGCACATTCCGACGCGACGATCAGCGTGCCGCCTGGCTCGAGGATGTCGAGCGGCGTCACCATGCCCTTGACCGTCTGGTAGTACGTGCCGTCGAGCGGGTGCCCCGCGGCTGACGTGACGATTGTCGAGAAGCGCCGCCCCACCGGCACACGCGCGCTTTCCGCGACGAATGCGACGGCCGCCAAGTGGCTTTCGATCACCTCGCCGAAGTTGACGTGGACGAGGTCACGGTCCTCGTCGATCACCGTATTCACCGCGTGCACGTCGCCCAGCATCCGCACGATTTCGAGCTGTTCCTCGTGCAGCGGATTGCCCGTCAAATTGCACTGGATCGCCGCGGGGTCCTCCATGAAACGCGCGCTGTGGAACGTCCGGATGGTGTCCGCGTGCGCGACTCCGGGAGCGATGACTTTGCGGCCACCCGAGTAGCCGGCCATGAAATGCGGCTCGACGAGACCCGTCGCAATGCGGACCTCCGCCTCGACGAAGCGCCGGTCGAGCTTGACCGGCGTACGCCTGCCCGATGTGAACCCGAGATCGACGTGCGCCGCGTCGTCGCGGGCGAAGTGATTCTCGACCTTCACCGTTTCGAGCACCCACGGATCGCCCACGACTGCGGCCAGCTCAGCGCCCTCGTTCGGGCGGTGCAGGCCGGTCGCCACCAGAACGGTGATGCACTCCCGCCGCATACCGCCCGCAATCAGGCCTTCGATGAGTGGGCGCAGGAAGAGGTGATTGGGAACGGGTCGCGTGATGTCGCAGATGAGAATGCAGGCGCTGCGTTTACCGCGCACCAGCGTCTCGTACGCGGGGGCGCCGATCGGGCGAGCCAGCGCATCGCGCACGGCGGCGCGCGGATCGGGCAACTTGGTCATCGGCCGCTTGCCAATCACCGTCGCACGGGCATCCCGCGGCAGCCGAACGCGCATTTCCGACTTGCCGTAGAGGATACTGACGGTCGTCCCATCAACGCCTTCGTTCATCGCTCCCTCGCTTCCCGCGGTGGCACGGAACGGAGTTTACGCCGGCGGCCCCGCGTGCGTCCTGCCGGCGGTACGATATGACGGCGCCGGAAACCGCGGCGGGAAGCAAGCAGCAAGTGCGGCGGACGATGCAGCCGCCCACGATGCGGAAAGCGAGACCATGACAGGCACCGGCTACACCGACCGATTCCTCACGGCGGACGAAACGCGCGAGATCGTGCGCGCGAGCCTCGATTCGCTGCCGCTTGCGGGCAAGCGCGTGCTGTTCATCATTCCGGACGGCACGCGGACGATGCCGATGCCGCAGTTCTTCGCACTGTTTCAGGAGATGCTCGCGGGCAAGGCCGCGGCACTCGATTTCCTCGTCGCGCTCGGCACGCACCGACCGATGGACGACAGCGAACTGTCTCGGCTCGTCGGCGTGCCGGTCCTCGACGGCCGCGCGGGCGCGTCGCGGATCTTCAACCACGAATGGTCCGATCCTGCGACGTTCGCGACGATCGGCGAGATTCCCGCCGCCGAGATCGCGAAGCTGTCGGGTGGGCGTCTCGAAAAGCCCGTGACCGTCGCGCTCAACCGGCACATCTTCGACTACGACCAGATCGTCATCTGCGGGCCGGTGTTCCCGCACGAGGTCGTCGGCTTCTCCGGCGGCAACAAGTACTTCTTCCCCGGCATCGCCGGCCCCGACGTCATCAACTTCACGCACTGGCTCGGCGCGCTCATCACGAACTACGAAATCATCGGCAGCGGCTACACGCCGGTGCGCGCCGTCATCGATCGCGCGGCGTCGATGGTGAAGGTGCCCACCGCGTGCTTTGCGCTCGTCGTCACGCCAACCGGCATGGCGGGACTCTTCTTCGGCTCGGCGCACGAGGCGTGGGAGCGCGCCGCGGCACTGTCGGCGAAGCGCCACATCATCTGGCTCGACTCGCCGGTGCGGCAGGTTCTTTCCGTGATGCCGTCGATGTACGCGGACATCTGGACCGCCGGCAAGGGCATGTACAAGATCGAGCCCGTCGTTGCCGACGGCGGTGAGGTGATCATCTACGCCCCCCACATCAACGAGGTGAGCTTCACGCACGGCAAGCTCATCGAGGAGGTCGGCTACCACTGCCGCGATTACTTCGTCGCCCAGCCCGAGCGCTTCAAGGACTATCCGGGCGGCGTCCTCGCGCACTCGACGCACGTCAAGGGACAGGGCACGTACGATGCGACGACGGGCATCGAGACGCCGCGGGTTCAGGTGACGCTTGCGACGGGAATCTCGCCCGAGCGCTGCGCGAAGATCAACCTGGGCTACCGCGACCCGAAATCGATCGACATCGCCGCGATGACCGGGCGAGAGCGGGACGGCATCCTCGTCGTTCCGCGCGCCGGCGAAATGCTGTACCGCCTGAAGCCCGGCCTGCAGAAGGCGGCGGATTAAGCGCGAGACCTATCGGAGTCCATGAGCACGACGGGTTCAATCGCGACAGTCATCGAGGGGCGGGCGCGCGACCTGGGCGGCTTCTTCGTTGCACGGCTGCTGCCGTCGAAGGCGGTGCGGAGCGTCGGTCCGTTCGTCTTCTTCGATCACATGGGTCCGTCGACATTCGCGCCCGGCACCGGAATCGACGTCCGGCCGCATCCGCATATCGGGCTCTCGACCGTCACGTATCTCTTCGAGGGCGAAATCGTGCACCGCGACAACCTCGGATTCGTGCAACCGATCCGGCCCGGCGCCATCAACTGGATGACCGCCGGCCGCGGCATCGCGCACTCCGAGCGTACCGGCCGCGCGCTGCGGGAAACCGGCTCGCGCCTGCACGGTCTCCAGCTATGGGTCGCGCTGCCCAAGACGCACGAGGAAACGGAGCCGGCATTCGTCCACCATCCGGCAGAGTCCCTGCCGCAGCTCGCCGTGGACGGCGTCCTGCTTCGGGTGCTCGCGGGTCGTGCGTACGGCGCGACGTCACCGGTGCACACGCTTTCGCCGCTGTTCTACGTGGAAGCGAAGATGCCGGAGGGGACGAGGCTCTCCGTCCCGTCCGAGCACGTCGAGCGCGCCGGTTTTGTCGTGGAAGGCGAGATCGAGTGCGATGGCGAGCCCATTGCCGCGCCGCGAATGATCGTGTTCCGGCGCGGCGCGGAATCGGCGCTATCGGCAAGGACGAATGCGCACGTGATGCTGTTGGGCGGCGATCCGCTCGATGGCGAGCGACATCTGTGGTGGAACTTCGTTTCCAGTTCCGCCGAGCGGATCGAACAGGCGAAGCGTGACTGGGCGGAGGACCGGTTTGCGCCGATTCCGGGCGAGACCGAGCGCATTCCGCTGCCGGACTCCTAGCGCTGGTGCGATCGCACGAAAACGCTTCGCGACTACGGGGGCGCCGCCTTTTCGAGCCGGCGCGTCTCGCCGATCTTCAGGACGTCGAATTCGGCTTGGGACAGCCCCCGCTCCTCGCGCTGCCGGGCCAGCACCTTCGGCGGCTCGTCCAGCGGCTCGTCGGTGAGCCCCTCGAACGTGCCCCAGTGCATGCCGATCGCGCGCGCAGCCCTCAAATCCGCGCGGATCTGCACGGCCTCCGGCACGTCGACGTGATTCACTTTCATGAACCATCGGGGCGCATAGGCCCCGATCGGAATGAACGCCATGTCGAACGGGCCCAGCCGCTCGCCGATGTCGCGGAGATCCTGTGAATAGCCCGTGTCGCCCGTGTGAATGACCTTGAGGCCCTCGCCCTCGACGACCCATCCGCCCCACAGCGTCTCGTTCGTATCGTCCAAGCCGCGGCGGCTCCAGTGCTGCGCGGGCACGAATGTGATTCGAAGCCCGTCTTCTCGCGTCTCCTGCCACCAGTCGTACTCGTCGACTCGCGTGACGCCGAGCGCCGCGAACCATGCTTTGAGCCCGAGGGGAACAAGAAAGTGCGGGCTGCCCTGCGGCATCGCGGCGAGGCGCTGCACCGAAACGAGGTCGAGATGATCGTAGTGGTTGTGGGAAATCAGCACGAGGTCGATGCGCGGCAGCTCGGAAATGTCGATGGGCACCGGCACGACGCGCTTCGGGCCCGCGAACGCGAAAGGCGACGCGCGGTCGGAGAAATTGGGATCGAACAGGACCGCCTTGCCGCCGAGGCGGACGAGCATCGTCGCGTGCCCGATCCACGTGACTGACGGATTGTTCTCCGGTGCGCTCAATGCGACAGCGTCGGTATTCACGTACGGAAGATTCCAACCGCCCGGTGGGGCCTTGGGCGGCAGATCGTTTCGCCACTCCTCGAGCTTCCACGCCCAGAAGCTCTGTTTCTCCGCGTGCGGGTAGTTGTTGCGATAGCCGTCGGGGCCGCGCGGCGCGCCCTCTGCGATGGCGATGCCGGGTGCGAGCGAGAGGACGCCCGCGAACCCATGCGCTACGATCAGCGCCCAGAGTCGCGCGAGTGCATACGCCGAGACTGCCGACAACGATGCGCTCGCTACGCGGATTGGGGCGGCACTGCGGCGCTCGACCGGCGCGCGCCCGCAGCTTCGACGCTCACTCGCACCGGCACCCTCCGCCTTCCCCATCGACTAGCGAAAGCCGCAAACCTTCCCGGCAGCTGCGTCTTGCAATGGGAACAACGGCCGTCGTCCGTCAGCGCGTAGCTCAGGATCTCGTGCCAGTCGCGGACGATGACCGCCTTGCTGCAGCCGGGGCAGAACGTCGTGCCGCCTTCCCGGTCGTGGACATTGCCGGTGTAGACATAGCGAATGCCGGCATCGACTGCGATGCGGCGCGCGCGGGTCAGGGTCGCTGCCGGGGTATTCTCGATGTCGGTCATCTTGTAATCGGGATGAAACGCCGTGAAGTGCAGCGGCACGTCGGTGCCGAGCTCGTCGACGATCCATTGGCTCATGGCCTTGAGCTCCGTCTCCGAATCGTTCTTGCCCGGAATCAGTAGCGTCGTGATCTCGAACCACACGTCCGTCTCGTGCTTCAGGTAGACGAGCGTGTCGAGGACCGGCTGCAGACGCGCGCCACAGAGCTTCACGTAGAACTCGTCGGTAAAGCCTTTGAGGTCGACGTTCGCCGCGTCCATCTTCGCGTAGAACTCGCGCCGCGCGTCGACACCGATGTAACCGGCCGTCACTGCAACCGTTTTGATGCCGAGCGCGTGACATGCGTCCGCAGTATCCATCGCGTACTCGGCGAAGATCACCGGATCGTTGTACGTGAACGCGACGCTCCGGCATTGAAGCCTGGCCGCCGTCTCCGCGATCTTTTCCGGCGACGCCTGGTCCATCAGCGTGTCCATCTCGCGCGACTTCGAGATGTCCCAGTTCTGGCAGAACTTGCACGCCAGATTGCAGCCTGCGGTCCCGAACGAGAACACCGACGATCCCGGATAGAAATGGTTGAGCGGCTTCTTCTCGATCGGGTCGATGCAGAAGCCGGACGAGCGCCCGTACGTCGTGAGCACGATCGCATCGCCTTCGCGCTGGCGCACGAAGCAGGCGCCGCGCTGGCCTTCGCGCAGCCGGCAGTCGCGGGGGCAGAGGTCGCACTGGATGCGGCCGTCGTCCAGCCGGTGCCACCAGCGGCCGGGGTGGCGGGAAAAATCGCGGGCAGAAGCGTCGCTCATCGCTCTTCGCTCAACAGGAACTGGGGCTCGGCCCATTTCGTCACCGCATAGCGGGAAACGTTCAACGTGGGGCTCCAGAAGCTTTCCGGCAACCCCGCCTTGCGCTTGAGCGCGCGCACGAAAGCTCGCGGATCCGGGATCGATTCCCACACTTGCGGCAGGAACGTCGCCCGGTTTGCGCCGTGCTGGACAATCACTCCGTCCATGCCCGGCCGGAGCGTTGCGATCAGCTCTTCCTCGCTGTTCGCTCGGATCGGCTCGTCGCGAGTGAGCATCGACACCTCGATAGCCGTCTCGCCGAATTCCCTCACCGTCAGAGGGGGAAAACGCGGATCGCGAAACGCGGCGGCCATCGCGTTTTCCCTGACGTCGACGGCGAGCGGCCGCCGCGGCTCGAGCGAGCCGATGCAGCCGCGAAGATCGCCCGAATGCTTCAGCGTCACGAACGTCGCGGCGTTGGACTGGAGCGCCGGATGGTCATCCGTCGGTCGAGCGTCGAATCCGAGCCGCTCCCCTATCGCCGAGCGGGCAATGCCGAGCAGCACGCGGCCGAGTTCAGCGTCCGCCGCCGCCATCGGCAGTGCTCGTTGCCGGCTCGGCAAACGCGAACGAAGCGTAGCCGACCACGCGGTTCCGGTCACCCGCGGTGTCGCCCGAGTTGCGCAGGTCGAGCAGCTCGACGGCGAGCCGGCGACGGCGCCCGGCGACGAGAAGGCCGTTGATGGGCGTCGCTCCGCAGGCCTGGTCGTGGTCGAGATGCGCGGAGAAGTCGAGGATCGCCTGGCCGGTTGCCTGATCCAGCCTGCGCGCCTCTGCGTACCGATGGTAGTGCGACAGGTCCGAACTGACGACGATCAGCGTCTCGTCGCCGCCCCAGAGGAGATCGACGACTTCGCTCACCTCAGCTCCCGTCGCGTCGCCGACTGCGAAAGGCACGAGGCTGAAATCGCCGAGCACCGTCTGCAGAAACGGCAGCTGCACTTCCAGCGAATGCTCGTGAGCGTGGGAAGCGTCGCTGATCGTCACCTGCCTCAGCGTGAGCGCTTTGGCCGCGGCCTCGCGATCGATGGGAACCTCGCCCAAAGGCGTGGCGAATGCATCGACCGACGGCAGCGCGAGTCCGCGCACCGGAACGCGATGCGTCGGACCGAACAGCACCACCCGGCGGATCTTGTCGCGGACAACCGCAAGGCGCGCGTAGGCCGACGCCGCGATCGGCCCGGAATAGACAAAGCCCGCATGAGGCACTATCAGCGCCTTCGGCGCGGGCCGTGCCGTCGATGGCGGTCTTACCTGAGTGAGGTGGGCGAGTACCTCGGACCGGAGCGCAGACGCCGACCCTGGATAGAACATGCCGGCAACGGCGGCGGGTCTCACCTGGTCCATGCTTCCGCGTCTCGATCCGATGCGCCAATGTTGACGCAACCCTACATTACGCCAGTCACGAGGGCGTTCCAAGCTCCGTCGCTTTGGCTTTGCCTGTCGGCGCCGCCGCCGTTGGCGTGTCGTCCGGCGGCGCCTTGCCGGTCTCGAGCAGCCGTTCGCGGACCATGACGATTGCGCTCCGCAGCAGATACGCCTGCTCGCGCAGCCAACTCGGCAGACGGGCCGACTTGATCTCCGCCTCGATCGCGTCGAGTCGCGCGAGATACGGGGCGGCGAGAGGGCGATCGCCTTCGCGCGAGATTTCGATCTCGACCTGCGTCAACTGCTCGTACCACTGAAAGATGCGGGATTTGAGGCGATAGGTATACAGCCACGGCGCGATCTTGAAGGCAGGGAGAAGCACGCCGAAGACGGGTATCAGGAGGATGAGCGTGCGGTCGACGAGATTGGCGGCCCAATACGGCAGATAGTTGTGCAGGAACGGCTTGCCCGATTTGTAATACCGCGCCGCCTCGGGCGCGACCGGCATGTCCTGTCCTCGGGCATTCGGAAACGTGCGCGCCTCCGCGAGATGCGTCTGCGTGCTGTTGATCTCGGACGCGGTGTCGAGCAGCAGGTACATGAGCGCCGGATGCACTTCGCTCTGCGCGAGCAGGTTAGCCGTGGTCGCGACCATCGTCACGTCGCGCGACGGCAGGTCCTCGGCAATGCTGACGACGCCGCGCGGCACCGTGAGCACGCTGAGGTAGGCATTGCGCTTCGCGAACGCGACGGCATGCGCGAGACTCATCTGGCGAAGGTCGCGCCGCCGCAGCAGCGCAGCGACGACGGGCGCTTCGACGCCCGCGACCTGGAAGATGACTTCGACTTCATGCGCCTCGAGCGCGGTCAGCGCTTCCTCGCCCGCGATGGGCAGAAATCGCGTGCCGCCCTCCACCGCCCCGCCCTCGCTCAGGAGCTTGAGCGCGAGAGCGCGAGTGCCGCTGCCGTCAGGACCGACGGCCATCCGCGCGCCAGCGAGCTCCGCGAGCCGGTCGACCTGGGGTCGGTCGGCGGAGAGGAAGATCCACAGCGGTTCGTAGTAGAGGGCACCCAGCGACACCACGGGCGGCGCATTGTCCACCTCCGGCAGCGGCACGCCGAGGCCGCCCTGGACGAATGCCACATCGACTCGTCCATCGCGCAGCAGCGCGAAATTTTCGGCCGCGCCGCGAGTCGGCACCAGCTCGAGCGTCACGCCGTACTTCGCGAGGCGCTCGCGATATCGATCTCCGTACTTCTCGTAGACACCACCCGGGGCCCCCGTCGCCATGACCAGGTGGTTGGGCGGCGCCGGCTTGACGTACTGGAAGGCGATCCAGAACGTGAGGGCGATCAGCGCGATCAGCGGCAACGCGACAATCAGCGCGTCTCGGGTCCACCAGTTTCGCAGTCGCCTCGCGCGGATCGCGCGATCCCGCGCCCGTGACCGCCGCGGCATGCGTTCAGTCTCCCGAAGCGAGCTGGATGCGGCAGTTGCCGGACTTCTCGTCGCGCTCGAGCTTGAGGTTGCCGCGGTGCTCCGCTTCCTCCAGCATGCCGTTGAACGAGCGGAAGCCGTAATAGGATTCGTTGAAGCCGGGCTTGCGGCGCTTCAGCGCCTGCTTGACCATCGAGCTCCAGATCTTTTCGTCGCCGCCGCGCTCGGCGACGAGCGCCTCGATGGTCTCGAGCATGAGCTCGAGTCCCTCCTGCCGTCGTTCCTCCTCGCTTTTCTTGCCCGGAATCGGCGGCTCGGCCGGCGGGCCCTTCGGCGCCCGCTCCTTCGGCTGACCCGGCGCTGCGCGCGCCGCGGTCTTGCGCGCCGCGCCCCGCCGCTTCTCGCGGACGAGATCGTCGTAGAAGATGAACTCGTCGCAATTGGCGATCAGCAGATCGGACGTCGAATTCTTCACGCCGACGCCGATGACGATCTTGTCGTTCTCCCGGAGCTTCGAGACGAGCGGCGAAAAGTCGGAGTCCCCGCTGATGATCACGAAGGTCTCGACGTGCGATTTCGTGTAACACAGGTCGAGCGCGTCGACGACCATCCGGATGTCGGCCGAGTTCTTGCCCGATTGCCGCACGTGCGGGATCTCGATCAGCTCGAACGACGCTTCGTGCATCGGCGCCTTGAACGACTTGTAGCGCTCCCAGTCGCAGTACGCCTTCTTCACCACGATGCTGCCTTTGAGCAGCAGCCGCTCGAGCACCTTGCCGATGTCGAACTTTTCGTACTTCGCGTCCTGGACGCCGAGCGCGATGTTCTCGAAATCGCAGAACAGCGCCATGTTGGTGACTTCGGGGGTATGGGCCATGATTTTCCCGGACGTGAGCCGGCTCATTCGAAAGCCGTTCGGACCGGCTCGGCCGCAACGATAGCAGACCGGGGAAGACGCGCGTCGCCGGCCATTGTCACGGCATGTCGCCTCGCCTATAGTCGGTCGTCCAATCACGCTCCCCGGAAGGGCGGCTTGTCACAGCTCAGTTCGACGGTGTCGAGGGTGGCGATCAGCGCGGCCTTGCGCAAAGCGCGGATTCCCGAACGATGAAGCGGCCTCGCAGGCATTTCCTGACGAGCGCCGCGGGTCTCATCGGCGCGGGGCTCGCCTCCTGCAACAAGACGCCCGACATGACGCGATCAATGGATTCGACGACGTTGCCGGCTCAGCCGCCCGCGGGTGCGCCATCGGCTTTCGGTGCGGGGCCGGAGGTGGGGCCCGAGGTGTCGCCGAGCACATTTGCCGAGGCTCAGAAGCTCGTCGCGGTCGAGCTCACCGACACCGGACGCAGGCAGGCGGCCGGCAGCTGGCGACGCTCCATGGCGCCGCTGTACGAACGACGCACCGGTCCGACGAAAGTCGACCTCGAACCGGGTCTCGCCCCGTACTCTCGCTGGGATCCGGTTCTGCCGGGACAGAAGGCGCTTCCCTTGCGCGATCGCTTCGTCGCCGGAGAATCGGCGCCCGGGCCTTTGCCCTCGAACGATGAGGACATCGCCTTTGCGCCGGTCACGAAACTGGCTGGCTGGATCCGCCAACGCGAGTTGACGTCGCAACGTCTCACCAGGATCTATCTCGAACGGATCGAGCGCCTCGACTCCAAGCTGCGCTCAGTCATCACGGTGACTGCCGACCTCGCGCTCTCCCAGGCTGCGCAGGCCGACGAGGACATCGCGGCCGGCAGATATCGTGGACCGCTCCATGGCATTCCGTGGGGCGCGAAGGATCTCATCGACACTGCGCACATTCCCACGACGTACGGCGCGGAGCCATTCCGCAATCGCGTGCCCGACGTCGATGCTCCGATCGCAGCGCGCCTTCACGACGCGGGAGCCGTGCTCGTCGCCAAGCTCAGCATGGGTGCGCTTGCGCTGAACGACATCTGGTTTGGCGGCCAGACGATGAATCCGTGGCTGCTCGAGGAAGGGTCGTCGGGGTCGAGCGCCGGCCCGGGAGCCGCCACGGCGGCGGCATTCGTCGCGTTTTCGATCGGCAGCGAAACCGCCGGCAGCATCGTCAGTCCGACCATGCGCTGTGGAATCACCGGCCTGCGGCCGACGTTCGGACGAGTCCCGCGGACGGGGACGATGACACTCTGCTGGTCGCTCGACAAGCTCGGCCCGATGACGCGCAGCGTCGAGGATGCGATGCTCGTTTTGCGCGCGATCTCGGGCCCCGATCCGGGCGACGTCTCCAGCGTCGCGAGCAGGTTCGACTACGACGCGAATGCGGCGGTCAAGGGACTGCGCGTCGGGTACTTTCCGGCATGGATGAAAGAAAGCCCTGCAACGGATGTCGACCGCAACGCGCTGGATTCAGCGCGCGCGCTGGGAATGGTGCCTGTCCAGGTTGCACTGCCGGATTGGCCGTACGGATCGCTGCAGCTCATCCTGTTTGCGGAAGCCGCGGCCGCCTTCGAAGAGTTCACGCTGACGGGCAAGGTCGAACAACTGAAGGTCCAGGCGCCGGACGCTTGGCCGAATCTTTTCCGGCAAGCCCGTTTCCTGTCCGCCGTCGACTTCGTGCAGGCGGATCGCTTGCGTCGAAAGGTCGCGCAGGAAATGGCGCGCATCTTCACGGAGGCGGATGTTCTGCTGGTTCCATCGCTGCGGGACGAGATGCTGACGATCTCCAACTTCACCGGGCATCCCTCCCTGACGCTGCGAGCCGGATTCGTCGAAGTTTCCGAAGCGCGAAGCGATTGGGCCCCCGATCCCGCAAATGCTCCGCCGAAATTTGCAAAGGCACGGCGCGTGCCGCACGGAATCACGTTGATCGGCCGTCTGTTCGACGAAGGGACCCTCGGGACGGCGGGACGCGCGCTCGAGCGAAGTTTTGGCGTATCGACCGAGCATCCCGCGCTGTGAGCGCCGCCATGAATGTCCCCCCTCTCTCGCTTTTGGAAACCCGCGTGCTCGGCGTGCTGGTCGAAAAGCAGCACACGGTGCCCGATACGTATCCGCTGACGCTGCTCGCGCTCACCGCCGGCTGCAACCAGAAATCGAGTCGCGACCCCGTGCTTGCGGCGTCCGAGAGCGAGGTGCAGGCCGCGCTCGACCGCCTCAAGTCGCTGTCGTTCGTCGTCGAGTCGAGCGGCGGCCGCGTGATGCGTTACGCGCACAACACCGAGCGCGTGCTGGCCATTCCGTCGCAAGCGGTCGCCATCGTGGCGGTGCTGATGCTGCGCGGTCCGCAGACGCTTGGCGAGCTTCGGATCAATTGCGATCGACTGCATCGCTTTGCGGATACCTCGGCGGTGGAGGGCTTTCTCGAGGAGCTCGCATCGCGGCCCGCGGGCGCGCTGGTGGTGGAGTTACCGCGACAGCCGGGTGCGCGTGAGACGCGCTGGTGCCATCTGCTGTCCGGCGCGCCTGCCGTGGAAGCGCTGGGGTCGACCGCATCGAGCGCGAGCGCGAACGGCAATCCGATACCGATTTCGGATCTCGACGAGCTCCGTGCGGACGTCGCGCGGCTCAAGGCGGATCTCGAAACCCTGAAGGAAGCGGTCGCAAGGCTCACTGCGACGCGCGAGTCCACGCCCGGCGCGTAGCCATCGCCTCGCGTCTCCATGCAATTCGCGCTTGTTTCGCGCCGGCCGGCTGCACGATAATGACCGGCCCTAACAACTAGATCCGGGAAAACCATGGACATTCCAGCGATGCTCGAGACGGCGCGGCCGCTGCTGATCGCGTTCGGCTTGAAGCTTCTGGGCGCGATCGCCGCCTACATCGTCGGCAGGATGCTGATCGGGTTCGCGTCGAAGGTCGTAGTCGGCGTACTCGAGCGGCAGAAGGTCGAGCCGACGGTGATCCGGTACATGGCGTCCGTCATTACGGTCGCGCTCAACATCATCCTCGTCGTCGCGATCCTGGGGTACTTCGGAGTCGAGACGACGTCCTTCGCGGCGCTCGTCGCCGGATTGGGTGTCGCGATTGGAGCTGCATGGGGCGGCCTCCTGTCGAATTTCGCAGCGGGCGTTTTCATCCTCGTGCTGCGGCCGTTTCACGTCGGCGACTATGTCTTCGCCGGCGAAGTCGAAGGCACCGTGCGCATGATCGGGCTCTTCAACACCACGATCGACACGCCGGACAACGTGCAGACGTTCGTCGGCAACGGCAAGATCATGGGCGGCACCATCAAGAACTTCAGCAACAACCCGTACCGCCGTGTCGATCTCACCGCCCAGCTCGATCACAGCGTCGATCCCGCCGACGCCGTGCGCCGGCTCAAGGATGCGCTGCCGCGCGTCGCGAACGTCGTGACCGATCCGGCACCCGACGTCGAGATCCTGACGTTCAACGAGCGCGGGCCGGTGCTCGCCGTGCGGCCCTACTGCAACACGGCGCACTACTGGCAGGTCTATTTCGATACGAACCGCACGATCCGCGAAACGTTCGGCGCGGCCGGGTATCCTGCCGCGGAAGCACATCTGCACGTTCGCCAGAAGGCCGCATGATTCAACCGCAGGCGCCCTCCGCTTGTGGCATGCGTTGCTTGAACCCGCGTCGACTTGAGGAGGTGACCGATGGGAATGCTGGACGGATTGATCAATAGCGCATTGGGCGGGATGATGGGCCACGGCGGGCAAGGGCAAAGTCCGTTGCTGCAGATGGCGCTGCAGGTGCTGCAGCAGAATGGCGGCATCGAGGGCGTCCTCGACAAGTTCCGCCAGGGCGGCTACGCCGACCAGGCGGCGTCGTGGCAGAGCACGGGGCAGAACATCCCCGTGTCCGGCAACGCGCTGCAGGAGGTGCTCGGCAGCGGTGCGATCGGTCAGATCGCGCAGCAGCTCGGAATGTCGCACGGGGAAGCGGCGGGCGGTCTCGCGCAGGTTCTGCCCCAGATCATCGACCAGTTCACGCCGAACGGACAGGTGCCGCACAACGGCGACGACATCGTCGCGCAGGCGCTTTCGATGCTGAACAAGCGCACGGCTTGAGTTCGACCGTGCAAGGCACCGCCCGCATTGCCGGTGCGCTACAATTTGACGGCCGGGGATTGCCCGGCCTTCTTTTTTTCCGGCATCCCCTTTGGACCAACCCACGCTCATCACGGCGGCGCTCCTCGGCATCGTCGAAGGCTTCACCGAGTTTCTTCCGGTCTCTTCGACCGGTCACCTGATCGTCGCGGGCTCCCTCCTCGGCTACACGGGCGAGCAGGCGAAGACGTTCGAGATCGTCATTCAGGCCGGCGCCATTCTCGCCGTCTGCTGGGAGTTCCGCGCCAAGCTCCTCGCCGTGCTGCGCGGGCTCGCCACCGATCAGGCCGCGCGCCGCTTCGCACTGAATCTCATCGTGGCTTTCCTTCCCGCGGCGGTGCTCGGCCTCGCATTCAACAAGGCGATCAAGGCGCATCTGTTCGCGCCCGTTCCGGTTGCGTGCGCGTTCGTCGTCGGCGCTTTCTTCATTTTATGGGCTGAGCGCCGGCAGCGTTCGCGACCGAACACGATTCGCGTCGCTACCATCGATCAGATCCGCTGGACCGACGCGCTCAAGATCGGATGTGCGCAGGCGCTCGCGCTGATTCCGGGCACGTCGCGATCCGGCGCGACGATCATCGGCGGCATGTTGTTCGGCCTGTCGCGCGTGGCGGCCACCGAGTTCTCGTTCTTTCTCGCGATTCCGACGCTGTTCGCGGCGACGGCGTACTCGCTGTGGAAGGATTCCTCGCTGCTTGCGGGTCATTCGCTGCCCTCGTTCGGCGTCGGATTTGCCACGGCGTTCGTGTCGGCGTTCGTCTGCGTGCGCTGGCTCATCCGCTACGTCGCCCACCACGACTTCGTGCCGTTCGCGTGGTACCG
>Ga0070670_100002692_pt1 | contig 14666 bp, 15 predicted proteins | sample KBSS63metaG_FD_64665 | JGI IMG/M metagenome (GOLD analysis project Ga0070670, IMG submission 64665) | Switchgrass rhizosphere microbial communities from Kellogg Biological Station, Michigan, USA - KBS S6-3 metaG | ecosystem: Host-associated > Plants > Roots > Rhizosphere > Soil ... | reverse complement strand
GATGTTCACCTGTGGCACGGCCGCCTGTCCGGGGTGCCGTATCCAATCATTCCCGGTCATGTCTCGGCGGGCACGCTCGAGGCTGTGCGGACTCCCGTCGCGGCGCTCGACGGCGCGACTTTGCGCGAAGGTGATCGCGTCGTCTTCTTCGATGTGCACCGAGCCTGTGGCCGGTGCCGGGCGTGCACCGTGCATCGGACGCCGACGCGCTGCCTGACGCGCCGCGTGTACGGCATCACCGACCCGGCGAGCGAAGGGCTCTTCGGCGGATGGTCGCAGGCGATCTATCTCGAGCCGGGCGTCAGCCTGGCGGGCCTGCCCGAGCGCGTCACCTTCGACGACTACATCGGCGCCGGATGCGGCCTGCTGACGGCCGTTCACATCATCGAGCGCGCGACGCTTCGTCCTGGCGAGGCGGTCCTGGTGCAGGGCACCGGCGCAGTCGGGCTGAGCACGATCGCGCTCGCCAGGCTGAGCGGCGCGTCCACAGTGATCGCGGTTGGCGCCCCCGCGGCGCGGCTGGATCTGGCGCGCGCGATGGGTGCCGATCACGTGTTCGATCTGAACGGCTCGACGGCCCAGGCCCGGCTGGAGACCGTGCGGGCACTGACGTATGGCGAGGGCGCGGACGTGGTCGTCGAAGCCGCAGGGTCTGCAAGTGCCGTCGAGGAAGGACTCGATCTGGTCCGTGACGGCGGACGGTACGTCATCGCGGGCCACTATACCGACGCCGGGCCAAGCCAGATCAACGTGCATCATCAGATCAACCGGAAGCACCTCGATGTCCGGGGGTGCTGGGGAAGCGAGCCGCGGCATTTCCTCCGCGCGCTGGAGTTCCTCGAGCACTACGCGTCGCGTGTCCCGTGGCGCGCCATCGGCGAGCGCACGTATCCGCTCCATCGTTTGAACGAGGCGTTGCAAGACGCCGCGGACATGCGCATCACGAAAGCGGTCGTGGATCCATGGGCGCACGCATGAGTGTGCGCCGCACCAAGATCGTGGCCACCGTCGGTCCGGCGTGCGAATCGCCGGCCACAATCGACGCATTGCTGCGCGCGGGTGTCGACGTCTTCCGCCTCAACTTTTCGCACGGCACGCACGAGTCGCATGCGGCGGCGTTTCGGGCCATCCGACAGGCCGCGCAGGTGCACGGCCGCCGCGTCGCGGTCATGCAGGACCTCAGCGGTCCGAAGATCCGCACCGGGCCGCTGGCCGGCGGCAAGCCTCTCGAGCTGAAGGCGGGTGAACCGTTGACGATCGCCGCTGGTGATTCCGCCGGCGGACCCGGGCGGGTCTTCACCCCCTTTGAAATGCTGGTGCGCACGGCCGCACCGGGCACCCGCCTTCTGCTGGACGACGGAAAGATTGAATTGCGGGTCACGGCTGCCGCGCCCGACGCGTTGACCACCGAGGTCGTCAATGGCGGTATGCTCGGCGAGCACAAGGGCATCAATGCACCCGGCCTTCTGTTCCCGGCCTGCGCGATCACCGAGAAGGACGCGATCGACCTTCGATTTGGTCTGGAGCTTGGCGTCGACTTCGTCGCGTTGAGCTTTGTGCAGACAGCCGGAGACATAACCACTGCGCGTCGGTTGATCCCGGCGGCCCTGGGCACCCAGATCATCGCCAAAATCGAGCGTCCGGCCGCGGTGGACAACCTCGAGGCCATTCTTTCGGCGGCCGACGGGGTGATGGTCGCGCGCGGGGACCTCGGTCTCGAACTGCCGCTCGAACAGGTCCCGCGCGTTCAGAAGCGGATCATTCGCGCGGCCCGTGCGCTCGGCCGCCCGTCGATTGTCGCGACGCAGGTCCTCGAGTCGATGCGCGAGGATCCGCGCCCCACGCGCGCGGAAGTCAGCGACGCCGCGAACGCCGTGGACGAAGGGGCGGACGCGATCATGCTCGCCGGTGAAACGGCGGCCGGCGCCCACCCGGTCCGCGCGGTCCAGACGCTCGCGTCCATCATCGAAGACGCCGAACTGATGCCGGCGGCGGAGCGCGTGACGCTGGCCGCCGATCCGATCGGCAGCCGGCACGGCCGTGCGCTCGGCGAGGCGGCGCTGACCCTGGCGGCGACGGCGGAAGCCGTCGCCGTCATCGCAGTGACGCGAGAAGGCAAGACCGCGCGATTGCTTTCCGCGTTGCGTCCGGCGGCGACGATTTACGCGGCAACCGCCAGCGAACGCGTTGCCGGTGCGCTGACGCTCCTGTGTGGCGTCGTCCCCGTGGTGACCGAGGAGCGCGACCCGGAGCGGCTCGAACGCCTCCTGCTTGACCGGCGCATGCTTCCGGCGGGTACAGTAGTGGTCTTCATCAACGTCAGCCGTGAGCTGGATCGAATCGATGCGAACTTCCTCAACGTTCAACGGCTCGGCTGACCAGGTGTCGGCCGGACGATGATTGAGCGCTTCCGCGCCTTCTGGCGAGTCGTCATTGCAAACTCACTGCTCCTCGCCGTCGGAACCGTCACCGGCCTGATCTGGGCCAACGTAGACCACCCGAGCTATGAGCGATTCGCCGAGACGCTCCACTTTGCGGTCAACGACGTCGGGATGGTCTTCTTCTTCGCGCTGGCCGTGAAGGAGATCATCGAGTCCATGCTCCCCGGCGGGCCGCTCGAGTCGCCGCGCGAAGCGGCCGTGCCGATCATCGCCGCCGCGGGAGGCATGATTGGCCCCGCCGGATTGTATGTGCTCCAGGCGACGCTCCTCGGGCGCCCTGAGCTGATGCCCGGGTGGGCGATTCCGTGCGCGACGGACATCGCGTTTTCCTATCTCGCCGCACGGTTCATCTTCCCGAAGGATCATCCGGCGATTCCGTTTCTTCTGCTGCTGGCGATCGCCGACGATGCGCTCGGATTGATCGTGCTGGCGGTGTTCTATCCGGCGGGTCCGGTGTCGCTCGCCCGATTCATCATGCTGATGGTGCCGGCGGTTGTGGCCACGATGTGGCTGCGCCGGCGCGGGACGACGAACTTCTGGCCGTACTTGATGATCGGAGGGGGCCTGTCGTGGGCCGCCATGTTCCTCGGCGGGCTGCATCCCGCGCTCGCGATGGTGCCCATCCTGCCCTTCATGCCCCACGAGAAGCGCGATCTCGGCTTCTTCGATCCGCGCGAGCGTGATCTGCCGGACACGATGAACAGGTTCGAGCGGACATGGCGCCTCCCGGTGCAGTTCATCCTGTTCTTCTTCGGCCTCGTCAACGCGGGTGTCACCCTGTCGAGCGTGGGCTCGGGCTCCTGGATCGTGTTTGTGTCGCTGCTGTTCGGCAAGCCGATCGGGATCGTGGGGACGACGTTTCTGTCCGTGAAGCTCGGGCTGCGCGCACCCGGCGGCTTGAGCTACCGGCACGCGATCGTGATGGGGGTGGCGGCTGGAATCGGATTTACCGTGGCGCTGTTCTTCGCCACGTCCGCCTTCCGGCCTGGTCCGATTCTCGACCAGGCGAAGATGGGGGCACTGCTCAGCTTTTTCGCGGCGCCTATTGCGATCATGCTGGGCCGGATCGTCGGCCTTCGGCCGGACCGCGCTCAGCGTGCTCCTTGAGCGCGGCGAGCGACAGTTTCCAGCCGCGATCGATCACGCTGTAATAGCGCCGCCACCGGGCGGACTCCTCGAATCCGCTTTGACGCACGCGCAGGCGGCATGCCGGCCCCTCCATTTCACACGTGACCTGCAATGACATCGGTCCGATTGGATCGGTATCGGGGGGCAGCCACCACGCGTCGCCGACGACGAGCTCTTGTCCTGGCTGGTACTGAACGACGATCCCGTAGAAAATGCCGCCGAGCCGGCCGAGCAGTTCGTCGGCTTCAGCCGTCGGTCCCCACTCGATCGCGTAGACCCCCAAGGCCCGCGGTGCCGTCACCGATCGTGTTGCCTGCCACCACGTCGCGAGCGCGGCCGGATCGAAAAAGGCGGCAAGAACGCGGGTGGGGTCGGCGGTAATCAGAATCGAGTGTTCGAAGAACATGGGGTCAGATCTCGATTTTCCATTTTTTCAGGCGGATTTGTAATCAGCGCGATCGAAAAATGGAAAATCGAGATCTGACCCCTTGTATGCTGATCTGATGGACCGTCCGCAAGCCGACGAATCGTGGGACGACCACTACCGCGACGAGCGGGACGCCGCCTACTTGTATCGCGCGCTTGCCGCCGTCGAAGCCGACCGGGAGCGCAAGGATCTCTTCGACAAGCTGGCCGTCGTCGAGGATCGCCACGCCGCCCGATGGGAGGAGCTCTTCACCCAGGCAGGCCGGCCGCTGCCGAAATACACGACCGCGCGCCGGACCAGGCTCCTGGGATGGACCGCGAGGCACTTCGGAACATCGCTGGTGCTGCCGCTGATGCTGGCTGAGGAAGGACGGGAGGTGCAGGCGTACCTCGGCATGGCGCGCCACTCGAGCCATCGGCAGACGCACCAGGCCGCGGTGGAGATCGCCTCGGATTCAGCCGTTCACGCGCGCGAGCTGGCCCACGTCATGGGTCGCGAAGGGGAGCCATGGCATGTCGGCGGGTCAGGCGGTTACCTGCGCAGCGTCGTCTACGGATTCAACGACGGACTGACGGCGAACTTCGGCCTGGTCGCCGGGGTCATCGGCGCGGACGTTGCGCCGCACATCGTGATCATCAGCGGCGCTGCCGGCGCGATCGCCGACGCGCTCTCGATGGGATCGAGCGGATATCTCGCCGCGAAGAGCGAGGCCGAGGTGCAGGCCCACCAGATCGACATGGAGCGTCACGAGATGCGGCTGATGCCGGATCTCGAAGAGGAAGAGCTCGCGGTCATCTACGAAGCGAAGGGACTGCCGCCGGACCGCGCGCGTGAGACGGCGCGCGCGATGATGCAGGACCCGTCGCAGGCGCTTGACGCCATGGTGCGCGAGGAGCTCAACATCCACCCCGCGGAGCTCGCCCCATTGAAGGACGGTGTCGTCACCGGCGCGGCGACCGCCGTCGGCGCGTTCATTCCGATCGCGCCGTTCTTCATGCTGGATCACGGAACGGCCGTCTGGGCGTCGCTCGCGATCAGCATGCTGGCGCATTTCGCGATCGGAGCCGCGCGCAGTCTTTTCACCGGCCGCAGCGTGTGGGCGAGCGGCCGCGACATGTTCGTGGTCGGCTTTGGTGTCGCGGCCGTCGGCTATGTGATTGGCGAGTTGATTACACGAATCCTGTAGGCTGGCCTGGCGGGTCTAAAGACCCGCCCTACGACGAGTCCGTAGGCCGGGTCTTTAGACCCGGCAATGCCTACGACGGTTTCCTCAGCGTCTGCACGTACGCGACGACCGTCCAGATCTGTTCCTTGGTGAGATCGTCCTTGAATGCGGGCATCTTCGGCTTCTTCCGCCCGTTCCAGGCCTTGAAGAAGACGACGCCGTCCGGGTTCTTCGCCGCGCGATCCGCGCGTGTCAGGTCCATGTCTTCCTGCGCGTCGGGATCCGCGTCCGGTCCATCTCCCTTGCCGGTCGCGCCGTGGCACTTCTGGCACTTGTCCTTGAAGATGGCCTTGCCCGTCGCGAGCAATTTCGGATCGACGGTCAGCGGGTTTTTCGTGGTGTCCGCTTCCGGCGGCAGCGTCCACCCGCCCTTCGACGGTGCCGCAGCCTGTGGCCCGTAGGCCGGCTGCTTCGCAGCGATCACCGCCGCAGCCACTGCTATCCACGTCAAGGTGACGATCGCCATCCATCGCCGGGTCATCGAGCGTGTCTCCTGTCCACCCCGTTTGCGTTCCGCGCCGCCCAGCCGCGGCACCCATCGACAAATGATACAGTTTTTCGGTGAACAACGACCATCCACTCGCCTATCTCGACGAGGAGTTTCTCGACAGCACCGAGGCTCGTCCGATTCGGATTCTCGCGGAATACCTGGACCCCCTGCGTCGCTTCAAGCTGCACAACATCCAGGACACCGTCGTGTTCTTTGGATCCGCGCGGGTGCTGAGTCGCACCACGGCACAGCGGAACCTCAGCCGCATTCAGAAAACCAGCAGAGGCAAAGAGGACTACAAAGCGGCGTTGAAGCGCAGCCAGAAGGCGCTGGAATGGTCGCGGTATTACGAGGATGCACGCCAGCTTGCGAAACGGTTGACGACGTGGAGCTTGTCGCTCGAGGCGCAGCGGCACCGGTTCGTAGTGTGCTCCGGAGGTGGCCCCGGAATCATGGAAGCGGCCAATCGCGGTGCGAAAGAGGCGGGGGGCAAGTCGGTCGGCCTCAACATCGCGCTGCCGTTCGAACAGGCGCCGAACCGGTACATCACGAAAGACCTCGTCTTCAACTTCCACTACTTTTTCATGCGCAAGTTCTGGTTCGCGTATCTGGCGAAGGCGCTCGTGATCTTTCCCGGCGGATTCGGCACCATCGACGAGATGTTCGAGATCCTGACGCTGGCGCAGACCCGTAAGCTCTCGAAAAAGCTGCTCGTGATTCTGTATGGCAACGAGTACTGGAACGAAGTCTTCCACCTCCAGCCGCTCGCGGAATGGGGTGCCATCAACGAGGAGGACCTGAACCTGCTGTGCAGAGTGGAAACGGTGGATGAAGCGTTCGAAGAACTGCGCGGGTTCCTGACGAAATATCACATGGTCCCGCAGACGCGCCAGGAGACGAAGGCGCCGGGAATCGCCAAGACGCGCGGATAAGGAGGCAGGTGTGGACTCGGAAGCATGGAAGAAATTGATCGAGCAATACCAGCGCGGCTACGAAGTCGTGGCGGAAGCGCTTTTGAAGATTACGCCCGAGGAGCTCGAGGCGCGGCCGGCGCCGAACAAGTGGTCGACGCGAGAGATCGTCCACCACCTCGCAGACAGCGAGATGATTGCCGCCGCTCGTCTCCGGTATCTGCTGGGGCAGGACCGCCCGACGCTCCACGGCTACGACCAGGACGAGTTTGCGCGGCGGCTCTATTACGATCGGCCGCACGCGGTGTCGCTGGAGCTGTTCCGTCTCGTCAGAGAATCGACGCTGGAGATACTGAATCGACTGACGCCCACGGAATGGATTCGCGAGGGCACCCATACGGACGTGGGGCCGTATAGCGTCGAGTCCTGGCTCAAGACCTACGCGGGACACGCGCACAAACACGCGACGCAGATTCGTGTTGCGCGCGATGCGGCGGTCAAGAAATAGACAATTCTCCTAGCGGTACAGCAGGAAGCGTTCTCGAGTGCGCTGGAACGCGTCCTCTTCCTTCCTCCAACTGGTGACGAGCGCTTCGACGCCGGTGCCGCTGTTGACTGTGGTACGCAAGCGGTCGGATCCAAAGAGGACGTCGATCGGCTCCTTGTCGAGCTCGTACTCGTAGGGCGGTTCGCGCCAGCCGAAGCGGGCCGGCTCCTCCCGGCGAAATTCCGCCATCAGCTCCACTGATGTCCGCACCGGCCGGAACGTGCGGCGATCGAGGACGTGGATCTGGCACCCCCCGCACGTCTGTTTCGCGTGTTTGTGGAACGTCGGCTCGAAGAACACCGGACGGAAATGCACCCCCGGCAGTCCGCGCGCGTTCATCGCGTCGGCCAGCCGCTCGCCGTCGATCCACGGCGCACCAATCAGCTCGAACGGCCGCGTCGTGCCCCGGCCTTCGGACAGCTTCGTCCCTTCGAACAATACCGCGCCCGGATACACGATCGCGCTGTCGAGCGTCGGCACGTTCGGCGACGGAATGATCCACGGCAGCCCCGTCTCGTCGAAGTACATTGCACGCGTCCAGCCTTCGAGCTGAATCACGTCAACCGCGGCGCCGATTCCGAACTCGTCGTTGAAGAGGCGCGCGAGCTCGCCGATCGTCAGGCCGTGGCGCAGCGGCATCGGGAACTGTCCGACGAAGGACGTGTAGGGCGTCTGCAGCAGACTGCCTTCGACGTCCTCGCCGCCGATCGGGTTGGGGCGGTCGCACACGATTACGTGCACGCCGTGCCGCGCGGCGGCGCGCATGCAGTTCGCCATCGTGTAGACGTAGGTGTAGACGCGCGTGCCGACGTCCTGGAGGTCCACCACGAGGACGTCGACGTCGCGCAGCATCTCCGCGGTCGGCTCGCGGGTTTCGCTGTAGAGCGAGTAGATCGGCACCTGGCGCCGCGCATCGCGCGCGTGCGGCGTCTCGATCATGTTGTCCTGCACATCCGATCGAAAGCCGTGCTGCGGCCCGAAAACCGCGGTCACGCGCACGTCGGGATCCTGAACCAGCCGGTCCGCCGTATGCGTGAACTGCGCATCCACCGACGCGGGGTTGCAGACCACGCCGACGCGCTTGCCCGAAATCAGCTTGCGATCGGCGGTGAGCAGCCGGTCGATTCCGAGCGAGACCGTGCGGCGCCCGGTAGAGGACGGAGAGGCAGTGGCAGCCATGTGACGATTATAGGCTCAAGGCTTAGGGCTGATGGCTCAGGGCTCGGGGCTCGGGGCTCCTAAGCCTTAAGCCTTAAGCCTTGAGCCTTGAGCCTTGAGCCCCGCGAGGTGACGCGCAATCAGCCACGCCCGCACGGCGTCGCCGAATGAGTTGCACCGGAACCGGTAGACGCGGTCTTTCGTCGTCCGTACGAGGAGGAGATCCCGATCGACGTGACGCGCTTCGCCGATGGTGTGCCACGCCGGTGAGACGGCGCCCGAGCCGCCGGCGAAGATCGCGCGGCCGCTCGTGAGGAGAAGCCGGCCTGGAGGCTGTCCCGCCTCGTCCGGCATCGACGCGACTGCGCTGAAGTGGCAACGCTCGTGCCCCACGACGCGGTGTCCCGTCTCGATCACGGGCAGACCCGATCGCCCAATCTCCGACGACAGCGCGGCGGCGTCTTCGAGTGCGTCGAGCATTTCACGCTCGATTTCGATGTCGTCTTCCGCGAGACCGAATCCGTTGAGCCGGTCCTTGAGCTCCTGCGCTGAGGCCGGATCGAGCACCATCACCGCCGCCGCCCAGTCGCGCTTCCACTCGCGAATCCGCGGGTCCTCGCGCGGCGCGCCTCTGCCAAACCAATCCCACAGTCCCACGGCGTCGATCGTCCCATGTTTTGAAACCGAACTCGTCCGTCCGGTTGCCGAGTTTGGCGGTCATGCGCACATTCGTGCGCGTGCGCGGTCCTTAGCATACCTGTGAGCGGACAAGGGATGGCGCTGCCATTGCAACCCGCCGTGCGGGCTGGTTCACCACATCCGATTTGTGGGTAGAACGACGGACAAAACTCAGTGATCGTCGCCATCGCCAACAACAAGGGGGGCGTCGGGAAGACGACGACCGCGGTCAACCTTGCCGCCGCGCTCGCGGGTCCGCGCCGGAAAGTCCTGCTCGTGGATCTGGACAGTCAGTCTTCGGCGTCGCTGTGGCTCGGCCTCGACCGCGGGGGACTGACTCCGTCGTCGGCGACCTGCCTGCTGCACGATTATCCGATCGGGCGAGCGATTCGTCCGACTCAACTGCCGAACCTCGACCTGTTGCCCGGCTCTATCGAGCTCGCGAGCGTGGACGTTGCGCTCACGGAAGTGAAGGGGCGCGAGGTCACGCTCAAGAACCTGCTGCAGCGGATCCACCAGCGTTACGACACCATCGTCCTCGACTGCCCTCCGAGCCTGTCGCTCGTTGGCGTCAACGCGTTCGTCGCCGCGGATGGGGTGATCGTGCCGGTCACCCCGCAGTACCTCGCGGCAGAAGGACTGGTCGGCCTTCTCGCATCGCTCGAGACGGTACGAGTCCGGCTGGGCAGCGCAGGGCGGGTCCTCGGAATACTCTTGTCGATGGTCCATCCCGCGGTCGCCTGGTCGTCCGACGTGCGCGGGCGACTGCGTACGCAGTTCCGCGACCAACTGTTTCAGACCGAAATCATGTTGACGCGTGCGCTGGAGGAAGCGCCGTCGCGCAAGCGGACGATCTTCGAGCACTCGCCGCGCTCACGTTCGGCCGACGCCTTCCGCCGGCTGGCCGGCGAAGTCGTGCAACGGTTCCGATCCATTCATCAGTGATCCCCAACCGCACAGATCCGCCCAATTGTGGGTGGAACGATCAGTGCGCGACCCCTGTTGCTTAAAGCAGAGCTTGCACTAACCGGCGTCCCGAGTGTTGAATAGCGTCCGGCTCGACCATTGCCCGTGACCGGAATTCAGGGCGGAAAGAACTAGGGTTGATCGGATCCGGAGACCTCGATGACGCCGCGCCGCAAAGCCAGAAGCTCGAAACCAGCAGCAGATATTTTCGCTCCGACACGGAAAGTCACGGCGGGGAAGCGCAAACCCGGACGTCCGCCAGTCCATGACGAGGCCTGGACGAAGGTCACCGTCGTCCTGTTCAATCGTCAGATCGTCTTCCTCGATCGGCTCGCCGCCAACATCCGCGCGCAGAGCGGCGCCGCAATCAGCCGCGCGCAGCTGATTCGCGCTTTGCTCGACGCGGTCGCAGATGCCGACGTCGATCTCACCACCGCGACATCGGAGACCGATCTCAAGACCACCATTCTCTCGCGGCTGGGGAAATACCGCATGTAAGCACCGCGCTGAGGTGCAAGGGTGCTGCAGGTGCCTCTCTAGGCACCCCTCGCACCCCTGCACCCATGACTGGGGTGTGTGATGCTGTGGATGTGCCTGACTGTCTGATCTTCGTCGGCCTGCCGGCTTCCGGTAAGACGACCTTCTATCAGCAGCGCTTTGCCGCGACCCATCGGCACATCAGCAAGGACAATTGGCCGAACGCACCGAAGAAAGACACGCGGCAGGCTCAGCTCATTCGTGCCGCTCTCGTTGCGGGCGTGCCCGTCGTCGTGGACAACACCAATCCAGCGGTGAGCGATCGCGCGCCGATTATCGAGCTCGCGCGCGAGTTCGGCGCACGCGTCGTAGGGTACTACTTCACGGCGACAACGCGGGAGGCGGTGGGGCGCAATCGCGGCCGAGAAGGAAAGCAGCGCGTGCCCGACGTCGCGATTTTCACCGCCGCCAAGCGAATGGTTCCGCCGTCGCGAGACGAAGGATTCGACGAGCTGTATCGCGTGGCGGTCGCAGAGCATGGCGGCTTCGACGTGACCGAGACGCTGTAAGCGATCGAAGTTGCCAGTCCTATCTGAGCGTTGCCTGGAGCGGCGGCACGGGCACCGTTTTCGTGATTGTGGCCGGCTCCGCCTCCGTGCCGCCCGTGTATGAGATGTTGACCGTCAGAGTTTCGGCGTACGGATCATTCGGAATATTGTCGGCTGCGGCGATGGTGCGGGAGCGCTGACTTGTGCCCGCGGGCACCGCGTTGGTCAGAAACGGATCTGCCGGCGTCGAAGTGGCATAGGTTTTACCCCCACTGGCAAGTGCGAGAGTCAGACCAGTGATGGTCGCCGGCCCGTTGCCGGTGTTTCTCACCGTAACCACGGTGTTGTAGACATAACCCGTGCTGCTGGTCGTACCGTTCACGACGACGTCGGTCAAGTCGAGGATTCCGCGCGGATTCACCGGCGGCGTCGGCGCCGTGGGGGATCCGCCACCGCAACTCAGCAACCCGAGCAAGCAGAACGCCGCTGCGAACTGTCGATGCGTGTTCATCGGTAGTTCCGTCTGAGATCAAGCTGGGGAGCTTGTGTGCGCTGGCGCGAAAGAAGCCGCGCCGGACTGTCAGGGCTCAGCCCGACATCAGCCATTTTACCCGATGTCGGGTCATACGGAAGGCAACGAAAGAAATCAGGAGAACTCTCTCAGAAAGAGAGCATCTCCTGATCCCATAATCGCTTACGAACGTCTTCGCCGTACGCTACTGGAGCTGGACGCTCCAGGCGCTCCGGCCGTGCGTGAACGCGAACAGCCGGCCGTTGTTGATCTCGAGATGCTCGGTCACCACGTTGGCGAAGCCGGTGTTCTCACGCATCCACGATCCGCCGCCGTCGGTGGTGACGAACACGCCGAGGTCGGTGCCGATGTAGAGCGTGTTCGACTGGGCCGGGTGCACGACGACGGAGTGCACCGGCATGTCGGGAAGCGTGGTATCGATGCGCGACCATGTGGCGCCGCCGTCGATTGTCCTGAACACGTGGCCCAGCTGCGTTCCGAAGTTGTACGTCGAGTAGGTGGCGTAGGCAACCTGCGGGTTCGTCGGATCCACCGCGATGGACGAGACGTAGCCCTGGCGTGGCTGTGCGCTTGGCCAGGTCGTTGGGGCCGTCGCCGTCGTCGCCGTGGCGGTCGTGAAAATCCGTCCGGACGTCGTAGTACCCAGATGCTGGACGCCGACATACACGCGGTCCGGGGTGTTGGCCGAAATACTCCACGAGGCAATCCGCGCGCCGAAGGAATTGCTCACCCGCGTCCACGTGTCCCCGCGGTCATTGCTGCGAAATGCGAACGCGCCGCCGTACCAGAGCCGCGACGAGTTGCTGGGGTCCATCGCGAACGGATGGATGAACTGGAAGTTTCCGCCCGGCTCGCCCACACCGCCGTGGATCGCCACCCAGCTCTCGCCTCCGTCGGTCGAACGCTCGAGGCTCTTGCCGGTGAACTCACCGTATAGGACGTTCGTGTCGGTCTTGTCCACCGCCACATAGCCGCCGTCACCACCCTTGATCATGTCCCAGTTCTGACCGGTGCCGACCGCGCCGCGCAGCGTGCCGTTGTCCTGAGTGCCGCCGAAGAACGTCTGACCATCCGGATACACCGCGCCGTGGTAGAACTGCGTCACCTGATATCCGTTGTTGAGCGACTGCCAGGCGACCTGGCCGGCCACCGGGTTGCCGCAGACCGAGGCCACCGTGGTGCCGACCGGCGCGCGCGCGTTGTCGGTGCGGTGAATGCCGCCGTCGCTGGCCGCGAACATCTGGCGGTTGCTGTCGCCGTTGTATTTCGGGTGGAACGTGATGGCATGGTTGTCCGCGTGCGAGTAGTTCGGATCGGTCGCGTCGAACCACCAGTAGCTCGCCACGCCCCAGTTGCGTCCGCCGTCATCCGATCGCATCAGATCGATGCCGGCGGTCCAGACGATCTCCGGGTTCTTCGGATCCACCGCGATCTGGTTGTCGTACCAGCCCTGTAAAAAGTAGAAGTCCGTCGTGCCGCCGAAGCAGCTGCTGTAGAACGCGTAGACGGGGTTGGTGAGCTGCACCGTGTTCAGCTTGTTCGCGTTGTCGTACTGCACTTGCGTCTGCCACGTGCCGGCGGCGCCGTTCTGATCCGACCGGTACACCGCACGCATGGCGTAGTTGTTCGCGTCGGCGGCGGCCGTGTTGTAGTAGGAAGCCAGTGCATAGACCACGTTCGGACTCGACGGGGCGATCGCCAGCGACGTGCGACCCATCAGCGGCTGACTGAGCACTGGCTCCCAGACCTGGCCCTGGTCGACGTCCAGCGCCCGATAGACCGTCGCTCGCGCGAAGGTGCCGCACGACGCGAACACGTAATTCTGCTTGTCCTCCTGGAAGTACTGAATCGCCAGGTCCATGCATCCGTTGACCGCACTGGCGTTCAGAACGCCTGTCCACGTCGCACCGCCGTCGGTCGAACGGAACACGCCCGTCCGCGTCGCGGCGTAGAGACGCTGCTTTTTCTGGTGGCGCGTGGCCGCCAGCTTCTGGACGTAGAAGAAGTCGGTGGTGTTAGTCGACAGGAGCTGGGTCCACGTCTCGCCGTAATCGGTGGACTTGAAGATGCCCTGTCCGCGCACGGCGTCGCCGTTGAAGAAGCCTTCACCCGTGCCGGCGTAGAGCACGTTGTCGAGCGCCGGATCCTGGATGATCGAGTTCACCGCGATGTTGACGAGCAGGTCTCCTTTCGGCTGCCAGCTCGCTCCGGCGTCGATCGATTTCCAGATCCCGCCCGCGACGCCGGCCGTCCACATGAGATTGTTCTGCGTGCGGTGAATCAGCAGCGCGCGCGAGCGGCCGCCGATGTTGCCTGGGCCGTGGGGCTGCCATCCGCCCGCCAGCGTGCCGCTTGTGCTCGCCGTCAGAGATGAGCCGCCAAGCGGCGCTACGGTCACTGGACCCGGGCCACTCGCGCCGACGGTCGTGTGCACAGGCATCTCGGCCGCGGCAGCCGCCGCTTGCTCGAGCGGCGACACCGCCATCGGCTGCCCGTCGGGTGAGCGCTTCGACCAGAAGAACTCCAGCGCCTCGTCCGGCTTGTCGAAGGGCTGTGCCTGCTTTTCCTTCAGCTTCTCGATGACCCGCTCGCGCGCCTGCGAACGAGCCTGATTTAACGGGATGCGTTGCGACTCGTACTGCAGCCAGGCGAGCGGCAAGGCGGTGGCAATGGTCAACGCAGCGGCGAAAAAACGGAAACGCCGGCGGAAGCGACGCGCGGGGGACGCAACACGTGGCGAATTCATGGACCTACCCTCCACGGAGCTCGATGGTGTGCGCGGCGAGCGAGCGCGATTGGTATAAGTGGGGTCCTTCGTCCCGAAAACCGGGTGGGAAGAGACAGGTGATTATTGCGGGACTTTACGGAAAGTCAATCGCGTGGATGCGCGCCGAGGGGACCTTTGACGTCCGCTCTCGGGAATCGGGCTCGCGCAGGCCGCATGATCGTGACGAGCGATAGCAGCAGGCCGATGAGAAGAACGGAAATTGCGACGGTCAACGCGAGCTGGGTCGCGTCACCCATGGGCGACCCGTCGTCGATGTATTTCCACATGAGGAGGGGGATCTAATCCGATCTGACGCGAGGGAACAATATACCCATCGATGTAGCGTCAGCCGATTCCAAGGAAGGTGATTT